>OGIA01000377.1_pt1 | contig 56649 bp, 44 predicted proteins | sample 1571671 | NCBI WGS metagenome assembly OGIA01 (sample SAMEA2582027, study PRJEB24529) | metagenome | biome: Human gut stool | place: China | collected 2011
TCAAAAGTCCATAGTATCTGAATTGTATTGAACCACGATATTAAAAGAAAGGAAATATGTGATAATTAACTTCCTAATTATCATACAAGTACATATGAGGAAATTCAGGCTGGAATATTATCAGATAATGAAATGCGGTATCCAAAGGATAAAGTAGGAACATATTCAACATCCGTATATTTAGATAAGAAGCCTTGTGAGAAATTTGTTAAATGCTTGAAAAAGAAAATATATCCACATCCGATTATTTTACAGGGTAGGACAACGAATGGATTGGTGCAAAGAACTATTGAACGGGAGAAGGATTATTCCGATAAGTTACATGTAGACTGGTGGATTTTTGAAGGTGAAGTGGAAAAAGTATTTGAAAATTTTCATGAGTCAGAGGAGGTGTAAAATATGATTTATTTTAAAAATGTGCCTCAATATGGAGATTTGGAAATAGAAAAAGTTTTATTTTTGTTTGATAATATTCCTATGATTTTTGTTTACAGGGACGATAAGAAAAGATATTTTCTGTGTCAGTGTGTAGATGTGATTGATAAATTTTCCTGGATGATCACACCAGTTCAAAAAAGATTGTTGATCAGCATGGTGGAAGATGAGATAAGTGTATTATCTGCTTTCAAGGATTCTGGGTATGATATCATTCTTGCAGATGAAGTAAAAAATGAAATAGGTTATAGAAAAATCCCATTTAAAAATATTCCTTTAGATGAATTACCGGATCTGGATGAAAAACTGGAAAATCCTGATTTAAGAGAGTATATAGAACAGTTGCAGTCGACTATTTTACCACCGATAGAATTTGATGATATGTGATCGCGGATTGTGTAATATAAGGGTTTTCATAAGAAAACCCTTATATTACAAGAATAAAAACTACAAAAATAGATAAAAGGAGAATTGCATATGGGAGAAATAACTTCAGGAATAAGTATATTATTAGGTTCTGCAGTAGTCAGTACAATTATCACAACTATATTTAACCAGTATAATAACAGAAAAAATAATACTTTGAAGTATATAACAGAGGAGAGGAAAAAGTGGCGGGATACAATTCGTTTGATAAGTGAAAAAATTCAGGCATGTGAGTTTTCAGGACAGGATGAAAAAAATATTGAAAAGTATCTTGTGGAGCTGGAATTGAATATCAATTCGTGTGGCTGGGGAAACAAAAAAGATATTAAAGAAGATGCTTATATTTGGGATGAAATAAATCAAGTTAAAAAAGTAGATAATGAAGGTGATTTCAAAAAACACAAAGAACTATTAATATATTATATATCAATAATGCTTAAAGAAGATTGGGACAGGTCTAAAAACGAAGTGAATGGTTATTCGCAGGCTTTTGTAGAAATATTGACAATGATACTTATAAATTCAGCAATATGTTGTTTATATCTACATATAGGTCAGTATCCGCCTTATACATGGATAACAGTTGTAAGTAAAGTAAGTATATATACATTAATGGTCTATGGAATTATAAAGTTAATAATTTTTGTGGCGGATCTTATTCGGATTTCATTAGGCGAGAAATTTATAGTACATTCGTTCCTTAAAGTATTGACAGTAGAGCTGGTCATTTTGATAGGTTTGTTTGAAATTCCAATTTTGTTAAATGGTTACCTGCAAATAGTTGTTCCAGGTGAACCATTATTGAATTCTCTGGTAAGTATTTTAAGCTATATAGAGGCGATAAAGATTTTTTGGAATTGGGTTATTAAGTATGAAAAATATCGTAAATTTTGTGTGAAAATATATACGAGCAGACAGAAAATTTTAAATGAAACAGAAACGAATTTGTTATTATATAAAACAAATATGGAGGAAATGTATCAGTATATAAAAAATAATCAGACTGACGTTGATAACGTTAAAACTACTGTTTCTTCTTTGAAAAAGTTGTTTAAGACATATAAAAAGGAAATAAAGGCATGTCTGAAAATTGAAAGTAACAAAACAATGACAGCCGAAAGAAGAAATAAAATCGATCAATTAAAAAATGATTTGAACCAGTTAGAAGAATATGAACAAAAAATATATAAGTATTATAATGTAGGGCTGAATGTAAAAATAAAATCTTTACCCGGTATGGTCGGGAAAAAGTGGAAGGAAATAAAAATGAGGTTTAAAAGAATAGTTGAATTGTTTTATAAACAGAGAGGAAGTTTGTAATATAAAAATTTATGAAAAATCTTAAAATTCAGGAAATTAAATGACAAACTTCTTGTAATGTGCTACAATTGCCTCAAAGCATTATATTCTAATCATCTATCAGGCGAAAGCCATTCAAAAATCAATTCAATGCGGCGTTGCAGATGGTTACAAGTGACCAGATTACAGCCCGCATATAAGAATTTTCAATGCTTTTAATCACCCAAAAGCAGGGAGAATTCTAAGAGACAATATTCTCCCAAATACACAATGTAGGGAGAATTTGAAGAAAGTTAATATTCTCCCAAACATACAAAGGAGGAGAATATTATCAGAAGAAAAGAAAAATCTGTATCACCGGATACAGTGCTGAAAAATTATTGGAGTGGGAACGAGGAATTTGCAGATCTTTTTAATGCAGTATTATTTGGAGGCAGTCAGATCATAAGAGCAGATGAACTGGAGAACGAAGATACGGAAGATTCTGTGGTATTGGAGCACCGGAAGCAGGCTGAGGGTGTAAAGGCTGCCAGGGACAATATTAAGATTATGAAAAAGTCAACTGCCTATGGTGTGCAGCTGGTTTTACTTGGCTTAGAGTCGCAGGAACATATTCATTATGCCATGCCGCTTCGTGTTATGGGGTATGATTATGCCACTTATAAGAAACAGTATAATAATAATGCCAGACAATACAAAAAGCAGTCAGCACAGCAGGATGCAAGACTTGACGAGCACGAATTTTTATCCAAAATGAAAAAGACAGACCGTCTGATGCCGGTCGTCACGATCGTGATCTACTATGGCGAAAAAGTATGGGATGCAGCGACATCGTTACATGGAATTTTAAACATTCCAACAGAACTGACACCCTATGTCAATGACTACCGGATGCTTCTGGTGGAGGCAAGGCAGAACAATCTGTATTTTCATAACGGAAACAATCAGGATTTATTTAACCTGTTTGGAATCCTGTTGGATCAGAATAAAACGAAAAGAGATAGAAAAGCAAAGGCAATCGAATATACAAAGGAACATGAAGTCAGCGATACGATATTAAAAACGGTGGCAGGAGCAGCCAATTGCATAATTGATTTTGACGTGCTCAAGCAGGAGGGAGGAAACAGTATGTGGAGTGTATTTGAGGAGACAGCAAAAGAGGGAGAGGCTCGTGGAGAAGTACGTGGAAAAGCAGAAGGGATTATAGATACTTGTTATGATCTTGGTTTGCCGGAAGAGGATATTTTACAAAGACTGCAGGTAAAATTAGATATTTCATTGCAGGCAGCGCAGGAGTATATTAGGGTATTTGGAAAGAGTACAGTATAATAGAAAGACTGAGCAGGTAAGAGGGCTTCCCATATGGGGAGTTCTTGTGCTATAATAAAATAAATTACAAATGAGGAATTGATCCGGAGATATGGGGGAATTATAAATGGAAAAAACTTTAGAAGAAGCAAAGGAACTGTTAAATAGTATTTTATTGACGGATAATACACCAATTCTGTTTTTGGGAGCTGGTTTTTCATGTGGAGCTTCGAATAAGGCGAATGCAATGGATGGTTGCAAATTGAAGGAATATATTTATGATACGTTGGCAAAAGATAAGATTGGTCCGGAAGATGAGGAAGAAGTAAAAGGCTATGATCTGAGAAAGCTGAGTGATGAGATATATCGTATATATCATGGAAAGACAGAATTATATAATTTATTGCATGAAATGTATATCAATACCAGACCGGCAGAGTTTCATGATTATTTAGTGAAATATCCATGGAAAAATATATATACGGTAAATATTGATGATCTGGTAGAAAATATCTATGAGGAACAGGGAGAGAATATCGTTGTTCAAAATAAACAGAGGCTGATATCGAATTCAAAGTCAACACAATTATTTAAGTTACATGGCTGTGTTAGAAATATGGAAGAGGGCGTTATATTTTCTGAAGATGAATATACGGAACTGATTACCAGAAAGCTGGATGCGAAATTAAATAAATTTTCGAATGATATTCAAAGGGATAACGTTATATTTATTGGGGCAAGGATGGATGAACCGGATATTAAATATTATTTGAAAATATATGAAGATGCTGGATGTCAATATAGGAATAACAAGTTAGTATTTATTGATTATAAACCTTCCAGATACCTGAAGAAAGAAGTGGAAAAATTAGGGGCAGTATTAATCCAGGCATCAAATGAAGAATTTTTAAGATATATTGCAGAAATTAATTATCAGCCGGATGAACTTGACAGAGCGAAAATGGATTTATCCTACAACGGAATTTATTTGCTTGATAATATCGTAAAGTTATATAAAAAGCCATATGAAAGTAAGCTGTACGAAGGGAATTTTTGTGTATGGCAGGATGTGTATGATGGCTGGACTTTTGAAGACTCCAATTTAAAAAATGCAGTACATAAATTGGATGAGTTATTAGAAAAAGATAGCAATATATATTGTTTTAGTATTTATGGAAGATATTTTTCCGGAAAATCATGTTTGCTTAAACAATTAGGATATTATATAAAAAATAAAGGATACGATATTCTGGAATATAGAGGCCGTTATCTTAATACACAGTCCATTATTAATTATGTAAATACAAGTGCAAACAATAAATTTGCGATAATCATTGACAATGCAAGTTTCTATTATGAAGAAATTGAAAGGATATTTACGAAAAATATAGGAGATAAGAAACTTGTTATTTTAACTGCATCGAGGACATATTATTATCAGAAGCGTAAATATTATCTGGAGGGAAATTGTTATTGCGATTATAAACAGAAGGATGGATTTTCAAGAGATGATTCGATTATAGTGAGAGACAAATTAAAAGCAAAAAATCATTTGTCTTACATGGCATCTTTAAGAGAGGATGCGCAGCCTAATGAAATTTATAAGCAGAAAAGCATGGCTAATCTGATTGCAAGTTTAACATATGGCAATGTTTTTAAGAGAAACAAAAATAAATTAAATATCACATTTAAAAGTTTTTCGGATTTAGAAAAGCAATTATTGATCGAATTAGCAATATTTGATACAGCAGATATTGAGATTTATCCACGCGAATTATTTACAGAACGTTATGGGAAAAGAATTTCGTTGGATGAAGATGTTACTAGGAATATGGCAAAAATAGTGGATTATGTTCGTATGGATGAGAATGGCTTGTCGTTGCGAAATGCCATTATCGAGAAATATATCCTGATAAGTAACAAAAAAGAATTGGGTGACAGGATTATTGATATTTTAAGATATGTGTCAAGATATGTTTCGGAACGTAGAAATGATATTTGGTATATTATATTTCAATGTCTTTTGAAAGAAGATATTTTGGAAAACAGATTGAAGCTGAAAAAAAATGATATCAAAAGAATTTATTTCAGTGTGAAAAAAGAATATGAAGCTATAAGTTATTACTGGCTGCAGCTGGGGTTATATGAGCAGAAAGTAAACGATTTTGTTGCTTCCTATAATTATTTGGAAATGTCAGCAAGTATCAGACCCAATTCATATAAAATTCAACATGCGCTTGCAAGAAATTACTTAAGGCATGCAAACTATGTGATGGATTATAACGAGGCAAAAGAACTATTTGCAGAGGGTGAAGCCAGAATGAAAAATCTCATAGAAAGCAAAGAATTTTATAAGGAAAAGGCGAAACCATTTTCGATTAATTCCTATATACTTGAAAAGATACGCTATATACAAAAATTTAATATTGATCCGGATAAAAAAGAATTAACCTATATGAATAATGCAATTAATATGGTATCAGATGCTGATCCATATAAAGAAAAAATGTGTTACGCATTTTATGTATTGTTGGAAGAAAAAAATAAATTGGGAATATTAGATATGTCAATGGATGGTCCATATGTAAAATATATTGGAAGAAAAAATGAACTTACAGAATCGGATCTGGAGTACGAATCGATTGTCGAGGATATGTAAGAATTGAAGGGTAAAATATGATTTTTGTTTGCAGAGACGATAAGAAAAGGTGTTTTCTACGTCAATGACTACAGGATACTTCTGATGGAGTCAAGACAGAACAATCTGTATTTTCATAATGGAAACAATCAGGATTTATTTAACCTGTTTGGAATCCTGTTGGATCAAAATAAAAAGATAAGAGATAAAAAAGTTTAGCTTGAACTTTTAACATATTTTGGAGAATAATTCGGTGAATATACTTGTGGTTGGAAATGGATTTGATCTGGCTCATAAGCTGCCTACAAGATATAATGATTTTCTTGGATTTGTTGAGCGTTTCTTAAATATTATCAATACACCGCAGATATTGCAGCAGGGAGAATTAAAGAATACTGAAAAGACTGTGTATAAATATATCGATCATCTTATTTTTAACGAACAGCAGCTTTGCAAAGAGTTAGAACAGCTCGTAAAAGATAATATATGGATAGAATATTTTCTTCAGAATCCGATGTACCAGAAGGAAAATTGGATTGACTTTGAAAACGAGATAAGCAAAGTAATTCAGTCTCTTGATCAGGATATGTTTTTTAAGGATGGGGAAAAAAGTGAATTGTCGGAGAAAATGCAGAATTTATCCAATCCTTTTTTGCACAAAAAGTATTCTAAATATACGGCAGCTATGAGAACTGCAAGTGCATTGACACATGGTAAAGGTGAAAGCATTACCTATAAAGAAATCAGAGACCGGTTATACAATGATCTGAATAAATTGATTCGGGCATTAGAAATTTATCTGACGGATTATGTGGAAAAAGAGGAATGTAATTGTGTTTTACCGGATATACAGGAAATTGTAAAAGAAAATGTTAAAGGGGCAGACGGGGAGGGGCAGATAAAATATTGTAAAGTGTTGTCTTTTAATTATACCAATACATATGAACGGCTTTATCTGGATAAACAGCAGATACAAAATAGCATTGATTATATCCATGGCAAGGCAAAACTCTTTAATACCGTGGAAAACAATAATATGGTTCTTGGGATTGATGAGTATCTTACGGATGAAAGAAAAGACCGGGAAACAGAGTTTATTGCTTTTAAGAAATTTTATCAGAGAATTTATAAAGAGACTGGATGTAAATATAAGGATTGGGTGGAGACAATTCGGGAAGAATATGATGATTTTTTACAGGAAAAGGAGAGAATAATCAATCGGGCAAATGAATATGTGGGGAATGATGTACAACGTATGATGCATCGTTTGCAGGCATCAGCAGTTCGAGATCAGAAATGTAAAATGCATAACGTATATATTTTTGGACATTCCCTTGATATAACAGATAAAGATATTTTAAGAGAACTTATCCTGAATGAGAATGTATATACCACAATATTTTATCTCAATCGGGATGTGATGGGACAGCAGATAGCGAATCTTGTTAAGATTATAGGACAGGATGAGCTGATACGAAGAACAGGTGGAAAAAGTAAGACAATAGAATTTAAACAGCAGAGAGAATGTTAAAAAATTATAAGAACTTTAAAGAAGAAATAGTAATAGATTTTCAGGGCATTTCAGGGTATCAATTTAGTCAGGATTGCATTACAGATGGAATTATCAGTAAAATGCTGATTCAACAGAAGATTCTGCGAGATTTACTTATGAATTTAAATTTGGAGAACAGACATTAGTATACCAGTATGTTAAATTTTCGGATCAGGATGTAAAAGAAGAAAAATTGATAATTGATAATCAGCTCATTTTTGAATGTGACTTTGAACAAAAAAAATATAATTTTGAAAACCTGAATTATATAAATGCTGAGAGCGCTAATATAGATCGATATATACAGTCTATGGATTTGGAAGGCATGGAAAATGAAATCCCGGAACCTGTATTACCGTTTCTTAGATGGTTGATTAGCAATGTAGCGTTGGAAAATGATTCTATTTTATTAAAGTTGGGAAGTTATGTCAGACGAATGACAGATATTTCAGCAAGTAATGTTATGGCATATTCTCCTATGAGAGTGAAGGATAGTTTCTATGAAGCTTTAGAAGAACCAGACAGATTAAAAGATTTAGAAGATTTTCTGAATGGTATGGGGATTATATGTAAGCTGGTATTAAAAAAACTGCCGGATGGACAAAGAGAATTGTATTTTTCTCATGAAAAATTAGTATCTTTTTATGAAACTGCTTCAAGTGGAACACTGGCATTAGTTGATATGTATCGTAGATTGATTCCAAAAGCATGGACTCCATCTTTTATATATCTGGATGAGTTTGATGCATTTTATCATTATGAAATGTCCGAAAATGTGATGAATTTTCTCAAGAAAAAATATCCTAAATGTCAGATTATTATGACTTCTCATAATACGAATTTAATGACAAACAGACTTATGAGACCGGATTGCTTGTTTATATTATCCAGAACAGGTACATTGACTTCACTTTGCAATGCCACAGAAAGAGAATTGAGAGAAGGACATAATAAGGATGTTTATGGAAGTGTAAAAAAATGTGTACAAGAAATAGATGCTCAATTTGCTGGAAATCGGTATTATGAATATTGTTATCAGGCTAATTATCGGAAAATCGTTAAAAGTGAAAGGACATTTAAGTATATAAGTGAGTATGCAAACATTAATAAAATAAAGAAAATTTTGCTGGCGTATAAATTATTTTATGTAGGGTGTTCCAGAGCGAAAAAGGAGTTGACGGTTTTTGTATCTGCTGACAAAGTGAAAAGTTATAAACAACAGTTCATTGATACATTTAGTAAAATGGAATTTGAAGTTTGTGAGTGTAAAATGGGATTGCCGAAAAATTAAATGGAAAATTGCCCATCAATGTGTATAATAAAGTTAATTAATATAACCGTTTAGGAAAGAATGGATTTTGCAAAATCGGAAATGAGGGAAAAGTGGATCAGATTTATATTACCGACATTAAAATAGATCATGTGCGTCATTTGAAAAATATTGAAATTCCTTTATCAGAGAATCATATGAAACATTTGATCATTACTGGAAAAAATGGGAGTGGAAAGACGAGTCTGTTGGATGCGTTGGCTCGTTATATTTATTTAATTACAAGACCGGATTATTTTAATGAACAAACTATAGAATGTGAAAACTTATATCCTGCTGATGTAGGATTTGGCAAAAATAACTTATACAAGATAGAACAGCGCTCAAAAGATGAGAAGGGAACATCAAAAAGACTTCTGGTGTATGAAAAGGAAATTTCACTTCAGAAAACAGGTGTGGTAATACAATTTAATGAATTAGCTGAGAATACTTCGTCTTTGTTCTCCCAAGGCAAATTCGTAACCGCCTACTACAAAGCCGATCGCATCTTTAAAGCCCAGATTCCACAGCATGTAGAAAAGGTTACCCTGAAAAAAGATTATTCTATTGAAGAAACGCCGCGCCAGGATTTTGTAAAATATCTTCTTGATCTGAAAATGACACAGGCTTTGGCTGTTACGGGTGGAAAAAAGGAGAAAGCAGAGCAGATAGCAGCATGGTTTAAAAATTTTGACGATCTGTTAAAAAGAATCTTTGATGATGACTCGGTAGAACTTGTATTTGACGAGGAAACGTTTCAGTTTACCATTCATATGAATGACAGAGATTCGTTTGATTTCAATACGCTTTCTAGTGGTTATGCGGCAGTTTTAGATATTGTAGTTGACCTGATCATTCGTATGGAAAGCCAGACTGAAAGAAGATTTGATTTTTCAGTAGCCGGAATTGTTCTGATCGATGAAATAGAGACACACCTGCATTTGGAATTGCAACGCAAAATTCTGGATCTGTTGACATCGATTTTCCCCAATATCCAGTTCATTATGTCGACACATTCGCCGTTTATTATCAACAGTGTGGATAACGCAGTTATTTATGATCTGGAAAAGAAACTTCTGGTTAAAGATGGACTGTCAGATGTGCCATATACAGGAATTGTAGAAGGATATTTTAACGCAAATGAGATGTCAGTGCTGTTGCAGAAGAAGTTTGACCGTTATAAAGAACTGGCAAATAAAGAAAAACTGACAGAAGAAGATTTTGATGAAATTGCAGAACTGGAAATGTATTTAAATGAAGTCCCGGATTATCTGGCGCTTAATCTTACGACTGAGTACCAAAGATTAAAAGAGGGACTAAGGAGCAGGGAGGATATCTAATGGTAAAAGTAGAACGCAGTTTTCCCGCTCCAGCATCACTGGCAGTAGAGGCACAGAAAGTAAAAGGAAGTTATTCGATGCCGGATGTCGTAAAGCAGTTGAAGGAAGATTTTCATAATAAATGTTATATATGTGAATTGAGTGAACTGCAGGATGCCCAGGTGGAACATTTACTGCCACATTTTGACGGAAAATATCCAGAGCGAAAATTTGACTGGAATAATCTTTTCTGGTCGTGTGGGCATTGCAATAATGTGAAAAATCAGCGTATTTATGACGAGGGGATTATCGATTGCTGTAAGGATGATCCAGAAGAGATGGTTATTTTTCGGCTGCAGGAAAATGAGATTGATGTACACGCAATAAACGATAAAAATAGACAGGCTGTATTGACGGCAAAATTAATAACAGAAGTATTTAACCTGAAAAATACAGGGATGAGGGTGTATAAAAGTGATTTCAGGTTTCAGGAATTAAACCGCGAAATGAATAAACTTTATGATTCATTGGAAGAAATGAAAGAACCATCACAGCAAAAACTGGCTTTAAGAAAAGTGAAGTCATTGCTGCGAAGAGAATCAAAATTTGCTGCATTCAAGCGAAATTACATAAGGGAAAATAAAGAAAAATATCCTGATCTGATAGAATACTTAGATTAGATCGTTGCGATTTTCAAATTCCGCATAATTTTTTCCTACCCCTTGACAACCCACCCCCTCAAGCGTATACTTGCAAAGTAATCTAAAATTTTGAAGAAAGAGAGGTAAAAGTAATGATTAGATTAACAAATGTTACAATCAATGAACTGCATAATCATCATACAATTACCTCGGTTAATTCTGTTACGCTGGCATAAATTCATGCAAAAGTAAATAGAATGTTTTTTGACATACTTCCCGTGGTGAGATATGACACCGCGGGATTTTTTTGTGCTAAGGGGACTGCTTGTGAAGCGTGCAGGCGGCTGTCAGAGTGGTGCGTCACGGTACAAAAATATGTCAGAGACCGGGGAGTGTAAGAGGGGAAAGTAAGGAGGAATCACAAGAATTTATGAAAAAGTTACATACATATATCGGACATTACTGGTATGGGTATTTGTTCGCAATATGTTCCATGATTATAGCGACCGGACTGGATATGGTTTATCCACAGATCACACAGCGGATCGTGGATGAGGTCATTATCGGCGGGAAAATGGAAATGCTCACCGGGCTTCTGGTGGGAATCGTTGCGGTTGGGATCGGACGCTGTATCTTTGGATACTGCAAAGAGTTTTCGTTTGACGTCTTAAGTTCTAAGATCGGCGCACAGATCCGTAAGGATCTGTTCCGGCACATTCAGACATTGTCGATGAATTATTTTGACAATACGAACACCGGAGAACTGATGGCGAGAGTCAAGGATGATGTCGACAAGATCTGGAATGCGATGGGATATGTCGGCATGCTGACGATCGAGGTCGTCATCCATGTGAGCATGGTGCTCTACTGTATGTTCCATCTGAACTGGAAACTGGCGCTGATACCGCTTGTGACGATGATTTCCTGCGGTGCGATCGCGATCATCATGGAGCGGAAACTGGATAAAATTTATGAGGACATCAGTGAGGAAAATGCAGTGCTGACCACGGTTGCGGAGGAAAATCTTGCAGGTGTGCGTACCGTAAAGGCATTTGCCAGGGAGAAATTTGAAATTGAGAAGTTCCTGTCACACAATAAACGTTATTATGACTTGAATATCAGTCAGTCTAAAGTATTAGTGAAATACTATCCGTATTTCCAGTTTGTGGGAAAAGCACTGCCGGTTGCAATGACGATCCTGGGTGGTATTTCCGTGATGCATGGAAATATGACACTTGGAGCACTTGTTGCATTTGTAGAGTACAGCAGAAACTGCACCTGGCCGATGGAGATGCTCGGCTGGCTGACGAATGATTTGTCCTCTGCCGTTGCTTCTTATAAGAAGATCAAGAAGATTTACGGGGAGACGGCGATGATCAAAGATGAGGAACAGCCTGTCGTGTTAGAACAGGTGAAAGGGGACATTTCTTTCGAACATGTTTCATTTTCCATTGAGGGAAAAAATATCCTTTCTGATATTAACTTTACGGTTCCGGCAGGAAAAACCATCGGAATCATGGGTGCGACCGGTTCAGGAAAATCCTCAATCGTCAATCTGCTGCAGCGTTTTTATGATGTGTCGGACGGCGCTGTAAAAGTGGATGGCACGGATGTGCGGAAACTTTCTTTAAAACAGCTTCGCAGCAGTATTTCTGTTGTATTGCAGGATGTATTTCTGTTTTCCGACACGATCGAGGAAAATATCAAGATGGGGCAGCGAAAGGTAATGCCGTTCCATGAGATCCGCAGAGCGGCAGACTGTGCACAGGCAAAGGATTTCATTGAAAAAATGGATGAACAGTATGCGACCGTCATCGGTGAGCGCGGTGTCGGACTTTCCGGCGGACAAAAGCAGCGTATCAGTATTGCGCGTGCGATCGCAAAACATGCGCCAATCCTGATTTTAGACGATTCCACGTCCGCGCTGGATATGGAGACGGAGCATGAGATCCAGAAAACATTAAATGAATTAAAAGATACAACGAAAATGATCATTGCGCACCGTATTTCTGCGATCTGTCATGCAGATGAGATCATCTATCTGAAAGACGGAGAGATTGCGGAGCGCGGAACGCATCAGGAACTGCTTGCAAAGCGCGGACTTTATTATGAAACTTACATGGCGCAGTATGGCACGTTCTTAGGAGGGGAGGCGATGTAATGGCAGTCAATTCGTATCGTGAAGACGAATTTATGGAAAATACCGACAAGAAAAAAATCATGCGGCGGCTGTTTTCCTATCTGCTTGCGTATAAAGGCACGATTATTGCCGTGTTAGTATGTATGGGAATTACGGTGGCGATCTCACTGGTAAACCCGCTCTTGATCGAGGAAGCAATCGATCACTATATTGCACAGTCCGATCTGCATGGGCTGATTGGGCTTGGAATTTTTGCACTCGTGTTAAACCTGATCTTTATTGTGATGGTAAAACTCAGAATGTATGCAATGGCGGTGATCTCCAACAAAATTTTGCTTCAGATCCGCCAGGATCTCTATGAGCACATTCAGACGCTGTCGTTTTCATTTTTTGACAGCAGACCGACCGGAAAAATCCTTGCGCGTATCATCGGGGATGTCAATTCCTTAAAAGATGTGCTGGTCAATGTGGTCACAACACTGGTGCCGGAATTTGTGACGGTAGTCGGAGTCGTTGTGATCATGCTGGTAAAAGACTGGCGGCTTGCGCTTGCATCACTCTCTACGATCCCGCTTATGATCGCGGGGATCTGGTTTGTACAGACGGCATCCCACAAACGCTGGCAGATATTCCGGAAAAAGGCATCCAACTTAAATGCCTACGTCCATGAAGATATCGCCGGAATGAATGTAGTGCAGAGTTTCGCAGCAGAGGATGAAACACAGGAGATCTTTGAAGCGTTGACCGACGAACACCAGAAATCATTCGTGGATGCGGTGACTTATGCCGACATGTTTGGCCCGGTCATCGATTTCTGTTGGGGAATCGGTGCGATGATGCTTTATCTGGTCGGCATCCGTTTTCTCGGATTTGAAAAAGTATCGGTCGGATTGTTAGTGGCATTTGGAACCTATATCAATATGTTCTGGAACCCGATCATGAATTTAAGCAACTTTTATAACAACCTGGTCACGAATCTTACCGCGGCAGAGCGTATCTTTGATATCTTAGACACCGATGCAGACATCGTGGATGCAAAAGATGTGACAGAGCTGCCGGATATTAAGGGAAGCGTCGAGTTTTCCCATGTGAATTTTACTTACGACAAAGGAACACCGGCGGAGACAAAGGTGCTTTCCGATGTCAGCTTTTCTGTACAACCGGGTGAGACGATCGCACTGGTCGGTCCGACCGGAGCAGGAAAAACAACGATCGTCAATCTGATCAGCCGTTTTTATGACATTGAAGACGGCAAAATTTTAGTGGATGGTTGCGACTTGACAAAGGTTTCCATTGAGAGCTTAAGGCGTCAGATGGGTGTTATGACGCAGGATAATTTTATCTTTCATGGAACAGTCCGTGACAACATTTTATATGGGAAATTAGATGCGACAGATGAAGAAATGATCGCGGCTGCAAAGGCAGTCAATGCGCATGATTTCATTATGAAAATGGAAAAAGGTTATGACACGGAATTAAAAGAACATGGGGCAGGACTTTCCATCGGACAAAGACAGCTCATCGCATTTGCGAGAACGATGATTTCCATGCCGAAAATCCTCATTTTAGATGAGGCAACATCCAGCATTGATACACATACAGAACTTTTAGTGCAGCAGGGAATCGAGGCATTGCTTTCCGGCAGAACCAGTTTTGTGATCGCACACAGACTCTCCACGATTCAGAATGCGGACCGCATTTTTGTGATCGACAAGGGCGGTATTTTAGAACAAGGAAGTCCGGCAGAGCTGATGGAGAAAAAGGGCGCTTATTATAAACTTTATATGGCGCAGTTTGCAGGTCTGCAGGAGTAAAAAAATATTTGCTGCTCACACAGTACGTGTGAACGGCAGCAAAAACGAAACAGAAAATTTCTACAGGAGGATGCGATGTTTTTAACCACACTTTGTTATATCGAAAAAGATGACTGTTACCTGATGCTGCACCGGGTAAAAAAGGAAAACGACCTGAACCATGACAAGTGGATCGGCGTCGGCGGCAAGTTTGAGGCGGAGGAAATGCCGGAGGAATGTATGATGCGTGAGGTAAAGGAAGAGACAGGTCTCACCCTGACATCCTACCGCGCGCGGGGCGTCATTACCTTTATTTCTAACGAGTGGGGCACCGAATATATGCATTTATTTACGGCAGACCAGTTTACCGGGGAGATAACCGACTGCGACGAGGGAGAACTTGTCTGGGTTCCGAAAAAGGAGATCAAAGACCTGAAACTGTGGGAAGGTGACAAAATATTCCTGCGGCTTTTGGATGAGTGTGAGGAATATTTTTCGCTGAAGCTGGTATACGAAGGCGATACGCTGGTCGATAAAAAACTTATCATTGCCGGGAAAGAACAGAAAGCAGAGAGACAGGCCGGTAACAAAGGAGAGAAACATGATAACAAAAACTTACCCGGTCGGCACCCTGCCTGCTTATAAATATGTAGTAGTTTTATCTGAATATCAGGGCAAAATTTTGTTGAGCAGACACAAAAAACGCACCACATGGGAGACACAGGGCGGAAAGATTGAACCGGGAGAGACACCGCTTATGGCGGCAAAGCGTGAACTTTACGAGGAGTCCGGGGCAGTGGATTTTGAGATAGAGCCGTTGTGCGACTATTGGGCGGGAGAGGTGCAGACCAAAGAAGAAGGAAATGGACGTGTCTTTCTTGCAAAGGTAAAAAAGCTGTCAGCCATGCCGGAAAGTGAGATGGCAGAGGTACGCACCTTTGACGAACTGCCGGAAAAACTGACTTATCCGGCGATCACACCGACACTGTTTGAGCGGAAAAAACAGGGCATCGGGAAACGTCTGCTTTACGGCACTGGAAATCCTGCAAAATTAAGTCTGATGCGGAAAAATTTAGAACAGCTGCAGATAGAGATCGTTGGGTTATCGGATATTGATGTGGCAGTACCACAGGCAGACGAGGATGGCGATTCGCCGCTGGAAAATGCAAGGAAGAAGGCAAAGTGTTATTACGAGGCTTTTCAGATTCCGGTGTTTTCCTGTGACACAGGTCTGTATTTTGAAAATGTCCCGGAAGATAAACAGCCGGGCGTGCATGTCAGGAGGGTGAATGGAAAAAATCTGTCAGACGCGGAAATGCTTGCATATTACAGCGGACTTGCTGCAGAGTATGGTGGTCTGCATGCATACTACCGCAATGCCATCTGTCTTATCATGGATGAGGAACATATTTATGAGTCGATGGATGAAACGTTCTCGAGCGAACCATTTCTGATCACGTCGGTCCCGCACCCGGATGGAATCCGCAGGGAGGGATTTCCACTTGACTGCCTGTCGGTGGATCTTACAACCGGAAAGTACTATTATGACCTCGATCCGGCAGAACTTGGAAAGGTTGCCGCAGAAGACGGAAGTCTGCGGTTTTTTGAAAAAATAACTGGTATTTTCCCACACAATATGTTATAATCCTAAAATGACTGTGATAGTCGTAGTACGCCCTTTTTTCCGAAAGACAGGCGAAACCCTTGAAAAACGGGGGTGCTCGACAGGAACATAGAATGAAATGAACGGAAAAAAGTACATCAAGTATTCATATAAAGTTTGAAGGAGGAAATGAGTAATAATGAGTGTACAGGTGGAAAATTTAGAAAAGAACATGGCAAAACTTACGATCGAAGTTGCAGCTGAGAAGGTAGAGGATGCAATCCAGGCTGCATATATGAAAGAGAAAGGAAAGATCAGCGTTCCAGGTTTCCGTAAAGGTAAAGTGCCGAGAAAGATGATCGAGAAAATGTACGGAGCAGGCGTATTCTATGAGGATGCTGCAAATACCCTGATCCAGGAGAACTACGCACAGGCAGTAGAAGAGAGCGGTGTGGACGTCGTTTCAAGACCGACTATCGAAGTGGTACAGATCGAAGCTGGCAAACCTTTCATCTTCACAGCAGAAGTTGCTGTAAGACCGGAAGTAAAACTTGGCAAATACAAAGGCGTACAGGTAACAAAGATCGATACAACAGTATCTGATGAGGAAGTTGCAGCAGAGCTTGAAAAAGAGAGACAGAAGAACTCCAGAACTGTTACTGTAACAGACAGACCGATCGCTGAGGGAGATACAGCAGTGATCGATTTCGAAGGATTCGTTGATGGTGTTGCATTTGAGGGCGGCAAAGGAGAGAATCATCCGCTTGAGATCGGTTCCCACTCTTTCATCGATACATTCGAAGATCAGTTAGTAGGAAAGAATGCCGGAGATGAAGTAGACGTAAACGTTACATTCCCGGAGAAATATCAGGCAGCAGATTTAGCAGGAAAACCTGCATTATTCAAAGTTAAGATCCACGAAGTAAAAGCAAAAGAACTTCCGGAGTTAAACGATGAGTTCGCACAGGATGTATCTGAGTTCAATACTTTAGAAGAGTACAAAGAGGACTTAAAGAAACACTTAGAGGTTCAGAAAGAGGACGAAGCAAAACGCACAAAAGAGGATGAGGCAATCCAGAAGATCATTGACAAATCTACAATGGAGATTCCGGAAGCAATGATCAAAACCCAGTGCGAGAACATGGTAAATGAATTTGCTCAGAGACTTGCTCAGAGCGGACTTTCCATGGAGCAGTATATGCAGTTCTCCGGTCTTACATTAGACAAATTAGAAGAGCAGGTTCGTCCGGAAGCTGAGACACGTATTAAGAGCAGTCTTGTATTAGAGCAGATCGCAAAAGACGAGAACATCGAAGTAAGCGAGGAAGAGATCGACGCTGAGATCGAGAAAATGGCAAAAGCTTATGGCATGGAAGCAGACAAGCTCAAAGAATACATGGGCGACGCTGAGAAAGAATCCATGAAGAGAGATATTTCCGTAACAAAAGCAGTTGATCTTGTTATGGAGAACGTAAAAGAAAGAGCAAAAGCTAAGACTAAGAAAGAAAAAGAAGCGAAAGCGGACAACATACAACAGACTGGCTCATTCGGGCCGGTCTGTTTAAGCATATAAGCAATAATTAAATTTTTATAAACAAAATGGATTGGAGGAAAACAAAATGAGTTTAGTACCTTACGTCATTGAGCAGACCAGCAGGGGAGAGCGTAATTATGATATTTACTCCCGTTTATTAAAAGACAGAATCATTTTCCTCGGAGAAGAAGTGAATGAGACAACAGCAAGTCTTACCGTAGCACAGTTACTTTTCTTAGAGTCAGAAGATCCTGGAAAAGATATCCAGTTATATATCAATTCCCCGGGTGGAATGGTAACAGCAGGACTTGCAATTTATGATACAATGCAGTACATCAAATGTGATGTATCCACGATCTGTATCGGACTTGCAGCAAGTATGGGAGCATTTTTACTTTCCGGCGGTACCAAAGGAAAGAGACTTGCGCTTCCGAACGCAGAGATCATGATCCATCAGCCGTCCGGCGGAGCAAAAGGTCAGGCAACCGAGATCCAGATTGCAGCAGAGAATATCTTAAAGACGAAAAAACGTTTGAATGAGATCCTTGCTGCAAATACCGGAAAACCATATGATGTGATCGCAGCAGATACAGAGCGTGATTATTATATGTCTGCGGAAGAAGCAAAGGCATATGGTCTGATTGATGATGTCATCACAAATCGATAGAATACGGAGAAACAGCAATTATGGCAGGAAGAAATGACGATAAATTCCGTTGTTCCTTTTGCGGGAAGACGCAGGATCAGGTTCGCAAGCTGATTGCAGGACCAAACGGTGCATATATCTGTGACGAGTGCGTGGATATCTGTGCTGAAATTATCGATGAAGAATTAGAAAATGATGAGGCAGCAGGTGAAGTGGCAGAGCCGGAAGAGCAGATTAATCTGTTAAAGCCGGAAGAGTTAAAGGCATTTTTGGATGATTATGTCATTGGACAGGATCAGGCAAAAAAAGTGCTGTCTGTGGCTGTCTATAACCATTATAAAAGAATCATGGCCGGAGATGACCTCGGTGTAGAGCTTCAGAAGAGCAACATTCTGATGTTAGGACCGACCGGTTCCGGAAAAACACTGTTGGCACAGACATTAGCGAGAGTCTTAAACGTTCCATTTGCAATCGCAGATGCGACCACACTGACGGAGGCCGGATATGTTGGAGAGGATGTTGAAAATATCCTTTTAAAGATCATTCAGGCGGCTGATTATAACATTGAACGTGCACAGCGCGGAATTATCTATATCGACGAGATCGACAAGATCTCCAAAAAATCTGAAAATGTATCCATCACCAGAGATGTATCCGGTGAGGGTGTACAGCAGGCATTATTAAAAATCTTAGAGGGAACTGTTGCGTCTGTGCCGCCACAGGGTGGAAGAAAGCATCCGCAGCAGGAGCTGATCCAGATCGACACGACCAACATCTTATTTATCTGCGGCGGTGCGTTTGACGGACTTGAGAAGATCATTGAGACCAGAATGGATCAGAAGACGATCGGATTTAATGCAGATATCCGTGACAAGAGAGATTACAATATCGGTGATGTGTTAAAACATGCACTTCCACAGGATTTTGTAAAGTTCGGGTTGATCCCTGAGTTTATCGGACGTGTGCCGGTAACGGTATCTTTGGATATGCTTGACAGGGACGCATTGATCCGCATTTTACAGGAGCCGAAAAATGCGCTGACCAAACAGTATCAGAAACTGTTTGAGTTAGACGGTGTAGCGCTTGACTTTGACAAAGAAGCACTTGAGGCGATTGCAGATAAAGCGTTAGAGCGCAAGACAGGAGCGCGTGGACTTCGTGCGATCATGGAGGCTGTTACATTAGATCTGATGTACCACATTCCATCGGATGAATCTATTACACAGTGCCAGATCACAAAAGAGATGGTGGATGAACAGCTTGCGATCGAAGAACGTGAACTTGAAAAGATAGAGGAAAAACAGGTTGGATAATAAAGCGATGAAAATGCCTGCGGTGGCACTTCGCGGAATGGTCATCCTTCCGGGGATGATCGCACATTTTGATGTGAGCCGTGAAAAGTCGATCCATGCAGTAGAACAGAGTATGATGGATGAACAGAAGATCTTCCTTGTTGCACAGCGTGATGTGGAGCAGGAAGAGCCTGGCATCGAAGATTTATATCATATCGGTATTATTGCAGAGGTCAGGCAGGTCATAAAATTACAAAACAACATCGTCAGAGTTTTAGTGGAAGGAACAGAGCGGGCACAATTGTCCGCTTTTGTTTCCCAGACGGACTTTTTAGAGGTGGAACTCACGCGGTGTGAAGAAATTGATGAGGGATTGTCGGACGAGGCAAAAACGGCTATGGTGCGCAGTGTACAGGACACATTTGAAAAATATGTAACTGTCAACCCGCGTGTCGGAGGTGAACTGCGCAGACAGGTCAGGGAAGAAAAGAATCTGCCGAAGATCATGGATCTGATCGCCAACAATCTTCCTTTTTATTATGAACAGAAGCAGGAAATATTAGAGGCAGTTTCACTGACGGAGCGCTATGAAGTTTTGATGGCGCTTCTTTTAAAAGAAATTGAGACCACTGCGATCAAAAATGAATTTCAGGCAAAAGTAAAGAAACGTGTGGATAAGAACCAGAAGGAATATATCCTGCGTGAACAGATGAAGCTGATCCGGGAAGAACTCGGCGAGGATAATACGGAGTCAGATGCGGATGCCTATTTAGAACAGTTGAAAAAGTTAAAGGCAGACAAAGAAGTCAAAGAAAAGATCAGAAAAGAGATCTTACGCTTTAAAAATATCAGTGGAAGTTCTTCGGAGAGTGCAGTCAGCCGCGGTTATATCGAGACCATGCTGGAACTGCCGTGGAATAAGGCATCGCATGATAACAAGGATCTGAAAAATGCAGAGCGCATTTTAAATGAAGATCATTACGGATTGGAAAAAGTAAAAGAGCGTATGTTAGAGTTCCTTGCTGTGCGCAATCTGACGAAAAAGGGCGAGAGCCCGATCGTATGTTTAGTCGGACCGCCTGGTACCGGAAAGACGAGCATTGCCCGTTCCGTGGCGCGTGCACTTGATAAAAAGTATGTTCGAATCAGTTTAGGCGGCGTCCGTGACGAGGCAGAGATCCGTGGACACCGGAAAACTTATGTCGGTGCGATGCCGGGACGTATTGTCAATGGTCTGCGCAGTGCCGGCGTGAAAAACCCACTGATGCTGCTTGATGAGATCGATAAAATGAGCAGCGATTATAAGGGCGACACTGCATCTGCCATGCTTGAGGTGCTCGACGCAGAGCAGAACTGTAAGTTCCGCGACCACTATATCGAGGATCCGATTGATCTGTCAGAGGTACTGTTTATTGCGACGGCAAACTCTGTTCAGGATATTCCACGTCCGCTGCTCGACCGTATGGAACTGATCGAGGTGAGCAGTTATACGGAAAATGAGAAGTTCCATATTGCAAAAGAGCATTTGCTGCCGAAGGTAAAAGAGAAAAACGGTTTAAAGCCGGAACAGTTAAAGATCAGTGACCGTGCGCTGCAAAAGATCATTTCCGGTTATACAAGGGAAGCAGGTGTGCGTAATTTAGAGCGCAGGCTGTCTGAAATTGCAAGAAAATCTGCAAGGGAAGTATACGAATCCGAAGTCAAATGCGTAAAAGTTACTGGTCAGAATGTAGAAAAATATCTTGGAAAAGAGAAATATACGTTTGATCAGAAAAACGAGAACGATGAGGTCGGAATCGTGCGCGGTCTGGCATGGACGAGCGTTGGCGGTGATACGTTGGAGATCGAGGTCAACGTGATGCCGGGCAAAGGCGAAGTACAGCTTACCGGACAACTCGGAGATGTGATGAAAGAGTCCGCACAGGCAGGCTTAAGTTATATCCGTTCGGTAGGGGAAGAATATCATATTCCAAAGAAGTTTTTTCAGGAAAATGACATTCATATCCATATCCCGGAGGGGGCAGTGCCAAAAGACGGACCGTCCGCAGGTATCACGATGGCGACGGCAATGCTTTCTGCGATCACACAGACTCCGGTCCGTGCGGATGTCGCAATGACAGGAGAGATCACACTGCGCGGCAGAGTTCTCCCGATTGGTGGCTTAAAAGAAAAGATCCTTGCAGCGAAGAATGCCGGAATCAAAACGATCTGCATTCCGAAGAAAAACGAGAAGGATGTGGAGGAAATTTCCTCAGAAATCAAAAAAGGTCTTGAACTTGTATTTGTGGAAAAAATGCAGGAAGTGCTGGAAGTGGCATTTGTAAAAAGGAGAAAAACATGGTAATAAAAAATGTAAATCTGGAAATTGTCTGCGGTGTGACCAGCAAGGTGCCGGATACCGCATATGCGGAGGTGGCTTTTGCAGGAAAATCAAACGTTGGAAAATCATCTCTGATCAATGCACTGATGAACCGCAAAGCACTGGCGCGTACTTCCGCACAGCCTGGAAAAACGCAGACCATCAACTTTTACAATATCAACGATGCCATGTACCTTGTCGATCTTCCGGGATACGGCTATGCAAAGGCATCCGAGGAAGTGAAGGCAAAGTGGGGAAAAATGATCGAGAATTACCTTCACACTTCAAAGCAGTTAAAGGCAGTCTTTCTTTTGATCGATATCCGCCACGATCCGTCTGCAAACGACAGAATGATGTATGAGTGGATGGTGTATCAGGGATTTGCACCGATCATTATTGCGACCAAACTCGATAAGATCAAACGAAGCCAGATCCAGAAAAATGTCAAAGCGATCCGCGAGGGCTTAAATGTACAGCCGGGAACCACGATCATTCCGTTTTCTGCAGAGACGAAGCAGGGGCGTGACGAGATCTGGAAGCTGATCGATTCTTTCGTGCTGCCGCAGGAAGAAAAATAGCCTGTTTAAAAATATGTCAGAATATGGTATGCTGAAACTATAAAAATTTACAAAAAGCAGAAAACTTTAACAGGAAGCAAACTCTTATCAGATTGCGTCTGTATGAGGTTCATGCTAAAATAATCACTATGACGAAGAGTCAGTATCGGAGGATAGCCATGAAAAAGAAAAAAATCGTAATAGCACTTGGTCATGAAGCACTTGGTACCACATTACCGGAGCAGAAAGAGGCAACAAAACGCACTGCAAAAGCGGTTGCTGATTTTATCCGCGATGATTATCAGGTAGTCATTACACACAGTAACGGGCCACAGGTTGGTATGATCCATACAGCAATGAATGAGTTCTGCAGATTATATCCGGAGTATACCGCTACGCCAATGTCTGTATGTTCTGCAATGAGTCAGGGATATATCGGTTACGATTTACAGAATGCTATCCGTGCCGAGCTGCTGAATAAGGGAATTTATAAGACAGTTTCCACAGTTCTGACACAGGTTGTTGTCGATCCATATGATGAGGCTTTTTACAAACCAGGTAAGGTGATCGGACGTGTGATGACAGAAGAAGAAGCTGAGGCAGAGGAGAAAAAAGGAAATCATGTCACAGCAGTAGAAGGAGGATTCCGCCGTATCGTTGCAGCACCGAAGCCAATGGATATCGTTGAGATCGATGCGATCCGTGCGTTATCTGACGCAGATCAGGTTGTTGTTGCCTGCGGCGGCGGCGGTATTCCGGTGCTTGCACAGGACAATAACTTAAAGGGCGCGAGTGCAGTCATTGAGAAAGACCTTGCAGCAGGAAAATTAGCAGAACTTTTAGATGCTGACATGTTAGTCATTTTAACAAGTGTGGACAATGTATGTCTGAATTACGGCACAGAGAATGAGAAACCTCTTTCGACCATGACTGTTGCAGAAGCAAAACAGTATATGGAAGAAGGTCAGTTCGGAGAGGATGACATGCTGCCAAAGATTCAGGCGGCCATTGATTTTATTGGAGATTCCGCAATCCGTTCCGTACTTATTACAAAGCTGAACAAAGACGGCACCTATGTGAGCGGTGGACCGGGTACGATGATCACGAAATAAACTGCCATTTTTATGGTAATAATAAGACTGAATCGATTGCCGAAAATAAATTTTTTTACGAGGAAAAAAGATGTTTAGAAAAACAAAAATTGTTTGTACTTTAGGACCTTCAACAGATAAGGAAGGTGTATTAAAACGCCTGATCGAAGAGGGAATGAACGTTGCCCGTTTTAATTTTTCCCATGGTGACCATGAGGAGCAGTTAGGACGCCTTCAGATGTTACAGAAACTTCGTAAGGAATTAAAGCGTCCAGTCGCAGCACTGCTTGACACAAAAGGACCGGAGATCCGCCTGAGAGATTTTACGGACGGAAAAGTCGAACTTAAGGATGGACAGACTTTTACCCTGACAACCGATGAGATTATGGGAGATGCAAAACGTGTTTCCATTACTTATAAAAACCTGCCGGAGGATGTAAAACCGGGAGATCGCATTCTGATCGATGATGGTCTGATCGGAATGGAAGTAAAAGAAATCAAGGTGACATCTGGCGCAAAGGCAGATAAAGATGGCAATAAGCCAAAAGATATCATCTGCCAGGTGTTAAATGGCGGTGTGATTTCCAACAGAAAAGGCGTGAACGTTCCGAATGTAGAATTGTCCATGCCATATATCAGCGAAAAAGATTATGGTGATATCGTATTTGCGGTAGAGCATGATTATGATTTTATTGCTGCATCTTTTGTCCGTACCGCAGATGATGTGCTTGCAATCCGCAAGATCCTTGCAGAAAAAGGCGGCGAGGATATCAATATCATTGCAAAAATTGAAAATATGCAGGGTGTACAGAATATTGACGATATTATCCGTGTTTCCGATGGAATCATGGTAGCGCGTGGTGATATGGGTGTTGAGATCCCGTTAGAGGATGTACCGGTGATCCAGAAGATGATCATTAAAAAAGTATACGATGCAGGCAAGAAGGTTATCACAGCGACTCAGATGCTTGATTCCATGATGAAACATCCGCGTCCGACCAGAGCAGAGGCAACTGACGTTGCAAATGCAATCTACGACGGAACCAGTGCGATCATGCTCTCCGGAGAGACAGCTGCAGGTATGTATCCGATCGAGGCTTTAAAGACCATGGTGCGTATTGCAGTCCGTACGGAACAGGATATCAATTACTTACAGCGTTTTAAAATGCGCAAAACCATGAGCAACCCGGATGTGACCAATGCAATCTCCCATGCGACATGTACAATGGCGGGAGATTTGAATGCGGCAGCAATCATCACGGTAACAAAATCAGGACGTACCGCCCGCATGGTTTCCAAATATCGTCCAAACTGTCCGATTATCGGAGGATGTCTGACAGAAAAGATTTACCGTCAGCTTGCATTATCCTGGGGTGTGATCCCGCTTATGATCGAGGAAAAGACACAGGCAGAAGAACTGTTTGACTATGCAGTCGATGCAGCAGAAGCAGCAGGAATCATTTCCAAGGGCGATGTTGTTGTCTTAACCGCAGGAGTTCCTCTTGGTGTATCCGGTACGACCAACCTGATCAAGGTGCAGGTGGCAGGACATATCTTAGTGGAGGGACAAGGAATCGGAACACAGAAGATTTCTGCAAATCTCTGCGTTTGTCACAATGAAGAAGATCTTAAAAACTTTAAAGTCGGGGACATCATTGTTGCAAAAGATACCAGCAATGCCATGATGACACAGATGCGTGAGGCATCCGGACTCATCGTGGAAGCATCCGGTGAAAACTGCCACGCAGCAATCGCAGGATTAAGCCTTGATATTCCGGTTCTGATCGGTGCTAAACATGCGCTTGATGTCTTAAAATCCAGTGCATATGTAGAATTGGATTGTGAGAACGGACTTGTGACAGCAAATTAATTTGCAACAAATTTTGATAACTGGAAATAGAAGATTAAAGTGAAAGAGAAAAGGATATGAAAGGCTCTAGAGAGGGTCTGCATATCCTTTTTTCCATATTCCGGTCCAGTATAGCAGATACAGGATTATGGCAGAGGTTCCATTACTGATTACAACGGAATACCAGACGGATGCCACTCCCATATGAAATACATTTGCGCATATCCAAAGAGACAAAAGACGGAATATCCATATCCGGGAAGCATCTACGAGCATTGTGATCAGTGTATGCCCACATCCCTGGAACAATCCCTGTGATACATTATAAAAAGCGTTTGTAAAGCACCAGAATGCAATAATGGATAAATAGTCTGCAGCCAGAGGGATGACTTTGGCATCTGTTGAAAAGAATGATACCATAGTCTGGGAAACAGGGTGTCTTGAAAAAATGAATCCCAGAATAAGTAAAAATAAGGTACACATTTTTAATGAATAATGGAAGGTTTTCTTCGCCCGCTCTGTGTTTCCGGCTCCCATATTTTGTCCAACTATAGTAGAAACGGCGGAACCGACACCACTGGCTGGCATTGTGATAAGACTGTTGATTTTGTTGCCAATACCATAGGCGCTGGTTGCAATATAACCATAAACATTTACATTTCTGGTCATGATCAGCGTACCTAGCTGCATGGTGCTGCCGCCAATCGCAGTTGGCAGACCGATTTTGATAATGGCATATATCATTTTCTGGTCAAAGACAAAATTTTTAAAAGAAATCCGTATGAGCTGATTTGATTTTGTAAGAAGGATCAGTCCAATGAGAGCGCAGGGGATTTTTGCTATAAGCGTGGCAAATGCTGCGCCTCCGATTCCAAAGTGGAACACAATGAGGAAAAGAGGATCTAATATCAGATTGATCATGATACCAAGCAGATTGAGAAGCATGGGTTTTACAGTGTCCCCCTGCGCCTGTTTCACGGCTGTGAATAAATTGATCATGAACAGAAATGGCATATCAAGGACCACAATTCTTAAATAAGTAAGACCGTACTCATAGACCACTCCCCTGGCACCGAGCCAGTTGACTAATGCCGGGGATATCAGCCAGCACAGTAATGCACAGATGAGGGAGAAACCAAGGGATGTAATACAGATATGATTTGCCATTTTGTTTGCCTGTTCATCTTTTCTGGCACCAAGGTATTGCGATATAAGAATTGCACCTGCGGTTGTTATGCCGCTGCCAAAACTGTTAAGGATATTTTGAAATGGTGATACGAGCGTTATGGCAGACTGGTTTTCAGTTCCGATCCGTCCAAGCCAGAATGTGTCCGTAAGATTATACATCGACTGGATAAAACTATTGATCATGACCGGAACGGCGAGCATAAGGATTGTCTGGGACAGGTTTCCATTTAGAATCATATTTCGTTTATTTTCAGATATTTGTTTTGGCATAGGATCTCCTTGTGGATTTATAAAATATGTTGACAGTTTATATTCATATGGTTCATAATATGACAAAAAAACAGTATATTCCTTGAAAAAAATGATAAAAACACATAAAAGTACAGAAAAATGGAGAATTATATGTTTCAGGATATGTCAAAAGATTTTGATATTAAGAAGATCAGAAGAAGTAATACGATATCTGAAAGTAATTGCGAGCCACATGTACATCCATTTCATGAAATTTTTTATCTTTCCAGTGGAGAGTGCACCAGCTTTATTGATCACAATATCTATAAGTTTGGAAAAGGTGATCTTGTAATCGTTCCGGGTGGCTGTCTGCATAAGACAGTATATACCGGGAAAGGAATTCATGAAAGGATTGTTATCAGTTTCCGGCAGGAGATTACGGATTGGATCAAAGAACAGATCGGAGCGGAATATCTTAAGAACTGTATGGTTCCGGGGGTAATCAATATACCGGAAAAACGCAGAAACTATGTGGATTCCCTGCTGGATAAGTTAATGTTTGAAAATGATACGCCGGACATATTATCAACGGCATTTATAAAAGCAGGACTTGTTGAACTTTTGCTGTTTATCATAAGATGCAAGGAGTATGAGGACAATGTTATAAAAGAGATTGATGTTGATAACCGAAAAATCCAGGAAGTTGCAACATATATTTTTGAACATTATACGGAAAATATTTTACTGGAAGATGTGGCGGATAAATTTGACATGAATAAGTCATTTTTGTCTAAGAGATTTAAGACAGCGACGGGGTTCGGGTTTAAAGAATATATTATTAATCTCCGGATACAGAATGCATGCAGGCTGCTGCTGGAAACGAATAAATCTATCACAGATATTGCTTTTGAATGTGGATTTAATGACAGTAACTATTTTGGGGATTCGTTTCGAAAGATAAAAGGTATATCACCACGCAAATACAGAAAAAATGAAACATTTTAGTTTGGGATACAAAAGAAGCCTTCATAAAAAGAAGGCTTCTTTTGTCAGGTAAAGACAGGCAGGGAGGTTAGCCCATCGTTACTTCTACATTTACATCTTTCTTCTCAGCCGAGAATGGAATCGTAGTTCCCTCTACCGGCTGTCCATCCACGATCATGGAAAGCACACCTTTTTCCACATGATTTGGATTCTTTACGGTGATATGGTAGCTGACACCGCGGAAATCACGTTTGGCGGTAAAACCATCTAATTTGGATGGAATACAAGGATCAACAGTCAGACCATCATAATCCGGGCGGATACCAAGGATAAACTGGGAAACATTGAGGAAGGTCCATGCGGCGGTTCCTGTCAGCCAGCTGTTCTTTGCCTCACCGAAGTTCGGGGCGTCTTTTCCGGCAATCATCTGGGAGTATACATAAGGCTCTGTGCGGTGGATCTCGCTGATATCCTCAATGTATGCAGGACAGGTTCTTGTATATACCTGCCAGGCACGGTTGCCTCTGCCAATTACAGTCTCCGCGATAGAGATCCATGGGTTGTTGTGACAGAAGATACCTGCGTTTTCTTTGTATCCTGGTGGATAAGAAGAAATCTCACCAAGTTCCACATGATATCTGTGGTAAGGCGGCTGTAACAGTACGATACCGTATTTCGTGTCGAGATATTTTTCGACGGATTCCATTGCCTTTAAGCAGCAGCCTTCCTCTAAACCAATCTCAGCCATAACACAGAAGCCCTGTGGCTCAATAAAGATCTTGCCATCTTCGCATTCTTTTGAACCGATCTTATTTTTGTAATGATCGTAAGCACGCAGATACCATTCGCCATCCCAGCCGGCATCCATAACGGTTTTTTCCATCTCTGCGATTGCTTTCTCTGCAAGTTCTGCTTCCTCCGTCATGCCCTGATGGCGGCAGATTGCTGCATAATCTTTTCCGTAGCGGACAAACATACCTGCGATAAATACGGATTCAGCATTCGGGCCTTCGGAAGGACCAAAAGTCTGGAAAGATTCACCCGGCTCAGTCGAGAAGCAGTTTAAGTTGAGACAGTCGTTCCAGTCGGCACGTCCGATCAGCGGTAAATTGTGCGGTCCCAGATGTTCCATTGTATAATGGAAGGAACGGCGCAAATGCTCCATGAAAGTGGTTGCTTTGGAAGCATCGCTGTCATATGGTGTCATCTCGTCGAGAATTGAGTAATCGCCGGTCTCTTTGATATAAGCTGCAGTTCCGGCGATCAGCCATAACGGATCATCGTTAAAGCCGCTTCCGATGTCAGAGTTGCCTTTTTTGGTGAGCGGCTGATACTGATGATAAGCACTTCCGTCCTCGAACTGGGTAGCTGCGATATCTAAGATACGCTCTCTCGCACGGTCAGGGATCAGATGTACGAAACCGAGCAGATCCTGACAGGAATCACGGAATCCCATGCCACGGCCGATACCGGACTCAAAGTAAGATGCGGAACGGCTCATGTTAAAGGTAACCATACACTGATACTGGTGCCAGATGTTTACCATACGGTCTAATTTCTCCTCACTGGAAGAAATGGTAAAATGGGACAGCAGTTCGTTCCAGTAATCTTTTAATTTGACGAGTGCTGCGTCTGCTTTTTCTGCGGTATCAAAACGGGAGAGAAGTTCATCGGCACGTTTGCGGTTGATGACTCCATCCTCAGCACGTCCAACCCATTTTTCCTCTACCGGATTCTCAACATAACCAAGTACGAAAACGTAGGTCTTTGTCTCGCCCGGAGCAAGAGATACTTCAAGGTGGTGGGAACCGATCGGTGCCCAGCCGCTTGCAACAGAATTCTTTGAAGTTCCGTTTACAACAACTTCCGGAGCAGAGTTTTCACCGTAAGCGCCTAAGAACGAGTCACGGTCTGTATCAAAACCGGCGATCGGAGCGTTGACAGCGTAAACAGCGTAATGATTTCTGCGCTCTCTGTATTCGGTCTTATGATAAAGAGCAGAACCGTGGATCTCAACCTCACCGGTGGAGAAGTTACGCTGGAAGTTGGTCATATCGTCCATTGCGTTCCACAGGCAGAACTCTACATATGAGAAAACAGAAAAATTGCGGATTTCATTGCTCTCATTGGTAAGGGAGAGTTTTCCAACTTCACATGTCTCACCGACCGGAACAAAAGAGGTAAGCTCTGCGGTCAGTTTATTTTTGGTTCCTTTAAATACGGAATAACCCATACCGTGACGGCAGCTGTAAGCATCCAGTTCTGTTTTGGAAGGCATCCAGCCCGGATTCCAGATCGTGTCACCATCTTTAACATAGTAGTAATGTCCATTGGAATCGAGCGGTACATTATTATAACGGTATCTGGTCAGGCGGAGTAACTTTGCATCTTTGTAGAAACTGTAACCGCCGCAGGTGTTTGAGATCAGGGAAAAGAAGTTCTCGGAACCAAGGTAGTTGATCCATGGCAGTGGTGTTTTTGGAGATGTGATGACATATTCTTTGTTGGTGTCATCGAAATAACCGAATTTCATAATAAAATCCTCCATATACATAAATATTGATAAGTAACGATTTCGAAAACGATTAAGTTTTCATCCTTTAATAAAAAGTATATATTCAGAAAGAATAAAAATCAATACAAAACATTGAAAAACAGGCAAATATAGCAGATTAGACAAAAAAAATATACTTTTATGGATGAAAGCGACAATAGCTATTTTCTGATGAATAATTAAAATATTTTACGAAAACGTATAAGAATTAGATACAAAGTACTGAGATTACAGATAATTGGTCTAATATTTAATGTAAAAATGCACAAAAACTACTGCAAAAAAGTGTAAAAAGCGACGAATTGCCAAAAACCAGTTGCAATTTGCTTATGGATGACATATAGTAAAAGTACGAAAACGATTAAGAAATATTTCAGAAACAGGATTTCGTTTTCGAAGAGAAGCTGGAGGTTTCCATGGTATCATTAAAAACGATTGCAGAGAAATGTGGAGTATCTACTGCCACCGTAAGCAAGGCTTTAAATGACCAGAGAGATATCAGCGAAGAGACAAAGAGCCGTGTCAGAAAGACAGCAGAAGCACTTGGGTATTTTCCAAATGCGGCGGCGAGAGCACTAAAGACAAACCGTTCTTATAATATAGGAGTTCTCTTTGAAGAAGAGGCGGGAAGCGGTTTGACACATGAGTATTTTTCCGGAGTGCTGAATGGATTAAAAGTTCAGTCGGAGAAACAGGGATATGACATTACATTTATCAATACCTGTTTTGAAAATCGCAAGATGTCCTATTATGAACATTGCAGATACCGGAATTTTGAAGGAGTTGCGATCGTCTGTGCCGATTTCAATGACCCGGATGTCTTAGAACTGATGAATAGTGACCTGCCGGTCGTTACGATTGATTATGTACATCATAACTGTACGGCAGTCAGTTCCAACAATATTCAGGGTATGGAAGATCTTGTAAAATATATATACGGGCAGGGACATCGGAAAATTGCATATATTCATGGGCAGCAGGCTTCTTACGTTACGAAAGACCGGCTGGCAAGTTTCTACCGGACGGTGGATGAACTTGGTCTGAAGATTCCGGATGAATACATCCGGACAGCAGATTACTTAGAGACCAGGGAGGCAGCAAAACAGACAAAAGAGCTGCTCAATTTAGAAGATCCGCCAACCTGTATCATTTATCCGGATGACACCTCTTTAATAGGAGGAAGGAACGTCATCATAGAGATGGGACTTCGGATTCCGCGGGATATTTCGATTGCAGGATATGACGGAACGAGGATGTCGCAGTTGTTACATCCTCAGCTTACGACGATCAGACAGGACACAGAGCTGATCGGGAGTGAGGCAGCCAAGCGGCTGATTGGCTCCATTGAGAAACCGAGAACAACTCTCGTAGAGAGAGTCGTTATAGAAGGGATCTTAGTTGCAGGTAAATCTGTTGGACGCATTTAAATGTAGTTGCAGCTACATGCGGACGATATTTTTACAGAAATGTATACAAAAGATTCCAGACTATCTGCTTTCAAAGCAGAAAAACAACAAAAACAATGGTCAAAAGACCACATATTAAGGAGGAGGGTTTTCTATGAAGAAGAAAATCGTTAGCACATTATTATGTACAGCAATGCTTGTAACCATGATGGCAGGATGCGGCGGTAATAACGCAGCAAACACCAGCACAAACAGTGGAAACAGCAGCTCGGCAGATACGGGCAGCAGTGACGCCGCAGCCACAGATGAGGCAGCTCCGGCTACCGAAGCTGTAGCTTCAGATGCGAGTGCTTCCGATGAAGGAAAAGTACTTAACATCTACTGCTGGAACGAAGAGTTCAAGAGCCGTGTTACAGATCATTATCCTGGATATACAGAGGTGGATGCAACCACAGGTACGATCGGTGATGTAACTGTAAAATGGAACATTACACCGAATGATGACAATGCATATCAGAACAACCTGGACGCAACCTTATTAAAACAGGCCGATGCAGCAGCAGATGACAAGATTGATATCTTTTTAGTAGAAGCTGATTATGCATTAAAATATGTAGATACCGACTACACAATGGCAGTATCAGATCTTGGAATTACTGATTCAGATCTTTCCAAACAGTATCAGTACACCAAAGATGTTGTTACCGATTCCAACGGTGTATTAAAAGGTGTTTCATGGCAGGGCTGTCCTGGCGTATTATTCTATAACAGAGATGCAGCAAAAGCAGTATTAGGATCTGATGATCCTTCAGAAGTTCAGAACTATGTAAAAGACTGGGATACATTCAATGATACAGCAAAGAAGATGAAAGATGCAGGCTACACCATCACATCTTCCGCAAACGATACTTACCGTGTATATTCCAACAACGTTACTTCCAAATGGGTTGTTGATGGCAAGATCAATATTGATGACAACATTATGAAATGGGTTGATGATTCCAAAGAACTTGTAGATGCAGGCGAGACAGGAACATACGAACTGTGGAGTGATGACTGGAAGAAAGGTTTCTATCCGGAAGGAAATGTATTCTGCTACTTTGGACCTGCATGGTTAGTAAACTTCTCAATGGCAGCAGATACCGAAGGCAGTATCGGTTACAACGGTGGCTGGGGCGCAACCGAAGGACCGCAGGGCTTCTTCTGGGGTGGTACATGGATCTGTGCAGCAACAGGAACGGATAACCAGAGTCTTGTAAAAGATATCTTGCTTCAGATGACAACCAATGATGATGTTATGAGAGAGATCATCGAGAAAGATGATGACTTTGTAAACAATCAGGATGTAATCGTTGAGATGGCAGACAGCTCTTACGCAAGTAAAATCTTAGGCGGACAGAATCCGCTTGGTATTTATAATGAGGGTGTATCCAAACTTGATTTAAGTAATCTTTCTTCATACGATCAGGGATGCAACGAAGAATTTCAGCATGCAATGAAGAACTATTTTGAAGGAAGTGCAACGAAAGAAGAGGCATTAGACTTGTTTTACAAATCAGTTTTAGAGAAATATCCGGAATTAACATATTAAGAAGATGAATGATCTAAAAATAACAATGGAAAGCACGCTCTGCGGATATTCTGTTGTTATGAATGAAAAGCTGCGCCTGCCGGAATGCAATAAGGAAGGCAGGTGCGGTTTATTCAGGTTAAAATGCCAAGCGCAGAGCTGACAGCATGTTTACACAGGATAAAGGTGAAGGATGCTGTGAGCTCTGTGGATGAAAATAATACACTCTGAAAAAGGAGGTCAGATTATCATGAAAAAAAGTAGTGGAAAGGTAGTAAGGTACAATAAATGGGGGTATATCTTTTTGATTCCATTTATTGTAGTATACGTTATTTTTCAGCTGATCCCATTAGTCAGCACTATTTACAACAGTTTCTTTGAAAACTATATGTCAGGACTGACACAGGTCGGACCAAAGTTTGTCGGGCTTGCAAACTATCAAAAACTCTTTTCTGATGGAGATATCTGGGTTTATACAAAAAATACTATGGTATTATGGATCATGTGTTTCGTGCCGCAGATCATTTTATCACTGGTACTTGGCGCCTGGTTCTCCGATGTACGTCTTAAATTAAAAGGAACCCGTTTCTTTAAAACAGTTGTATATCTGCCGAATCTGATCATGGCATCTGCATTTTCCATGTTGTTCTTTACGTTGTTCTCTGATGGAGGACCCATCAACTCAATGCTGATGCAGATTGGATTGGTTGATACACCGTATAAATTTTTATCGAATGTAGGAAGTGCAAGAGGGCTGATCGCATTGATGAACTGTCTGATGTGGTTTGGTAATACGACGATCCTTCTGATGGCAGGCATGATGGGTATCGATACCTCTCTGTTTGAGGCAGCGGAAGTTGATGGGGCAACTTCTTCGCAGGTATTCTGGCAGATCACACTGCCGCTGTTACGCCCAATCCTTGTATATGTGGTTATCACATCTCTGATCGGTGGTTTACAGTTATTTGATGTGCCACAGATCTTAACCAATGGAACCGGTGACCCGATGCGTTCTACCATGACGCTGATCATGTTCTTAAATAAACATCTCTACAGCAAGAACTATGGTATGGCTGGTGCACTGTCAGTTGTTCTGTTTATCATTACAGGTATTTTAAGTCTGGTAGTATTTAAGATAACCGGCAATGATAAGAGGAAGGGGTGAAGATCATGAATGAAAATCGTAATCTGAAAAAAGGTGTAGGAATTCATGCAAGAAGACTGATCGCATATATCGTACTGATCATTGTTTCCATATTGTGTCTGTTCTGGTTTTATGTACTGTTTATCAATGCAACCAGATCAAACGGTGAGTTACAGTCAGGTTTTACGCTGGTTCCGAGCAGCCATCTGTGGGAAAACTGGAAGAATTTGAGAAATGGAACGCTTCCGGTATGGAACGGTATGTTCAACAGTCTGATCGTTTCTTCGCTCAGTGCAGTACTCAGCGTATATTTTTCAACGATGACAGCTTATGCGATCCATGCATATGATTTCAAACTGAAAAAATACATTTATCCGTTTATTTTGATGATCATGATGATTCCGACACAGGTAACTGCACTTGGATTTATCAAACTTGTTTCCAACATGAACTTAGAGGATTCCTTTATACCTCTGATCGTGCCGACGATTGCGGCTCCGGTTACATTTTTCTATATGAAACAGTATATGGAGAGTACACTGCCGTTGTCACTGATCGAGGCAGCACGTATCGATGGTTCCGGTGAATTCCGTACCTTCAATGCAATTGTAATGCCACTGATGAAACCGGCAATTGCTGTGCAGATGATCTTCACATTCGTAAGCAGCTGGAACAACTACTTCACACCGGCATTGATCTTACATGATGACAAGAAAAAAACACTGCCTATCTTAATCGCACAGCTGCGTGCGGCTGACTGGCTCAAGTTTGATATGGGGCAGGTATATGTGATGATCGCATTTTCCATCTTCCCGGTTATCATTGTATATCTGATCTTATCCAAACACATCGTACAGGGTGTTGCACTTGGAAGCGTAAAGGGTTAATAAACGGATTGCTGTACTACATAAAAATGAGACTGCCATATGGGTGGTCTCATTTTTTAACTCTTATTTTTGATGAAAATCTTTGACAATGTCACTGGTAAATAAGCCGGTTGTGTGCTATACTATTATCTATGATTAGTAGAAATAAAGGATCGGATGTGTTGGGGTACATGGGTGCAGACAAGAACGGACAGGCTGGATCTTTGTAAAATACACATAGAAATGGAGAGGAATATGACAGAGACAGGATTATGGATTTTTCTGATTTGTTTACTTGTAGTAGTCATCATAGCGACTGTGGTTGCAGTAGTGTCAGCAGTATCAGGTGCTACGGCAGCGATCGTGGATGATGAGGAATCAGAGGAAGAGTAGGAATACAGCAGGTATAAGAGAAAAGCCTCTTGTCAGTTTTGTATAGGTGTATAGCTGACAGGGGCTTTTTTGTGCACAGGATTCTGCCTTAATCAGCAATCTAAAAAAATATAAACTGGTACGAAAGTCTTGCAATCCATTTTGAAACAGGTAAACTAAATATATTGTGGCAAAATATTTGCTGCCAGGTGTTTATTACAAATGTCTTGCGTATTCAGGTGGAGGGACAAAAGAGAGTGTTGTCAAAATTAAGTGTGAAGAAACCGTATACTGTGATCGTAGGCGTGATCTTAGTCATTGTGTTAGGAGCCGTATCCCTAACCAAAATGACCACAGATCTACTGCCGGATATGAGTCTGCCATATGCCTTAGTCATTACGACGGATATGGGGGCAAGCCCGGAGAAAGTGGAATCCGATGTGACAGCACCTGTCGAGGCATCCATGGCGACGACTTCGAGCATCAAAAATGTGAGTTCTGCCTCCTACGATAATTATTCGATGGTGATCTTAGAGTATGAGCAGAATGCCAATATGGATTCGGTCATTATCGAGATCCAGCAGAAATTAGACCAGTTAGAGGGCAGTTTTCCGGATGGTGCCGGGAAGCCGATGATCATGCAGATCGACCCGGATATGATGCCTGTAATGGTGGCATCTGCCGATGTGGAAGGCATGACGCAGTCAGAGATTTCGGATTATGTGGAAAATGAACTTTCGCCGGTGCTTGAGAGTATCGACGGTGTGGCATCTGTTTCTACAACCGGAACTGTGGAAGAGAACATTCATGTCACATTAGATCAGGATAAAATCGATGCACTGAATCAGAAGATCCAGAGTAAGATCGAGGAACAGTTTACTGAACCGCAGGAACAGCTCGATCAGGCTGCCGAGCAGGTGGAGAGTGGACGCAGGCAGATGGAAAGCGGAAAAGATCAGCTTGCAAACCAGCTTGGACAGGCAGAAAATGAAGTGATCAATGGTAAGTCGCAGGCGTTTGTGGCAGAATCAGATCTGAGTCAGAATTATACAGTATTGAAAGCGACCGATGAGCTGATAAAGCGGGCAATCCCGGAACTCCAGAGTATTTATGAACAGGGAATGGGATTAAAAGCAGACATTGAACAGGCACAAAAAGAAGCCCAGATGAACAGTGACGATGGAAGCAGACGTATAGAAGAACTTTTAGAGGAGGCGAAGATTTCCGGAGATCAGGAACAGATCAATCAGATCCTTGCGATGACCGGGGAAAATCAGGAGAGCATTGCGGAAGCAGGAAAACGTCTGGAATTATTACAGGAAGAACTGTTAGAACTGAATACATCCTTAAATCAGCAGTGGGCAGATCAGTTAGCAGCGTTAAATGTGAGTCTTAGTTCGATCGATGATATTCCGCAGGTGATTACGCAGCTGTCACAAAAACAGGTTGAGATCCAAACAGCAATGGCAGCTCTGCAGACTGCACAGGAACAGGTTACAGATGGAAAAACTACCTTAGATGATGCGTATGTAACGTTAAACCGGATGGAGATCGACGGGATCTTAGAGATGAGTGAAGCGTCTGCACAGCTTGCGGTCGGGGAAGCCCGGTTAGAGCAGGGACAGGAAAAATTAGAAGAGTCAAAACAGAGTGCACTTGAGTCTGCGGATCTGAATCAGATCCTGTCGGTGGAAACATTAGGCCAAATTCTGACAGCACAGAATTTTTCCATGCCGGCAGGTTATGTCAATGAAAATAAGAAACAGTATTTAGTGCGTGTCGGCGACGAGGTTTCATCCGTGGAAGAACTTGAAAATCTTGTGCTGGTGGATGTCGGAATGGATGGAATCGCGCCGATCCGTTTATCAGATGTTGCAAAGACAGAAGTGGTGGATGATACAGGGGATTCCTATTCCAAAGTAAATGGAAATCCGGCGATCATGCTTTCCATTGAAAAGCAGACCGGATACTCCACCGGAGATGTGACAAAGCGGATCAAGACACGATTTGAGTCGTTGGAAAAAGAAAATGACAAACTTCACATGACGATATTGATGAATCAGGGCGTCTATATTGATACCATTGTGCAGTCTGTCATGGAAAATATGATCTTGGGTGCGATCCTTGCCGTGCTCATTTTGATCTTATTTTTAAAGGATATCAAACCGACACTGGTGATCGCGTGTTCTATCCCGCTCAGTGTGGTTTTTGCGATCGTTTTGATGTATTTTACCGGAATATCGTTAAATATCATTTCACTGTCCGGTTTGGCGCTCGGTGTCGGCATGCTCGTGGATAACTCGATCGTCGTGATCGAAAATATTTACCGTCTCAGGAATCAGGGATTTTCGATCCGGAAGGCAGCAGTCGAGGGAGCAGGACAGGTGGCAGGTGCGATCTTTGCATCCACACTCACGACGGTCTGCGTGTTTGCACCGATTATTTTTACGGAGGGTATCACAAGGCAGCTGTTTGTGGATATTGCACTCACGATCGCCTATACGTTAGCTGCAAGTCTGATTGTGGCGCTGACGTTTGTACCGATGATGGCATCCGGTGCGCTGAAGAATACCAGAGAAATCAAACATCCGTGGTTTGACCGCATTTTAGATGGATATGAAAAAGTTCTGCGTGTGGCACTGCGGTTTAAACCGATCGTACTGATCTGTGTGGTAGTTTTTCTGGTGGCAAGTGTGACGCTTTCCGTTTCCAAAGGATTTACCTTTATGGACATGAATATGGAGACAGAGCAGCTCACGGTCACGGTTTCAGCGAAAGAGGATGAAAAGCTGACATTTGAGGAACTGACGGAGCGCGCGGATGAGGTTGTGGATAAGATCTCTGGCATCTCCGGTGTGGATTCGATCGGAGCCATGGCAGGCGGCGGTGGAATCATGTCGATGGGCAGTACGGACAGTGTGACCATGTACGTGCTCATCGATGATTCCGGGGCGACTGGCAGTGAGATCACTGCCTCGATACAGGCGCTTACAGCGGATCTTGACTGCGACGTGAATACGGACAGCTCTGCGTCGGATATGAGTTCCTTTTTCGGAAGCGGTATTTCCGTGCGGGTCAGCGGAAAAGATTTAGATAAGCTGCAGAAACTCGCAGGGCAGATCGCAGAAGTCGTGGAAAAGACGGAGGGCACTGTAGATGTGGACGATGGTCTTGGAGATACGACACCGTCTTTCACGGTAAAAGTGGACAAAGAAAAAGCTGCAAAATATGGCATGACAACAGCGCAGGTGTATCAGCTTGTCTATAAACAGCTTGCATCGAATACGTCATCCACAACGATCTCGACGGATTTAAAAGACTATAAAGTATATGTGCAGAGTGGGGAACAGGCGGATGTCACGCCAGGGGATATCCGTAAGCTGACATTTCCTTATACAGACCGTATCAGCGGAGAGACAACAGATATTCCCCTGAAAGATATCGCAGAGTTTGAGGAAGGTGAGTCCTTAAATGTGATAAACAGAAGCTCGCAGACGCGCTATATCAGCGTGACAGCCGGTGTGGATGAAGATCACAATGTGACGCTGGTAAGTGACCAGATCCAGAAAGAATTAGATAAGATCAAGCTGCCGGATGGATATGAGATCTCCATGACCGGGGAGGATGAGACGATCCGGGATGCGATGAACCAATTGTATCTGATGCTGATCTTAGCGGTGGTATTTATTTATCTTATCATGGTTGCACAGTTCCAGTCATTTTTGTCGCCTTTTATTATTATGTTCACGATTCCGCTTGCATTTACGGGAGGTTTCTTTGCTCTGTTTGTGACAGACAATGAAGTCGGCGTGGTATCCATGATCGGATTTGTCATGTTAGCGGGTGTCATCGTCAATAACGGAATCGTGTTAGTCGATTATATCAATCAGCTGAGAAGAGAGGGCATGGATAAAAAGGAGGCGATTGTCACAGCCGGAAGAACGAGACTGCGCCCGATCTTAATGACGGCACTGACCACGATCCTTGCAATGTCCACGATGGCGATGGGACTTGGAAGCGGTTCAGAGATGATGCAGCCGATGGCGATCGTGACTGAGGGAGGTATGTTATATGGAACACTGCTGACACTGATCGTGGTGCCTTGTATCTATGATCTGTTTACGAGGAACAAGAGTATGGTGGAGGAAGAGATCTAAAAAAACAGTTGACAAACCCCGCGTCCCCTCGTATGATAAAAACAGCAAAAAACAAAGGTTGTGAGAAAGAGGAGTACACATAAACTCTTTGCAGAGAGGGAAGTTCACCGGCTGAAAGACATCCCAGAGAAAGATATGTGGAAGGTAGCTTTTGAACCGGAATGCTGAGAAAGCATAGCTGTATGACAGGATATAAGAACAGGCATTGCAGATATGCACAGGTATTCACGACTCATCCACGTTACAGGATGACCGGTCAGATATGGAACTGGCTGGACATGAGCACCAACAAAGGTGGTACCGCGATCATATTCGCCCTTTGTATTCCGTATGGAATACGAAGGGCTTTTTTTAATTCATAGGAAATTATGTCCTGTGAATCAAAACCGCCTATCTATCAGAACTAAAAAAGGAGAACAGATTATGTGTCAGAATTGCAGCAAAGAATTAGCAAAGACCTACGATCCAAAAAGCATTGAAGACCGTTTATACAAAAAATGGGAAGACAACGGCTATTTCCACGCCGAAGTTGACCGCAGCAAAAAGCCGTTTACCATCGTGATGCCGCCGCCAAACATCACAGGACAGCTTCACATGGGACATGCCCTCGACAACACCATGCAGGATATTTTAACACGTTATAAGAGAATGCAGGGTTACAACGCATTATGGCAGCCGGGTACAGACCATGCGTCCATTGCAACTGAGGTAAAGGTAATCGAGAACCTGAAAAAACAGGGCATCGACAAGCGTGATCTTGGAAGAGAAGGATTCTTAGAAAAATGCTGGGAGTGGCGTGACGAGTACGGCAGCCGCATCATCAACCAGTTAAAGAAAATGGGATCTTCCGCAGACTGGGAGAGAGAGCGTTTTACGATGGACAAGGGCTGCTCTGAGGCAGTACTTGAGGTATTTGTAAAATTATATGAAAAAGGGCTGATCTACAAAGGTTCCCGTATCGTCAACTGGTGTCCGGTATGTAAGACTTCCATCTCAGATGCCGAGGTAGAGCACGAAGAGCAGGACGGATTCTTCTGGCACATCAACTATCCGGTTGTCGGCGAAGAGGGAAGATTTGTTGAGATCGCAACGACAAGACCGGAGACATTGTTTGGGGATACCGCAGTTGCAGTGAACCCGGACGACGACCGCTACAAAGACATCGTCGGAAAGATGTTAAAACTTCCGATGACAGACCGCGAGATCCCGGTGATCGCAGACGCTTATGTTGACAAAGAGTTCGGAACCGGATGTGTAAAGATCACACCGGCACATGACCCGAACGACTTTGAGGTTGGAAAACGTCACAACTTAGAGGAGATCACCGTCATCAACGACGATGCAACAATGAACCATTATGCCGGAAAATATGAGGGCATGGACCGCTACGAGTGCAGAAAAGCACTGGTGGAGGATCTTGAAAAACAGGGACTGCTTGTAAAAGTAGAGCCGCATTCCCACAACGTAGGAACCCATGACCGCTGCGGCACAACCGTTGAGCCGATGGTAAAACAGCAGTGGTTTGTAAAGATGGACGAACTGATCAAACCGGCTGTGGAAGCAGTGAAAAACGGAGACATCCAGTTACTTCCAAAACGTATGGAGAAAACATACTTTAACTGGACTGACAATATCCGTGACTGGTGTATTTCCAGACAGCTCTGGTGGGGACACCGCATCCCGGCTTATTACTGCCCGGACTGCGGTGAGATGGTGGTAGCAAAGACTGCACCGGAGAAATGTCCGAAATGTGGATGTGACCACATGGAGCAGGATCCGGATACCTTAGATACCTGGTTCTCATCCGCACTCTGGCCGTTCTCCACATTAGGCTGGCCGGATAAGACAGAAGATCTGGATTACTTCTATCCGACCGATGTACTTGTAACCGGATACGATATCATTTTCTTCTGGGTCATCCGTATGATTTTCTCCGGCTATGAGCAGATGGGCAAAGCACCGTTCCATACCGTATTGTTCCACGGACTGGTTCGTGATTCCCAGGGACGCAAGATGAGTAAATCTTTAGGAAACGGTATTGATCCGCTCGAAGTAATTGATAAATACGGCGCAGATGCACTCCGCCTGACACTGATCACCGGAAATGCACCGGGAAATGATATGCGTTTCTACTGGGAGCGTGTTGAGGCATCCAGAAATTTTGCCAACAAAGTATGGAATGCATCCCGTTTCATCATGATGAACCTTGAGGGAAGCGAGATCAAGGAGCCGTCACTGGATGAGTTAAAACCGGCAGATAAGTGGATCTTATCCAAGGTAAACACACTTGCAAAAGACGTGACAGAAAATATGGATAAGTACGAGATGGGAATCGCCGTACAGAAAGTTTATGATTTCATCTGGGATGAATTCTGTGACTGGTACATTGAGATCACTAAGACTCGTACTTATAATAAAGAAAATGATCCGGCATCTGCAAACGCAGCATTCTGGACATTAAAGACCGTACTGACAGAGGCATTAAAACTGCTTCATCCGTTCATGCCGTTTATCACAGAAGAGATTTTCTGCACACTGCATCCGGAAGAAGACACGATCATGCTTGCAAAATGGCCGGAGTACCGTGCTGACTGGAATTTCCCGGCAGAGGAAGAAATGTTAGAGCACTGCAAGGATCTGGTAAAAGGTGTCCGTAATGTGCGCACAGAGATGGATGTTCCGCCATCAAGAAAAGCGAAAATCTTTATTGTTGCTGAAGATGCCGCTTTGCGTGATTCCTTTGAACTGACCAAAGAGGCTTATGCAAACCTTGCCGGAGCAAGTGAGGTCATGGTGCAGCAGGATAAGACAGGCATCGGGGAGGATGCAGTATCTGTTGTGATCCCTGGCGCTACACTGTATCTGCCATTAGAAGATCTGGTTGATTTCGAGAAGGAAAAAGGGCGTCTGTTAAAAGAGCAGGCACGTTTAGAGAAAGAGCTTGCACGTTCTAAGGGAATGCTTTCGAATGAAAAATTCTTAAGCAAAGCACCGGAAGCAAAAGTGCAGGAAGAGAAGGACAAACTTGCCGGATACGAACAGATGATGGAGCAGGTCAAAGAACGTTTGGCACAGATGTCAAAATAATTGCAAGATAATGAGCGCAAGAACGGCGAATTGTATCATGTGCTGATTTTGCACATGATATAATAAGACTGCCGAGCGAAGCTCGTGTAGATCATGATCATGAAGCATTGCTTCATGATATAATAAGAAGGAGCTATGCACGATGGGTATCATCTTTACTGGTCAGCCGGTAAAGTGGTGCCTGCCTTGTATAGCTCTTTTTGGTAAAATAGCACCAAAAAGGATGCGTTGTGTTAAAGAATTTACTTGAAAAAGCATAAAAATACTAGTATTATATAAGATAAGGAATATTCTACGTTACTGTATATACATACATCAGAAAGAATTGGGGAGCACGCCTATGGTAACAGAAGAAAAACCAATCGTACGGATGACGGCAGATAGCATGGAAGCGTATGTTATGCTTATAACACCAGACGATGGGGGAGAATATACAATTGAATCATTGCAGAAAGCATTGGATGACAGAGGTGTCAAGTACGGAATAGATGAAGCAGCGTTGACGGAGCTGATTGATGAAAAAAAATATGGTGTGGAGACGTTAGTTGCGCAGGGAACAGAGCCGGTAGACGGAAAAGACGGTTATTATGATTACAATTTTAACTGCAACTTTGATAAAAAACCGTTGATGCGGCCGGATGGAACCGTGGATTACTGGTCTGTAAAGTCGATAGAGTCTGTGGTGCAGGATCAGGTGATCGCGGAGTACCATCCTTGTGTGGAGGGAATGGACGGCAAGACAGTCACTGGAAAGCCGATACCTGCAAAGCGGGGAAGAGAACAGCTTCCACTGAAAGGAAAAGGATTTGAACGCAAGGATGATAATACCTATGTTGCGCTGATGAGTGGTAAGATCGAGACACAGAATGACAGGGTTGTGATCCTTCCGGTACATGAATTGTCCGGCAATGCAGATCTTTCCAGTGGCAACATTGATTTTCATGGTGATGTTGTGATCCACGGAAGCGTGGAAAGCGGCGTTATAGTAAAAGCAAGCGGTACGATCACAGTGGATGGAATCGTCGAGGCATGTACTTTAGAGGCAGGGAAAGATATTATTTTAAGAAGTGGAATGCTCGGTGGAAATAAGGCATCAGTAAAGACAAAAGGCAGTATTACCGCAAAGTTTTTTGAATTTACCCGTATTGAATGTGCAGGCGATATCCGTGCAGATGTGCTGATGGATTGTCAGGTACAGTGCTTTGGAAAGATCATCATGAATGGAAAACGCGGAAGCATCATCGGTGGCCTTACACATGGAGTGTGTGGAATCGAGGTTACGACATTAGGAAATGATGCCGAGAAAAAGACCGTTATTATGGCTGGTGCAAGTCCGGAAGGATATGCAAAACTCAGACAGTTAGAAAAGACGATTCAGGAGTTGAGTCAGGGATTGGCACAGATTGAAGAGGGGCTGCGCAAGTTTGAAGAGCTGGAAAAAGCGCGTGGAGTCAGCTACAAAGACGATCCGAGGCGAGTGACATTGCTCCGTATCAAGATCCGTGATACTGCGACATTAGCACACAGCAAAGAAGAGGCAAAGCAGCTGCGCAATCTGATCGAGAGTGCGAGCGGTGCATGTGTTACCGTTTTGCGGGGGACTTATCCGGGAGCTGTGATCCAGATCGAGGATACCAAGCTGCTTGTACAGAATTATGTAAAAGCAGCTGAGTTTTACAAGCTGCAGGATAAGATCAAGACGAGAGAATGCTCATAAAACTGCTGTCGAATATGGCAGAAGTTTTACGAAAAACTTAATATAAATTTACTTGATTATTGTCACCACTATATTATAATATAGTGGTGATTCTTTTTGCCCTTAATTATGTGGTGGAGAGAAGAATCTTAAAATAGATGTTTGCCATAAACAAATGGCAGAAAAGGACAGGTCGATTATGATTAATTTTGAAGAAGAATTAAAGAATTTTAAACCGAGCTTAGAGGTAGAAGAGGCAGAACAGGCAATATATAATCATGAATTAACAGATATGACAGATGTTTTAAAAGAGATGATGCAGGAGTTAAAACATAATATGTAAGACATCTTTTGGAAAAGTCGAATGTAAATTCATGAAGTGAGGGAAAGAATGAAGTGCTATAATTGTGGAGCAAAGCTTGGAAGGGAAAATATCTGCCCTGAATGCGGCGTAAATGTAAAAATATATAAAAAAATTGTCATGGCATCCAATGAATATTACAATGATGCACTGGCAAAGGCGAGTGTCCGTGATCTTTCAGGAGCAATAGAAAGCTTGAAAACAAGCCTGAAATTCAATAAATTAAATATAGATGCAAGAAATCTGCTGGGACTCATCTACTTTGAGATGGGCGAAGTGGTGGAGGCATTGACAGAGTGGGTCATCAGTAAGAACTATCAGCCTGCTGAGAATGCCGCAAGCCGTTATCTGGATGAAATACAGAATAACAGATCAAGACTTGAGACAATCAATCAGACCATTAAAAAATACAATCAGGCGTTATTGTACTGCAGACAGGACAGCCGTGATCTTGCGATTATCCAGTTGAAAAAGGTACTGTCACTGAACCCGAAATTAGTCAGTGGACATCAGCTTTTAGCATTGCTCTATATTCAGGAGGGCAAATATGATCTTGCCAAGAAGTCTTTGCGCAACGCCGGAAAGATTGATGCAAATAACACGATCACACTTCGTTATTTAAAAGAAGTGAATGCAGGATTAAAGGAGAATACGCCGGGTAAGAAACAGAAGGAGGAACAGATTTCCTACCAGAGCGGCAATGAGACGATTATCCAGCCGAAGTATTTAAAGGACAATTCCGCAATGAGTACGATTCTTAATATGGTCATCGGTATTGCAATCGGTGCGGCAATTACCGGATTTCTGGTTGTACCGGGTGTGCGCCGTCAGGTGCAGAATGATGCCAAAGCGCAGGTGCTCGATGCGAATAACACTGTTTCGTCCAAGAATCAGGAGATCAGTACACTGCAGAAGCAGATTGATGATCTGACGAGCCAGATCACTGAGGTCAAGGACAGCGCAGAAGGTTCCGAGAATAAGATCAGCACATATGACCAGTTATTATCCGCATATGCATCCTATTCGGATGGAGATATTGAGGCAGCAGGCAATGCGCTTGGCAATGTCAATGAGGAATACTTAAGTGACAGCGCAAAGAGTGTTTATGAGACGATTAATGCGCAGGTCAATGCTGATTATCTGGAGTCCTTATATAATCAGGGATACAGCGATTATAACAGTCAGAAATTTGAGGAATCCATCACCAGCTTGCAAAAAGTTGTGGACATGGAGGAAACCTACAAAGATGGATATGCACTGTACTATTTAGCACAGGCTTACCGTAAGAATAATGATCTTGAAACGGCAAAGACTTACTATCAGAAGATCGTAGAACTGTATCCGGGTACAGAGCGCGCGGCGAATGCACAGAATTACATCAATATTGAAGAGTAAAAATCATTATAAAAATTAAATAAAGATGATACAAAAGACGTCTAAGTGATATTAGACGTCTTTTTTTATTCATAGGGTATTGAAAGCAAAAGGTGACTTTTAAACCAATTAAAAAAGTAACAGGAAAGGAGCATTTATGGAAGAAAAGTATCAGTTAAAAGAAGGATGTCTGACGATACAGATGCCAAAAGAGTTAGATCATCATGAGGCGGGCAGGCTTAAGATGGAGGCAGATTTTCTGATCGGGGCATATCATGTCAGACGGCTTGTGTTTGATTTTCGGGAAACAGAGTTTATGGACAGTTCCGGGATCGGTGTGATCATTGGAAGATGCAAGAGCATGGGGTTTTCCGGCGGCGAAGTGGCAGCAACCAATATGAATGAGCGCGTAAAAAAGATTTTTATGGTGTCAGGCCTGCAAAAGCTGATCCGGGTCGATACGGTATAAAAATAGACACATGTAATTGACTTGGGAATGGGCCAGGCAGGGAATATCCGCCAGGAAAAGAGGAAATCAGCGAATTTACGCGAACAGTTGAAATAGACCAGACAAGGGAATGTCCGGTAAGAGAAATGGGATATGTGGGATTTTGGAAGAAAATAAGAATAAAAAGAGGAAATGGAGAATCGATATGCAGGCAGATCAGATTAATGAAAACGAAATGAAACTGGAATTTGATGCGCGGTCCGTGAATGAAGGATTTGCCAGAATGGCGGTGGCTGCGTTTGTGGCGGAATTAAACCCGACACTGGATGAGATTTCTGACATTAAGACAGCAGTTTCAGAGGCAGTAACAAATGCGATCATCCACGGGTATGACAGTCCGGAGGAGAAGGTGGAGGTGTCCTGTAAACTGTGCGGAAACCATGCAGAGATCACAGTGAAAGATCATGGTCACGGGATTGCGGATGTACAAAAAGCCATGGAACCTTTTTTTACGACGAGACCGGAACTGGAGCGTTCCGGCATGGGATTTGCTTTTATGGAAGCATTTATGGATGAAGTCGAGGTACATTCAGCACCCGGAAAAGGAACAACTGTTACGATGAAAAAAAAGATCGGTGCAGGGATGGGCGTCTGATATGGAGGGTTTTAAGGAACTGATGCAGCAGGCACATGGAGGAGATAAAGGTGCAAGGGATACGCTGATTGCAGGAAATCTGGGACTGGTACATACTATCGCAAACCGGTTTGAACACCGGGGACATGAGAGGGAAGAATTGTTTCAGATTGGATGTATTGGATTGATGAAGGCGGTTGATAAATTTGATCTCTCGTTAAATCTTGCATTTTCCACTTATGCAGTTCCGGTGATCATGGGGGAAATCCGCAGATTTTTAAGAGATGACGGTATGGTAAAAGTAAGCCGGACATTAAAAGAAAACGCTTATAAGGCAGGGAGGGCAAAGGAAGAACTGTGGGGGGAACTTGGAAGAGAACCGGGATTGCTTGAGATCGCAGAGCGGACAGGGTTGAGCAGCGGTGAGATCATTATGGCAATGGAGTCGGCAAGAGATGTGGAATCCATCTATCAGCCGGTCTATGAGAAAGACGGGGACGAGTTACTGATGGTCGATCAGTTGTGTGAAAAGGAAGAAAACGGAAAGGATGAACCGGAAAAAGAGGCAGTATTAAACCGGATGGTGATCGAGCAGCTCATGGAACTGCTGGATGAGCGGGAACAGAATCTCATCCGGTGCCGTTATTTTGAAAACAGGACACAGAGTGAAACGGCAAAAGAACTGGGAATGACACAGGTGCAGGTCAGCAGGCTTGAAAAAAAGATCCTGTTGTGTCTCAGAAAAAATTTAGGATCGTGTGATTCGTGATGTATCCGGTTGATTTTCCCAGATAAACATGTTAAATTTTATAAAATGCACAGGATTGTGTGCAGCAAAGCTGTGTAAAGTGGAGAACAGCATGAAAAAATAAGAATTTTGTGAAAAATAAGACTTTTGTACAAAAGAGAGGATTGACATGAAATACGAAAATTACATATTTGATTTATATGGAACTCTGGTGGATATCCACACAGATGAAGAAAAAACGGAACTCTGGGAGAAACTGGCGCAGTTTTACGGTTATTATGGTGCGGTTTATACTGCAGAGGAACTGAAAAACGCGTATGCGTGCCTCACGGGGCAGAAAGAGGATGCATTGCGGCAGGAGATGGGATCTGATGCAGCCATGAAAAAAGACGATGCACATGAAGCACATCCAGAGATCGAGATCGAGGAGGTTTTTCTTGCATTGTTTCAGAAAAAAGGGGTACAGGCAGACATAGAACTTGCCATTCATGCTGGACAGTTTTTCCGGATCCTTTCCACAGAATATATCAGACTTTATGACGGGGCAAAGGAACTTCTTGCGGCATTGCGTGAAACAGGAAAAAAAGTATATCTGCTTTCGAATGCACAGCGTATTTTTACGGCGTATGAATTGAAACTTCTGGGACTGGAGCCTTATTTTGATGATATCTTTCTGTCATCCTCGTGCAAAGTGAAAAAGCCGGATACGCGTTTCTTTCATCTTTTGCTGGATAAACATCACATTTTGCCGGAAGAGAGTATTATGATCGGAAACGATGCGGTCAGTGATATCAAAGGAGCAAAAGAGGTCGGACTGCATACATTCTACATTCATTCAAATATTTCACCGGACACAGAGAAGAAACCGGACGCAGATCATGTGCTGATGCAGATGGATCTGGCAAAAGTGCGGCAGATCCTGATTTCTGATTAATGTGACAGAAAAAAATGCCGATACATTTATAAAGGAATCGATTTTCACGGATGCAATAAATGGGGAATGAGTTTATGAATTTATCGATCAATGCAAACGGTTTTTCAAATGTACAGAATACAGCGGCAGGGCACAAAGCAGAGCAGGCAAATAAACAGGGAAAAAGCGCATTTTTTGCGGGAAGTCCGGTACTGACAACAAAAAATCAGATCGAACAGCGAAAAAAGATGGCACAGAAAAGTGCCTTAAAACTGGTGAAAGATGCGTGGGATAACGACCAGGCTGTGGAAAAAACGGTCGCATCGCAAAGACAACGCTATGCGGAATTAGACGCACAGCGGACGGAGGCAAAGAAGACACTTGCCGGTTATGAAGACCAGGAAAAAACATTGAAGGAACAGTGCAACGTAGCAGATGATTCCAAAGAACAGCAGGATTTAAACCTGTTGGAAAAGAGACAGGAATACAGGCGCGGTGTGGGTGAGGAACTGACTAGGGATGAGTGGAAAAAGTTAAATGAGATCGATAAGCAGCCACTCACAGAGTACCAGAAACGGGCACTTGAGATCCATGCCCAGGCGGTAGAAGAAAAGGTTACGATCCGCGATACAACCAGTGGAATGCAGGCTGCCGTCGGCAATGTGAAGCGTATTATGATCGAAAAATTAAAGACACATGGAATGGTGGATGCGAAAAATGCTGCCGATGATATCATGGATGCTGCAAACGATGATGTGGTCTCCATGCTTGTCTCTGATGTGAAAGATGGCATTGATGAGAAGATGGAAGAGGCAAAAGAGGATGCAAAGGATGTCGCAGACGAAAAAGAAAAGCGTCAGGAACATTTAGATGCCTTAGAGGAAAAACGTGCGGTAGAAAAAGCTCTGATCGAGGGCACCAAAGAGGCTGTGGACCGTGCAAAGGAAAAACAGCAGAAACATGAGGCACCGGATATGAAGTTAGATGAGATGCTGACACTCACGACAGAACATAAGCAGATGAACGGTGTGGAGCAGGGACTTGATGACATTAAAAGCAGCATGAAGGTTTTAGAGGCAGATTTAAAAGGAATCAAGGTTGACAAGGAGGTCTAGTACCGGTTATGGCAAAATACGAAAAAACAGAACGTCTCGAAAAAGTACCGATGGAGTATTTGTGGGAGGGACTTGTTTTATCAGATAATCTTTACAATTATAATGGAAGCGTACTTTTAGTGCCAAGCGGAGAAGTTATCACGAAAAGCAAACTTGATAAACTGATCAATTTCAGTGATGGCAACAATTATATTACAACATTCCGCGGATCTTATGAGTATATCATGAAGGGAAAAGACCGTCCGGCTGAAATACAGCAGAAAATGTTGGAAAACAGGACCGGGTATACAGAACTGCGCAAAGGCATCGACCATGTGCTTCAGATGAGTAAAAATGCGATGTTTGTCAATCATGCTGAAGTGGAAGGCATGATGGAGAAAGTATATGGCAGAATGGTATCCGTGGATGCCGGGGAGATTTTCCAGTGTATTACCGTGCCAAGACCGGTTGACGAGGCATTACAGAGACATTCCCTAAACGTTGCACTTTTAAACGGGATCATGGGACAGTGGTTAGGACTCGATGAAAAAGATATCCGGAGTCTGATTTTAACAGGTGTGCTTCATGATATCGGAAAGACGAAGATCCCGGAAGAAATATTAAATGCACCGCGGAAACTGACACCGGAAGAATTTGAGGTTATGAAAAGACATCCGCTATATTCTTTTGAACTGCTTGGGGATGATATCAGCGAGGATGTACGCTATGCAGTACGCTGGCATCATGAAAAGCTGGATGGAAAAGGTTATCCGGACGGCTTAAAGGCAGAATCTATTTCTTATTTTGCAAGGATTACAACGATTTCTGATATTTATGATGCGATGCTTTCTGCACGCAGTTACAAAAAAGAGAAGATTCCGTTTGATGTACTGCAATGGTTTGTAACCGAGGGCAGCAAAGGAATTGACCAGAATCTTCTCAATATATTTATCAAAAATATGGTAAAAGTATACAGACAACAGCAGGTCATCATGTCAGACGGCAGGGAAGGGTGCGTGGAATATATCCCATTAAACGATATGGATCATCCGATCGTTTCTGTCGGAGAAGAAGTGAGACAGGTGGATGAAGACTGGTACTGCGTACATATGGTTTAAGATTCTAAAGGATCTTCGCAGAGGGTAAAATGATTGCGCTCCGTTGTAAGGAGACCCTCCCGCTGCATTTTTGAGAGTTCTGCAGAAAGTGCACTGCGGTCTACATTCAGGTAGTCTGCGAGCTGCTGTCTGTTAAACGGAATTGTAAAATCAAGACTGTTTGCGGCAGCAGACTGCGCAGACAGATAAGAGAGCAGCCGCCCGCGGATTGACTTTGGTGTGGTGTGGAAGATTCTGCGCGAAAGCAGCAGATTTTTCCGTGCCGAAATAAAAAATAAATTGTGGATCAGGCGGTTGTGATGTGTGCAGCTGTTCGTACAGGTGGTAAGCAGCCGTCCTATATTTAAAAATAACACTTCGGTCTTTGCAGCCGCAGAGACCACATTGACCATCAGAGGTTCTTTTGACAGACTCGCATAAGTTTCGGCGAAGAAAAAGCCGGGAGTTATGTCATCTAGTACACTGTGATTTCCCCAGACATCATCACTTTCAATCTGAACATTTCCGGAGAGCACCAGTCCCATCGAATGCACACATTCTCCAGCATGATAGATGATCTCACCTTTTCCGTAGCTTCTTGTGACTGCACCGAGGCAGGAGAGCATTTCTTTGATTTCTTCCGGCGATTCGCCCGAAAACAGCATTGTCTGACTTAAAAACTGATAATCCATAAAAGAAAACCTTCTTTTTTCAAAAATTTTTAAAAATGTTGTTATGACAACATACTTTTGAAAAAAATTCTAGTATAGTGTACGAGTAATGTCAAGGGCACAGATGACAGGATGAGTAGCCTGAATCTGTGAACAGTAACCTGTGAACAGAACGAAAGAAAAAGAAAATGGAAGCGGAAAACAGGAGGAATTCATATGGTACGCAGAGTGATCCAGATAGACGAAGAAAAATGTAACGGTTGTGGAATTTGTGCGGAGGCATGCCACGAGGGCGCGATCGGCATTGTGGACGGAAAAGCAAAACTGCTCCGTGATGATTACTGTGACGGACTTGGCGACTGTCTGCCAAACTGTCCGGTCGGAGCGATCTCTTTTATCGAGCGTGAGGCAGCAGCTTATGATGAGGCAGCCGTACAGGAAAATAAAAAGAAAAAAATGCAGGCAATGGGACAGACACCGGTTGGCGGATGCCCGGGTTCAAGAATGCGTCAGCTTGAAAGAAAACCTGCAGAAGAAAATCAGAATGCAGGTTTACCGGTCAGCTCCCAATTGCGTCAGTGGCCGGTACAGATCAAACTTGCACCGGTCAATGCGCCTTATTTTGACGGGGCAAAACTTCTGATCGCGGCAGACTGTACCGCATACGCATACGGCAGTTTCCACCAGAATTTTATCCGTGGAAAAGTGACACTGATCGGATGCCCGAAATTAGATGACGTGGATTACAGTGAGAAGCTGACGGAGATCATCAGAAATAATGATATCAAGAGCGTGACGGTCGTTCGAATGGAAGTGCCTTGCTGTGGCGGACTGGAACATGCAGCAGTGACCGCATTAAAGAACAGTGGAAAATTCATTCCATGGAATGTTGTAACGATCTCAATTGACGGAAAAATTTTAGATTAAAAAGAAGGATAGTAGAAGGGAGAATCATATGTTTTGTTTTCAGTGTGAGCAGACAGCGGGATGCAGTGGATGTACAGGGGCAGCCGGCGTGTGTGGAAAGAAAAGCGTGACAGCGGATTTACAGGATGAACTGACAGGAGCACTTGTGGGACTTGCACATGCCTGCATGAATAATCCAAAGACAGAGCAGACAGACCGCATTATAATAGAAGGTTTATTCACAACGATCACGAATGTGAATTTTAATGATGAGACACTGCGTGAGATGATCGCCCGTGTCCGGGAAGAAAAAGGAAGAGTGGTGCCGGGATGTGCAGCCTGCATGTCACCGTGCGGCAATACCAGCGATTATGATATGAAGCGGATGTGGGAGGCAGATGAGGATATCCGTTCCTTAAAATCCCTGATCTTATTCGGAATCCGCGGTATGGCAGCATACGCTTATCATGCCATGGTACTCGGCTATACAAATGAGGAAGTAAACGACTTTTTCTACCGTGCATTATTTGCAGTCGGAGAGGATTTCGAGATGGAAGATCTGCTTCCACTCGTGCTTGAGACAGGAAAAGTAAACCTTACCTGCATGGAAATGTTAGACCGTGCCAACACAGAAACTTTTGGAACCCCGGTACCGACGGAAGTTCCTCTGATGGTGGAAAAGGGACCGTTTATCGTCATTACCGGTCATGACCTTTATGACTTAAAACTGTTGTTAGAGCAGACAAAAGATAAGGAAATCAACATTTATACCCACGGCGAGATGCTGCCGGCACATGCCTACCCGGAATTAAAGAAATACCCACATTTAAAAGGCAACTTTGGTACCGCATGGCAGAATCAGCAGAAGGAGTTTGCAAATATCCCTGCACCGGTTCTTTATACGACAAACTGTCTGATGCCGGTCAAAGAGAGTTATGCGGACCGCGTGTTTACAACGGAGGTAGTATCTTATCCTGAAATGGTTCACATCGGAGAGGATAAGGATTTTACACCGGTCATCAAAAAAGCGTTAGAGCTTGGCGGTTACAAAGAGGATACTGCATTTACCGGAATCAACGGTGGAACAAAGGTTATGACAGGATTTGGACACGGAACGGTACTCGGCGTGGCAGATCAGGTGATCGCAGCCGTAAAATCCGGTGATATCCGCCATTTCTTCCTGGTAGGAGGCTGTGATGGCGCCCGTGTGGGAAGAAATTATTATACAGAGTTTGTAAAACAGACGCCAAAGGATACCATGATCTTAACACTTGCATGTGGAAAATACCGTTTCAATGATCTTGACCTTGGAACGATCGGTGGACTGCCGAGAATCCTTGATATGGGACAGTGCAACGATGCCTACAGTGCGATCCGTGTCGCAGTGGCACTTGCGGAGGCATTTGACTGTGGCGTGAATGAGCTGCCGCTTTCCATGGTGCTTTCCTGGTACGAACAGAAAGCAGTCTGCATTTTATTGACACTGCTCCACCTTGGTATCAAAAATATAAAGCTAGGACCGACATTGCCGGCATTTATTTCACCAAATATCTTGAATTATCTGGTAGAAAATTATGGAATCGCACCGATTGCGACACCGGAAGCAGATTTAGCAGAGATCCTTGGATAAATCAATAAAATGAATGTTTTGGGTTCCTTTCTGTCGCCCTGAATGAAAAAAAACAGTGTTTTGATGCTGCAAATCGAAAGAAAATACTGTATATTGTCGAATTTTGAGTTATAATAGATAATAAGTTTGTATTCAGGCTTGTCAGGAATGAGAATATTGTTTTTATAAAAAAGCACGAAATGGGGAATGGTATGGAAAGAATCTGGAATTTTTTTGAAAATATGAATGAATATGTTTATGTTGCAGATGCGGATACCCATGAACTGGTTTATATGAATAAAAAGATGAGAGATACTTATGGGATACATTCAAAAGAGGAACTTGCCGGCAAAAAATGTTATGAATTGCTTCAGAATTCAAGCCTGCCCTGTACGATCTGCAATAATGATGAACTGCAGGAAGGACAGTTTAAGGAGTGGCGGTATTTTAACCCGCTTTTAAATAAATACTTTAAAATTAAGGATACTGTTGTGGAGGACAATGGCAGACGATATAGAATAGAGATTGCTCTGAATATAAGTTCTCAGGAACATCAGAAAAATGTGGTACGCCGCTACGAAAAACTGGAAAAAATCGTTAATGAGGGACTGCGTCTTGCCCTTGGAACATCTTCTGCGGATAAATCGCTGGACATCATTCTGGAATATATAGGAAAGGCATTAGATGGAGAGAGAACATATATTTTTGAGCATAATGAGAATGGGTACGATGACAACACTTACGAGTGGGTTGCAAATGGAATCAAGCCGGAGAAAGATAATTTACAGAACCTTCCACCAGAATTATGTGCCAACTGGTATCGGAATTTTCAAGAAGATAAAAACATTGTAATTGAAAATCTGGAGAACATCAGAGAGGAAGATTCGGAACAGTATAAGAATCTGAAACGTCAGGATATCCATTCACTGGTGGTTGTTCCACTTTATTGGGAGAAAAAGATCATTGGATTTTACGGAGTGGATAATCCACCGGCAGAATCATTAGATTATGTTTCCGATATGCTTCATATCATGGGATCTTTTATTGTTTCCTCCATTCGGAGAAGAAATCTGCTCCGTCAGTTAGAACGCATGAGTTATCGTGACCAGCTCACTCAGTTTGGCAATCGTTATGCGGTCGACTGGTTTGTGGAGCATGAGTGGAATGGGGAACAGATCGGTGTAGTGTACTGCGATATCACAGGGTTGAAAAAGGTCAATGATGAGCAGGGGCATGAAGCCGGAGACCGGTTGATCATCAGGGCATGTGAGTGCTTAGCGGGTGTATTTAAGGGGTATGGTCTGTATCGGATCGGCGGCGATGAATTTTTAGTACTTTGTCTTGGAATTGAGGAAAAAGACCTGAGGGAACACGTTGAGAAACTGCGCATGGATATGAAAGAACATCAGGTTACAATGGCGGTTGGCATGATATGGAAAGAACACGGTCCTAAGGATATTGATCTGCTTTTAAACGAATCGGAGCGCCTGATGTATGAGGATAAAGACCGGTATTATAAGGAACACGGATTGAAACGGCGCAGATAAATCCTTGTATTGCAGAATTAAATGTTATATTTCCTTCATGCTGGTCTCCTTCTGTTTATTCCCGGTAAATCTGTGCAAACCGGAAATTTCTGATGAATAACATGGTGCAGGATCGTTTTCGATTATTATATTTTACTGTGAGATTGTGATATTAGCAATAGTGAAATGGGGCAGAGAAGAGTTGAAAAGGCAGACGGATAA
>OGIA01000417.1_pt1 | contig 51537 bp, 45 predicted proteins | sample 1571671 | NCBI WGS metagenome assembly OGIA01 (sample SAMEA2582027, study PRJEB24529) | metagenome | biome: Human gut stool | place: China | collected 2011
ACCCTCTGATTAACAGTCAGATGCTCTAACCGACTGAGCTACTGAAGAAGGTTTTTTCTCAATTGCGATGCAAAGGTAGTAGGATATTTTGAAATATGCAATATCTTTGCAAAAAAAATATAGCGAAATGGATAAAATTTTAGGAATTGGCAATTCTTTGGTCGATGTTTTGTTGAAAATGGAGGATGATTCTCTTCTGGCGGAACTGAAATTGCCCAAGGGAAGCATGCAATTGATCGATGAGGAAATGCTGACTCGGATACAGCATATACAGTCTGCACACGTGTATCACCGTTCCAGTGGCGGATCGGTGGCCAATACCATTTGTGCATTGGGTAACCTGGGTATGTCTCCGGGATTTATCGGAAAAGTGGGTGAGGATGAATTTGGAGATTTCTTCCGTCAGACTTTACAGAATCAGGGAGTTAATACTTGTCTGCTGACGACATCGGAACATGCGTCGGGTATTGCTTCTACCTTTATTTCTCCCGACGGAGAGCGTACGTTCGGCACTTATCTTGGTGCATCCGGAACCTTGAGTGCCGATGATTTGTCAATCTCAATGTTCGAAGGGTATTCATACTTTTATATAGAAGGATATCTGCTGCAGAACCATGCATTGATGCTGCGTGCCATGCAACTGGCAAAAGAGGCCGGTCTGCAGATCTGTATGGATATGGCCAGTTACAATGTAGTGGAATCTGAGCGGGGGTTCTTTGATATGCTGATTGACCAGTACGTGGATATCGTATTTGCCAATGAGAGTGAGGCGCGTGCTTACACCGGTAAGGAACCGGCGGAAGCCCTTACTGAAATCGGTAAAAAGTGCAGCATTGCAGTGGTCAAGACCGGCAAGCAGGGTTCGATGGTAAAGAAAGGTACAGAGGTGGTAACGGTTGCTTCTCTGCCGGTAGACCATGTGGTCGATACTACGGGAGCCGGAGATTTCTATGCGGCAGGTTTCCTGTACGGTCTCACCAGTGGTTATTCTCTGGAGAAATGTGCCCGAATCAGTTCGGTCCTGGCCGGATACGTCATTCAGGTAACCGGTACCGACCTGTCAAAGGAGCAGTGGAACGAAATAAAGTTAAATATTGAGGCGATTCTGCATCCGTAACCGGAATTATGTGTTTCTTTGAGTAAATAAAAATGAATGTTTGAAAATATGAAAGTCAGAAAATCGATAGTAGGTGCATTGGTGGTCTTGCTGGGACTGGGATTTTCCTCTTTTACGGAAGACGACCGCAGTTTTCAGAAAGCAAAGAATCTGGATATCTTTAATGCGATATTCAAGGAACTCGATATGTTCTATGTGGATACCATCAATCCTGAAAAGATGATACAGAACGGGGTCAACGGCATGCTGGCGCTGACCGATCCTTATACGGAGTATTATCCGGAAGAGGAGATGAGCAGTCTGAAAGAGATGATTACTGGAAAATACGGGGGAATTGGGGCTGCAATCCGTTATTATAAGGCGAAAGACCGTATTGCCATTGTGGAACCTACCGAGGGAATGCCTGCCGCAGAAATGGGTGTGAAGGCTGGGGATATCATTCTTTCGGTTGGAGGAAAGGAAATGGTCCGGGGCTCGATGTCGCCACAGGAATTTTCTTCCAAGGTGAGCGAGGCATTGCGCGGCGAACCGGGAACCTCGTTTGTCCTGAAAGTGCTTCGTCCGCAGGAAAATGACAGTACGGAAATGGAATTCAAGATTACCCGTAAGAGCATCCGTACCAATCCGGTACCGTATTACGGCATGCTTCGCGACAGCATCGGCTACCTGTATCTGACAGGATTTACGGATAATTGTGCCAAGGATGTGAAGAAGGCATTTATCGAACTGAAGCAGCAAGGGGCCAAAGGACTGATTTTTGACGTACGTGACAACGGAGGAGGTTCGTTGCAGGAGGCAGTTGATATCGTGAACCTGTTTGTACCGAAGGGTCAGGAGATTGTGGTGACCAAGGGCAAGCTGCGTCAGGCAGAAGGTTCTTTTAAGACCTCCAAAGAACCGGTAGACGTGGAAATTCCGCTGGCCGTACTGGTAAACGGTTCTTCCGCTTCGGCATCGGAGATTCTGAGCGGTTCGCTGCAGGACCTCGACCGTGCGGTGATTATCGGTACCCGTACCTATGGAAAGGGTTTGGTACAGACCACCCGTCCGTTGCCTTACAATGGTACATTGAAGGTGACAACCTCCAAATATTATATTCCGAGCGGACGTTGTATTCAGGCTATCGACTATGCAAAGAAGAATGCCGATGGAACAGTTGCCCGTACTCCCGACAGTCTGACACACGTATTCCATACGGCTGCCGGTCGTGAGGTACGCGACGGTGGAGGTATCCGCCCGGATATTGAGGTGAAGGAAGACCGTTTCCCGAACATCCTTTTCTATCTGCTTAACGATGATTTGATTTTCGACTATGTGACCCGTTATTGCATCAAGCATCCGGTGCTTGCTTCGGTTGATTCCATCCGGATTACCGACGAAGATTACAAGGAGTTTAAGGAACTGGTGAAATCACGCAACTTTACGTACGACCGTCAGAGCGAGAAAATGCTGAAGACATTGAAGGAAGTAGCCGAATTCGAAGGTTATATGGAGGGGGCTTCCGAAGAGTTTAAGGCATTGGAGCAGAAACTGAATCATAATCTGGACCGCGACCTGGATCATTTTGCACCGCAGATCAAGAAGCAGATTGCCCAGGACATCGCTACCCGGTTCTTCTATCAGCGTGGAGCAGTTATGGAGCGTTTGAAAGACGATGCTGATTTGGAGAAGGCGATTGAAACCTTGACCAATCCGGAGGCTTACCGGAAGATTCTGACTGTCTCTCCGGTTGCGAAGAAGTAAATTACCTTTTTAAAATTATTGCTGTCCGATAAGATTGATTGAATGTTAAAAGTACCGTTCTGCCATTATGTATCCAGTGGCTGGATATTAATGAGGGATATTCAGTGAATAATATAAAATTAGCCAGCTAATCCGCTGTGTTTGTGGGGATTGGCTGGCTTTTTGTATTTTGTATTAGATGTGTTCCGAAATGAGGGAAAATACAGGAACAACTACCCCGTTTGGATCTTCCCTCTCACTTCTTTTCGGTATGCAGTTGGGGTTTTCCCTGTATACAGTTTGAAAACTGTGCTGAAATAGCTTTGTGAGGTAAATCCTATAGTGGTAGCTATTTCAGCAAGTGACATATCCGTTGTACTCAGCATCTCTATAGCCTTCTCCATTTTTATCTTGTTTACGTAATCGTTAATGCCCATATTGGTGAGATTCTTCAGTTTGCTGTATACTGAGGTGCGACTCATACCCAGTTCATCACAAATAGTATTAACTCCGAGTTCCGGATTACCAATATTCACATTTATGATAGAATTCAGTCTGATGATGAACGATTCATCCACTTGGCTGAAGGTCGTGTTCTCAGCAACAGGAAGTTGTCCTTTGTCTGCATAGGCCTTGCGTGCGATATTCCTGTTCCTGAGACGGTTTTTTATGACTTCTATGAGCATGTCAACATCAAATGGTTTCACAAGATAATCGTCTGCCCCATTTTTATATCCGCTTAATTTACTTTCATTGTCGTCTTTCGCTGTGAGCAATATCACCGGCAGGTGACTGACAGAGAAATCCTGCTTGATTGCTTTGCATAACTGATATCCGTTCATGCCAGGCATCATGACATCACTGATAATGATATCTGGCATGTAACTCCTTGTAAGCATAAATGCTTCTTCGCCTTCCGATGCTGTAATTACCTTCTTAAAATATCCTTTTAGAGTATCTTTAAGAAAGTTTCTTAGATCGGCATTGTCATCTACCACTATCACCGTGCAGGCAGCAAGATTAATATCTTCTAACTTTCCGCTATTATTGTCTTCCTTGCTGTTGAAGTCGAAAACAAGTTTATTCAAATAGTGTGCGGACTCATATTTCGCATTGTTTTCAATTCTCCTGGGAAGTTCAAAATAGAAAGTGGCCCCTTTGTCATCATTGTTAAATGCTCCAATTTTGCCACCGTGCATTTCTACCAGAATCTTTGAATAAGAAAGTCCGATACCTGTTCCGGTTTCTTCCCCTGCTCCCTGATAAAACCTGCTGAACAAGCGTGAGGAATCAACATTTTTCAATCCCAGGCCTTGGTCGGATACGGATATTCTCACAAAACAACCATTGTCTATATTTTCGGTCGAAATAGTTATGTATCCGCCACTTGATGAATGCTTTAGGGCATTGACAAGAAAATTAGTCAGTATGCTGTCGAACTTCTGCCTGTCTATCTCTGCTATACCCGCTTCGATATCAAGGTTGAAAATCAAATCACCTCCGATTGCCTTAGCTTCTTCTATAAAGTCATGACCTATGTACTTTACATATTCATTTATATCTGTTGCAACCAAATTCAGTTTACAGCCTCCTACCTCAATCTTTCTTACATCAAGCACCATATTAATCAGGTTTTTCATACGTTGTGTCTGTCTGAAAATACCTTTCAAAGGGAGATAGAGCCGATTGTCCATATCCATTGTTTTCAGTATTCTCTGTAATGGAGCATGAATCAATGTCAGAGGGGTTCTTAATTCATGGCTGATGTTAATGAGAAAGCGTATCTTGTCTTCATACATCTGTTTCTCACGCTCCTTGATAATGAAGTTGTGTTTCTCGGTCTTTTTCCTTATTATCTGCATATTGATAAAAGCAAAAGTCATAATCAGCAGGATGATACATGCCAGGAAAAACCATCCGGTTTTGTACCATGGTGGAATAACCTTAAGTACCATTAGGCACTTTTCATTAGTCTGGTCACCGTCTCGGGTTGTGCATGAAGCCATAATGCGGTATGTTCCTGCCGACAACGAGTGTAGGGCAAGTTCCGAATTATATGTTTCTATATTTTTTGTTACTCCCGGACCATATATCCCAAAGCTGTACATTTTCTTTCTGAATATGTCTTCGCTGTTTGCAAAAACCCTCAGAACAATACTCCCAGATTCAGACATTTCGAAATGCGGGATATTTCCATCGGAGGAAAAGAACGTTTTCGTGCCGTTAAGTTCTACTTCAGAAAGATTAAGTGATATGGTAGAATTCATATCGTAATCCTGCAGGCTGTCAATCTTAAGAAGCCCTCGTACACCACCCATGAATACACTCCCGTTGGTATTGACAAATTTGGAGTCCGGCATGTATTCATTGGGCATAACTCCGTTAGACTCTCCGTAGAAAATGAATTTTCTTTTATCTTTTTCCCAACAGAAAAGCATGGACTCTGCTCCAATCAATACCTTATTATCTACACATACTACAGAAGAAACTCTCTTGAAGAGTTCCGTTTTCAGCCAGTCGGATGAATTGTTTGCAGCATCATACCATAGTAGTCCTTTATCCGTTCCTACCCAAAAAATACCTGAATTGTCTATGCTTACGGAAGTAACCGATACCCCATCGGGGACGGCATAAATATGTTCCAGCACTCTTGCCCTGTTATCAAGTCTGTATATATTTTTGATATCTTTCAGATACGTATATCTTGAATCGCCGGAAACGGCCACTAGCGACCCTATTTTAATACTGACTCCGTTTTTCTCTTTTATGACACTAAAAGTCCTGGTATTCTCGTCATACCAATAGACAAAGTCTGCAAGAAATAAGATTGAATTCGGAGTGTTGCGGTAGATGAATACAGAGTTCCCATGATGGCAAAGTCTTTCATTGATATGCTCATCTACAATTGTAAAAGGTTTCTTGGTACCATTCTCGGTATCAAAGATAAAAAGACCTTGGGCAAAATTAAATATCAGAAGTTTGTTCTTGCCGAAACTGCATATGGAAGTTATCTTATCGCCAAACGTAGTAGGGTAATGAATAAACTTTCCGCTATCCATGTCATATGCATTCACTCCCCCTCCGTTTGTACCTATCCACAGACGGTTGTCTTCTGCTTTATACAGAAACAGGGCTGTGCTTTGTGAGAGTCCGTTGCTATTGCCCGGCAAAGCATCATTATATGTTCGCATGGATACTTCGTGTATGCATACCAAACCATAATATATGCTTCCTATCCATACGTTTCCATAGTAGTCTTCATACAAATTGATTATAGAATTGCTGGGCAAAGAATAATTGTTTTCACCAGGTACATGTTTTAAAGTTTTAAACTCTCCCAATGTTTGGTCTAATATAGAAATTCCATCTCCGTCTGTTCCAAACCAAATATCTCCTTTATGTTCTATAATGCTAAGAACAATATTGCTGCTTATGCCGGAGTTTCCTTTAGAGTAATGTCTGAGCAGGTTGAATTTCTTGTCAAAGCATCTTACCCCCTGGTTATACGATGATATCCAGATTTTCCCGCTTTTGTCTTTATAAGTGCAGATAATGTCTTTTTCGCATTCTGTGAAAATGTTTTCCGATTTCTTTTTTTTCAGGTCTACCAGTTTCATACCGTACCATCGGTCGCTGCACACAAGAGAATCATTTCCCACGATGATTATATCCGATACGTTATAATCGTTGATTTCATTAAACGATATGAGTTCTGCCAGCTCTTTTTTTGATGCATCATAACTGTAAATCACATTTTTGCTGCCTAAAATAATCTTTCCTTTATGGTTTATGGCACTAAATGCCATAAGTGGTTTACCGTCATAGCCGTTGACGGCAGTAAAGTCATTTATCGAATAGTTGTATATATATATACCATTATTGGTCAATACCCACAGTTCCCCATTAATATCCTGAAAAATTTTATATATATAGTTTCCCAATGGAGAGGACTCGTCTTTGTTGTATTCACTTATATTTTGACCATCGTACCTGAAAAGGCCGGATCTGGTACCCATCCAGATGAATCCGTGCTTGTCTTTAAAAATGCAATGAACGACCGAAGGAACGTCGGAAGGCAGATAAATCTGAGTATATGCATAATCAGCAAATGCTTTGGAGGCATTTACAAATAAGCTGCAGAGTACTATAATAAAAAATATAATCTGAGATAGTTTCATGTTGTATTTCTAAGTTTAGCATTACAAATGTAACAATATTACCTACATAAATGACATTATTAAAAATTATTTTAGGATAGGAGGGGCAGATATTGTCAGGCTTTTGTCAGAAAATAAGGGATAAAATAAACAAATATTGAAAATCATATATTTATGTCATTTTCTTAAAATTAAAAGTCATTTTTTTAAAATCGTAAAACAAAGATTTACTTAGGTTTGCAATAAACCAAAATACCTTAAAAAACAAAAATTGATTATTAACGACCAATTCTCATTTTTTAAAGTTAACTAAAACCAAACCTATGAAAAAAAACCTTTTTTCAACAATGAACTCTCCATGGCGGAGATGTTTATTACAGTCAATTCCGGTAGCCGTAGGTTTACTTGTTACAATTAATTCTTATGCAGAAACAAGTACGCCCCCCAACCTCAGTCTTACTTCAGTTACCCAACAGAATATTACGGTAAAAGGTATAGTAGTTGATTTGAACGGTGAACCTCTTATTGGTGTAAACGTTCTGGAAAAAGGAACAGCCAATGGAGCTATAACCGACTTCGACGGTCGTTTCTCTTTAAATCTTTCATCCAGAAATGCTGTCTTGGTTGTTTCTTATATAGGATACAAAACTCAGGAAGTAAATACTAATGGGAAAACTGATATAAATATCAGTCTTGCAGAAGATACTGAGACTTTGGAGGAAGTTGTGGTGGTTGGATATGGCACTCAGAAGAAGGTTAACTTGACCGGTTCTGTTGCATCTGTATCGGCCAAAGATATTCAAGACGTCCCCACATCGAATACAGCAGCATTGCTGCAGGGACGTATGCCAGGTCTGATGATCAGCCAAAACGGTGGTCAGGCCGGTAAAGAAGACATGGAAGTGCGTGTGCGTGGTATAGGTACTTTCGGTAACAACAACCCTATGGTAGTTATCGATGGTGTAGAAGGTACACTGTCACAAATGAGTGATATTCCGTCAGCTGATATAGAAAACATCTCTGTACTGAAGGATGCGGCATCGGCTGCCATTTACGGCGTGCGTGCGGCAAATGGAGTAATCCTTGTTACTACAAAGAAAGGAAAGGCCGGGAAAGTAAGCGTGAACTATTCCGGAAACTATACGATACAGTCGCCGATGCTGCCTACTTATCTGGATGCTTATAACTGGGCATTGATGAAAAATGAAATCAGCCCGGGTACATATGACGATGTGGCACTGCAGAAACTGAGAGACGGTTCAGATTCGGATCATTATGCCAATACCAACTGGCTTGATGAGGTGTTCAGAAATGCTGTCATGCACCAGCATCACCTGTCGGTTTCGGGAGGTAATGAGAATACTCATTATATGACTTCTCTTTCTTATTCAAACCAGGAAGGTATAATGAAACAGACTGGGGCTGAGAAATTCTCGTTCCGTACAAATATTGACAGCAAGATAGGGCGTTTCAATTTTGGTGTGAATATCTCTGGTAACAAGAATAATGTAGACCAGCCGGCATATGTTTCTCCTAGTGGGGATACCAGTGTAATGCGATTCCTTTCGTGGTTCTCAAGACCGACTGTGCCTGTAAAATATTCAAACGGACGCTACGGATATGTGGACGGCTCGCTCAAGAATGCAGAAATGGTGAAGAATCCTGTTCAGTTTATGAACGAAGGTTACCGTAAAGATGAAACATGGCGCTTCAATGGTAAGGCCTATGCAGGAGTTGATATTATAGACGGACTTCAGTTTAAGACCAGCCTGGCATATTCATTCAACATGAATATTGTAAAGACCTACAAGCCAAGAGAACTGGCAAGATATGATGCAGAAGGAAATGAACTGAAAATAGCTGGAGCCAACAACAGACTGGAGGATTATTTTTGGAGAGAAGCTATATGGACTAACGAAAATATCCTTACTTATAACAAAAAGTTTGGTTTGCATAATCTTAGTATACTGGCGGGACACTCATTGTTGAGTTATACACGTTCTACTACAACTGCAGGTATAGAAGGATTCCCTACTGAAGGTATTTATGAACTTGATGGAGGCTCAAAGAACCCGTCGGCAGTAGGCAACAGGGATGAGTATAGACTTCAGTCATTCTTCGGGCGTATAAATTACAGTTATGCAGACAAATATCTTTTCGAGGTAAACGTGCGTCACGATGGCTCTTCGCGTATGCCTAAGAACAACCGGTATGCTACATTCCCTTCTGTTTCTGCCGGATGGGTATTTACAAATGAAGCATTTATGGAAGATTATCAGTGGCTATTCGGTAAACTGCGCTTTTCATGGGGTAAGTTGGGTAACCAGGAAATAGGTAGTTATGCTTATCTTGCAAGCCTTGGTGCTTTGGGTAACTACTACTTCGATCAGGGAAAAGACCCGCAGACCGGTATGGTGGCAACTTCTATCCCTAATGAAAACATCAAATGGGAAACAACCAGAACTGTCAATGCTGCCATCGACTTGGGGTTCTTCAATAACAGGATTCAGACTACATTTGAATGGTTCGATAAGAAAACATCCGATATTCTTATGCAGTTGGCTATGCCAAACATATTCCTGGGGTCACTGGGGGCACCGTATCAGAATGTGGGTACAGTACGCAACAGGGGATGGGAATGGAGCGTGAACTATAATGACAGCAAAGGCGACTGGAGCTGGTATGCTGGATTCAACCTCTCACACGTAAAAAATGAAATTCTTTATATGGGTGGGCTGAAAGAGCGGATCAGCGGACAAACTATCAACCGTGTAGGAGAACCTATCGGTGCATATTATGCTTACCAGGCCATAGGTATCTACAGGACAGAAGCCGACCTGAACAGAACCAATTCTAAAGGTGAACAGGTTCTTCAGAATGGAGCTAAACCGAAACTGGGTGATATAATGTATGCCGACCTGAATGATGATGCAAATATCACTCCTGCTGATAGAACCATAATCGGCAATCCGTTCCCTAAATATACTTATGGTATTAATCTTGGCGCAAGCTGGAAAGGATTCGACCTTTCTACTTTCTGGCAGGGAGTAGCAGGAATATACCGCTATAACTGGGAAACGACTACTGATATCCGCGGTAACTTTACCGACAGATGGCTCGATCGCTGGTCGCCGGAGAATCCTAATGCTTCTATGCCGTCATTAGGTAATACTATCAATGACCAGTTCTCTTCATTCTGGCTGGAAAATTCAAGTTACTTGCGATTGAAGAATCTGGAGTTCGGCTATACATTTGGTCAGATATCCAAAATTGGAGTTTCAAAGCTTCGTGTATACTTTGCTGGAACAAATCTGCTGACATTCACCAAGCTTAACAACTGGGATCCAGAAAAGGGAGCTAATGATACAAACAACTATAATTATCCAAATGCAAAATCTTTTTCATTTGGTGTAAATGTAACCTTTTAAACCATAAAATATACTATTATGAAACTTAGATTGAATATATACAGAGGATTGTTGTTGTCTGGATTGCTTATTGCTGCAACTTCTTGTTCGGACAGTTTTCTGGATTTGAGTAATCCAAATCAGGTCTCAGATAATACATTCTGGCAGTCTGAAAGTGATGCTTTAATGGGACTTGCATCATGTTATGACGCTTTGCAGTCCGACCATTTGTATGATGACAATGTGGATGGTGGAGGATTCGGATTCCTGATGCGCGAAAGCAGCACCGATAACGGACAGCATACATGGGGAGACTGGATGAAAGGGAGTACGGTTGCTAAAGGAATTTCGGCTACAACTGACGCATGTTTCACTAACTATTGGAACGCAAATTATGAGTTGATTAAACGTTGTAATTTCCTTCTCTCTAAGCTGGATGGCATTCCTATGGATGAGGCATCAAAAAATGTAATTAAAGCCGAAGCTATTGCTTTGAGGGCACTAGGATATTGTAACCTGACTTCTCTATACCGGGATGTTCCTTATCTTACAGCACCTTTGACTTTGGAGAATCCTGAAGCCCCTAAAGAGCTGAAGGCTAAAATTGCTGAAAATGTGATTGCCGACTTGAAGGCTAACTTGCCGAATCTTCCGGAAAAGGGTTCTGAGGCTAAAGGTAGAATGACTCGCGAAGCAGGATATGCAATTATGGGACGTATGGCTCTCTTTAATAAAAGATGGGATGATGCCATAGCTGCATACGATAATGTAATCGGTAAAGTAAAGTTGTTCAAGTCAGGTGACGGTTCAAACTATGAAGCAAACTTCAGAGATCTGTTCAAGGAAGGAAACGAGACTGCGGATGAAGTTCTGCTCAGCGTACACTATAAAGGGCCTGGCCTGAAAGAAGGAAGTACATTCGGTGTATGCTGGGGGGCTCCAATGAATGCCATTGAAGCATCAATGAATTTGTGCGATGATTTTTACTGTACTGATGGACTGCCTATCAACAAATCTCCTTTATTTAAAGGTAGTCTGAAAAAGGGAGGGCATACCAAGGCTAACCCTGACTATGCAAGATACGAAAATCGCGACCCTCGTCTTAAAGCAACATTGATGCTGCCAGGTATGACATGGAACGGTAAAAAGTTTACTAATAATCTGCCTGCATCGTCTACTGCCTGTATCCTTAAATGGTATACTCCGGAAAATACAGCAAACGAATACGATGGCAGTCTTGATTATTATATCATTCGTTATGCAGAAGTTCTTCTGTCAATGGCTGAAGCGAAAATAGAAAAAGGTATGCCACAGGAGGAGGTTAGTAAATACATCAATGAAGTTCGTGCCCGCGTCGGTATGCCAGCTATAGAAAAAGCTGAAGGAAATCATCTGTCTCAGGCAGAATTAAGAGCAATAGTACGCCATGAACGCCGTGTTGAGCTGGCGTTCGAAGATTTACGGTTTGCCGACCTGTACAGATGGGACGAATGGGAAAATGGCATCAAGCGAATGCAGCATGACAAAGAATTCTATGGTTTCGGAGTATATGACTGTGCTTACCGTGGTCCTCAGGATAATGTATGGCCAATTCCGCAAGGCGAGATTGATACTAATAAGCTGCTTGTGCAACATGATGAATGGAAATAGTTTTACAGGAACAGGATTGTTTTAAAGGTAATCTTGTTTCATTAATAGGCAAATTTTAATATTTTCGACTATGTATAGAATAATTTACTTGATAATTATCCCTGTATTCCTTGGGATATCAACTGTATTGTCGTCATGTGATAAAAAAGAAGGAGAAGAAGACAGTAAGCTTCTGTTTATCGATGATTTTTCAGGTAGTACATCTATTCCTGACAATTCTGTATGGGAGTTATGTAAGTATGGCAATAATGCCTGGGGGCAGCATTTCAAGCATGTTGAAGGCTACGAGAACGTAAAGATAGAAGATGGCATACTGAAACTTAAGGCTTCGAAAGAAAATGGAATTTATAAGAACGGAGGTGTCAGAACGAAAATTGGATTTCCCTCCAATACACGACTTGAAGTCAGAGCCAGACTGACAAAACTGGTAAAAGGCGGTTTCCCGGCAATATGGCAGATGCCTATGAACGCTCCGCAGTGGCCCAAAGGTGGTGAGATAGATCTCATGGAGTGGGTACAAAGTACTCCTTACGATGTATATCAGACAGTTCATACCTATTACATCAATGGAGATGGTGGCTCGGCGGGGGCTACAAACCCTGACCGTCCGACAAACTTCGATGTCACTCAATATCATGTTTATGGAGCCGACCGTACAGAAGAAGCGGTGATTTTCTATATCGATGGTGTTGAAACATGGAGATACAATAACCTGAATCTGCCTTCAGAGAAAATGCAGTTCCCGTTTTGCAGCTATTTATATGATATAATACTTAATTTTTCTCTTGGAGGAGAATTAAACGGTGCCTCTACATGGCCGGGTAAGATAGATGATAATGACCTCCCGGGAGAGTTGTGGATAGACTGGGTAAAAGTTACAAAAATATAAGATGGTTTTTACAATAGAAAGTATATTAATGACTGTAATAACTGGTTTCCGGGCAGACTATCTTTAAAGAGATGTATAGCGGATGGCAAAAAACTCCTTATTGATGGAAGGGAATCAGTAAGCGGAAAATAAGATGGTATATGAAGTTGATAGGACTTAATCACTTCATATACCATTTTTACAATGTCTTTTTATTGTTTCCTTATATAATCTTCGATATTTCAAAAGTTGTCTGATGGACTTGCTGGTACTGTTTATGAACCCGTGATGTATGGGCAGCCTATTCGCTCTTGATCCTGATTTGAAGACCGCATACCCTGTCTGTTCAGTTCAGCATCAGGCTCATGTAAGGATGCATCCGGTTGAATAGGCCGGGAATCAGTTCGCTGAGCTGGAAGCAGGGCACCTCCTCTCCGGAAGGAGCTTTTTCTCCCACACGGATATACCTTCCTTTCTCAAGGCAGTAATATCCGTTGTTTTCAGGAATGTCCTTGTCTTCGCTGATCTGTATGCCGGGAACTGTCAGTATCCCTTCTTGGGCAAAGAGAGAAAGCGCTTTCTCTGCATGGATGACCCGTGCCATTCCCAAAGGCTGTGCTTCCGGAGCTTTTCCGGGAAGCATATAGTTGATTTCATTTGCCTCGCAGTGGATGGCCAATGCCGTAAACAGCTGGTCTTTCTCCACTCCTTCTCCTAAAGAAAAATCTTTCAGTGTCAGTTGTCCCTCGTGAAGGATACCCCATGCCATACCTCTTATCTCTTCGCCGGCATAGGCCACGTAGAGTTTGCCGCCTGAAAGCAGGTGGTCTGCCAGTATGTCCTGCGAATCTTCATACGTGTGTTGAAGGTAAGCATTCCTTTTCAGATTTTCCTGTTCAAAAAAACGGAAAAGAGATTTATTCCACGATTTTAACTGGTCTATCTCTCTTATTATCAGATTACTTTCTAAGTTATTAACAGGTTGTGTGTACTTGTTGATAACTTCGGAACGCTGTTGATAAAAGAAACTGATACCGTACCCGAAACGGGCATAATATCCTTTCAGCCATTCCTCTGCCGGAATAAGCGTAGCCAGTACCACTCCTTCCCGATACAGGGCCTGATGAGTCTGCTGCATGAGCGTTTTCATGAGTCCTCTTTCCCGATAGTCCGGATGTGTACATACTCCGGATACATAGGCTGTCCTGATCAGAGAAGAACCGGACGACATCGGGTAGGGCAAAGTCTGAAGAGCCGATACCACCTGTCCGTCGAGTTCGATGAAATGATTGACCTCATCGGTATACCGTCTGGAGAAATAGAGATCCGTGAACTCCTTGCTGTCGTCGAAGCACGTCTCCCAGAGTTTTCGGGTAGCTTCTTTCAGGTTCATAGCAGTTCGGCGGTATATTTTTCCAGCAGGATTTCCGGCTGGTACGACAGTTTGGCTTTCCGCAGTCCTTCAATTCCCAGGTCTTCTTCGCGGTTGACATACACATATTGTTCCGGAATCCGGCTGGCAAATTCCTGGTTGATTACTGCATAGGCTCCCTCAATCTCCGTATTGGCCTTTTCCACACAGACATCAAAAGTCTTCTGGTTGATAGGGGCTCCGAAGGTAAAGGCTGCAATTTTTCCGTCCACCCTTAATATGCCTCCCAGCAGGTTCAGTTCTTCCATGTGCTTCAGGGCATCCGTCATCGACTGGCGCTCCGATTCCAGCGCTTCGTTTTCCGCACAGTTGTTGGCTTTGCACCACTGTGTCTCCAGCCGGAGGCACTCATTCACAAGTTCCTGGCTGAGCGGCTCGTAAGAATGGTCGGGATAACTCTTCTTAAAACGGTTGACATGGTTGCGCTTGGGCTGGTATTTTTTCCCCGAAAGCGTAGCCAGGTCGGTACGCAGATAGATATAGTCGGCATAATCCCGGTCGGAAGTAAAAGTCATCCGGCCGGAAAAATGTGTTTTCAGCATCTCAAGCATGTTGGCACAGATGCCTGTCATGCGAAACCGTGCGTGCTTGCTTTGAGCGTCCTCTATCAGTTCTTCGATTATCGGACACGGATCACCTTCGCCCACCGGCATCATGTAGGTCAGTTCCTCGTCTACGTAGAAGCGGAAGAGCAGAAATCCGTCTTTTTCCGCAACTTGCGTGCGGTACAGGAAACGCCAGCTGTAAAGATTGGCAAAACTGAGGTCGCAGTTCTGTCTTTTTCCCTGCAGGGTATACTTCTCTACCAGGGGTTTGTCTTCGATTGCTATGGGGTGAAATGAGATCATAAAGTGTGGATATGTCTTAAGAACTACTGTAGAAAAAACGTTTTCACTTGCACTTTTGTTTTCGGAATTCCTCCGTTTGTCAGCACAGTCCCAGCAGATGCAGGATGGTAGGCGTAAGCAGTGCCGTAAGTATGCCGTTCAGTGTCAGTCCCAGACTGGCATAGGCGCCGTACTTGCCGCTCACTTCCATGGCGCGTGAGGTTCCTACTGCGTGTGAGGCCGTTCCCATGGACAATCCCTGTGCGATGGGGCTGCCTACGTGACCAACCTGCAGTACCTTAAACCCGCAGATGGCACCGAACAGACCGACTACAATCACCACGGCTGCCGTCAGTGAAGGAATACCGTGAGTGGCAGTCGATACCTCCATGGCGATAGGGGTAGTGACCGACTTTGGAGCCAGTGAGATAACGATTTCGGGAGAGGCCCCCATTGCCTGTGCGATGATGACCACCGAGACAAGTCCCACCAGACATCCTGCCAGCTGTGAGATAAGAATCGGCATCAGCTGCTTCTTGATCATGCGGAGCTGCAAGTACAAGGGCACTCCCAGTGCTACTACGGCCGGTTTCAGCCAGAACTCAATCAGCTCTCCGGCTTTCTGATATTTTTCGTAAGATACACCCGAAACCTTCAGAAAGCAGATCAGCAGGGCGATGGCAATCAGTATGGGATTGATGATGACCCAGCCGGTCTTTTTCTGCAAAAGTTTGGAAACAAAGAAAAAGCCAAATGTAATGGCCAGCAAAAAGAATTTATTTTCTAGGAAATCCATATTTTCGAACAATTTGATGAACCCATCCGGTAACAATTAATACTAATACGGTGCTGACAAGTGTGGCGGTGACAATCGGCCAGAACTCAGCGGCGATGATATCAAAATACAACATCAGCGCGACTCCAGGCGGTACGAAGAAAAAGCCCAGGTTGGCTACCAGAAAATCACAAAGTCCCTGCACCCATTGCAGTTTTACCCATCCTAATTGCAGGAAGAGGGTCAATAACAGCATTCCTATAATGCTCGAAGGAAGCTGTATGTGCGTGAGGTAAACAATCAGTTCACCCAACGCCAGGCATCCGAAAAGGATAAAGCATTGACGTATCATACCTATTGATTATATTATCTTGAAAACGACTGCAAAGATATGGATTCGGGCATAAAGCGGATATAAAAACCCGAGTTTTTCTTTTTCGAGAACAGACACGGTATTTTTTTACATACTTTAGAAGAAAAAAAACTGGTTTTTGCAAACTAGATATTACAAAAATGAGTATTTTTGCATCGTGAATTGGATAGGATGTTATCGTACACAAAAATAAAATCACATAATTAACATATCAATCATGGATTTAATTAGTCAAATTGTTGAACGCGCAAAAGCAAACAAACAGCGCATTGTACTTCCGGAAGGAACTGAAGAACGTACTTTAAAGGCAGCTAACCAGATTTTGACCGACGGTGTTGCCGATCTGATCCTTTTAGGTAACCCAGATGAAATCATGAACCTTGCCAAAGAGTGGGGACTGGGAAATATTAACAAGGCTACTATTATCGATCCGGAAAATCATCCGAAAAAAGAAGAATACGCACAGCTGTTGTGCGAACTTCGTAAGAAAAAAGGCATGACCATCGAAGAAGCTCGTAAGCTGGTGGTTAATCCTTTGTTCCTGGGCTGTTTGATTATTAAGGCTGGCGACGCGGACGGACAGTTGGCTGGAGCACGCAACACAACAGGCGACGTACTTCGTCCTGCATTGCAGATCATTAAGACAGCTCCGGGCGTAACCTGTGTTTCAGGTGCCATGCTGATGCTGACTCACGCTCCTGAATGCGGTGACAACGGTGTACTGGTAATGGGTGACGTAGCCGTAACTCCGGTTCCGGATGCCAACCAGCTGGCTCAGATTGCAGTATGTACTGCTCAGACTGCACAGGCCGTAGCAGGTATCGAACCGCGTGTAGCTATGTTGAGCTTCTCTACCAAGGGTTCAGCTAAGCATGAAGTGGTTGATAAGGTGGTTGAGGCTTTGCGCATTGCAAAAGAAATGGCTCCTGACCTGAAGATTGACGGTGAAATGCAGGCCGATGCAGCTTTGGTTCCGAGAGTAGGACAGAGCAAGGCTCCGGGTTCTGAAATCGCCGGTAAGGCCAATGTACTGGTAGTTCCTTGCCTCGAAGTAGGAAACATCTCTTACAAGCTGGTTGAACGTCTGGGTCACGCTACTGCCATCGGTCCGATCCTGCAGGGTATCGCGCGTCCGGTGAACGACTTGTCTCGCGGATGCTCTATCGATGACGTATACAAGATGATTGCCATTACAGCCAATCAGGCGATTGCTGCAAAGGCTCAGTAATTTATTAATCTCTTGGGTTCCTTCTCCGGGAAGAAGAGAGGGAACTCAAGTCTTTATCTTATCTTAACCAAAAACAAATATGAAAATTTTAGTTTTAAACTGCGGAAGCTCGTCTATCAAATATAAGTTGTTTGAAATGACAACCAAGGAAGTCCTGGCTCAGGGAGGACTTGAGAAAATCAATTTGCCGGATTCGTTCCTGAAGATTACTTTGCCTAACGGTGAAAAGAAAATCTTCGAGCGCGAAATCAAGGAACATACTGCCGGTGTTCAGTTTATTTTTGAAATCCTGACTGACCCTGTATACGGTGCAGTGAAGGATTTGCACGAAATCAACGCCGTAGGTCACCGTGTACTGCACGGAGGAACCAAGTTCAGCGGTTCTGTACTGATCGACGATGCAGTGATTGCTGCCGTTGAAGAATGCTGCGACCTGGGCCCGTTGCATAACCCGGCTAACCTGAAGGGTATCTATGCCGTACAGAAACTGTTGCCTGAAGTTCCTCAGGTAGCCGTATTCGATACTGCATTCCACCAGACAATGCCTGAGCATGCTTACCTGTATCCGCTGCCTTACGAATATTTCGAGAAATACGGTATCCGCCGCTACGGTTTCCACGGAACTTCTCACCGCTACGTTTCAAAGCGTGTATGCGAATTCCTGAACATTCCGGTAGAAGGCTCAAGAATCATCACCTGCCACATCGGTAACGGTGGTTCTATCGCTGCCGTAAAAGACGGAAAATGTATTGATACCACTATGGGTCTGACTCCGCTGGAAGGCTTGATGATGGGTACTCGTTGCGGTGACATCGACGGTGGTGCTATCCTGTACATCATGAAGAAGGAAGGTCTGACTCCAGACCAGATGTCTGACCTGCTGAACAAGAAGAGCGGTGTGCTGGGCGTATTCAAGCGTTCAAGCGACATGCGTGAACTGGAAGATGCCGTAGCTCAGAATGATCCGGTAGCTATCCGCACAGAAAACATGTATTTCTACCGCATTACCAAGTACATCGGTGCATACGCTGCTGCCATGGGCGGAGTAGACGTCATCCTGTTTACCGGTGGTGTAGGTGAAAACCAGGCAACTGCCCGTGCCGGTGTATGTAAGACACTGGAATTCCTGGGCGTGAAGATCGATGCTGAAAAGAACAAGGTTCGCAGCAAAGAAGCCATTATCTCAACTGACGATTCTAAGGTGAAGGTAGTTGTTATCCCGACCGACGAGGAACTGATGATTGCTACTGATACGATGGACATCCTGGCCAACAAGTAAGCCTTGTCCTGAGGTAAAATATTAACAGAAAGAAAGGAATTTCCTTGCAAGATTGTGTATCTTTGCGGTACGAATGTCACAAAGAAAGAACACACTTGCAGAGAGATTCCTTTCTTTCTTTTGTTTTTTGACAGGAGGTAAGTTCATAAATGAATCGGATATGAAGAAAAAAATTGTAACTTTTGGGGAAATCATGCTCCGTCTGACGACTCCCGACAACCTGCGTCTGCAGCAGAGCCGCGAACTGCTGGTGAATTATGGGGGAAGTGAGGCGAATGTGGCAATTTCAATCGCAAATTTTGGAGGGGAAGTGGAATACATTACCCGTCTTCCGGACAATGCACTGGGGGAAAGTTGCATTGCCGAACTCCGTTCGCACAATATCGGAACCGGTCACATCCTGATCGGCGGAAAGCGTCTGGGAACCTATTATATGGAGAAGGCAGCGGCGATGCGTAACTCGAAGGTGATTTACGACCGCGACGGTTCGGCTTTCTCGGAACTGAAGCCGGGAATGGTGAACTGGAGGGAGATTTTCAAGGATGCGGCCATTTTTCACTGGTCGGGAATTGATGCGGCGCTGACTCCCGGACTGGCAGAGGTGTGCCGTGAAGCGGTAGACATTGCCAAGGAAATGGGACTGACAATCTCGTATGACATCAACTACCGGAAGAATCTCTGGAATTACGGAAAGACTGCACAGGAGGTCCTCCGTCCGCTGATGACATCCAGCGACATCATGTTCGGAAGTGAAGGCGAATATGCCATGCTGACGGGCATTCCGGCACCGGGATTCAAGGCCCGCAATGCAGGAGACAAGTATGATGTGGCAGCCTATGAGGCATTCTGCCAGGCCATCAGCCGTCAGGTGCCCGACTGCAAGTACATTTATGTGGCTTTGCGCAATGTGATGAGTTCGGAGCATCATACCTTTGCGGGACTGCTGTATTCGAACGGTACCCTGAAACATACCCGGGTATTCGATATCGACAATGTGGTTGACTGTGTAGGAGTAGGGGATGCGTTCTGCGGTGCCTTGCTGTACGCGCAGCATGCCTACGATGACGACCAGAAGCGGGTAGACTTTTCTACGGCAGCTTCCGTATTGAAAAATACGATTGCAGGCGACTATAACATTGTGAAGGTTTCTGAGGTAGAAGGTCTGCTGGCAAAGGATGAAAACGGAGAAGTAGCCCGATAATTATCAGATAATATAATAAGGAGAAGGCACTTGCCCGATCTCCGGATACCAAACGTCCCCCGTCACGGTTATGTGGCGGGGGACGCTTCGTAAAAGAACCTCCACCGGACGGTTTCCGGTTTACGGTCCCTTTTCTATCTGTTTGTTCTGCCCATGCTTGTTGATAAGAATGTCCGTCGGTTCGTTACACCTGCGTCTCTCCTTCGATAAACTGCTCCAGGAACATATTCTCTCCGTCGAATACCGCATACGAAAACTCCGAAATCCAGTCGCCCAGAATCATCATCCGTGTATTCCGGTTCAACATCAGGTCGAGCATGATGTGACGGTGTCCGAAAAGGAAGAAATTGATTTCCGGATGCGTCTTCAGGTAATCCTTCGAGAAAAGCACCAGCGGCTCCTTGTCCTCACCCATGTACTCCGGTTCCTTTCCGCCCTCCCGTTTCAGGCGGCTGTGCTTGGCCCATTCCATTCCGAAATCAATGCTCCAGCGCGGATGCAGGCAGGAGAAAAGCCGTTGCAGGGTATGACTGTGAAACAGCGTCCTCAGTATCTTGAATTTCCGGTCGCGGTCACCCAGTCCGTCTCCGTGAGCCAGGAAAAACTCCTTTCCGTAAATCTCACAAGTCAGCGGTTCCCGGTGAATGATGACTCCACATTCCTTTTCCAGGTAATCCCCGCACCAGATATCGTGGTTGCCGATGAAGAAATGTACCTCCACTCCCAGATCCGTCAGTTCCGACAACTTTCCCAGGAAGCGGGTATACCCCTTGGGAACCACCAGTTTGAACTCATACCAGAAGTCGAACATGTCGCCCAGCAGGTATACGGCTGCCGCCTGATGCTTGATGCTGTCCAGAAAGTTCACCAGCCGGCGTTCCTGGGTACGTCCGTGCGCGATGGCCCTTGACCCCAGGTGTGCGTCTGAAAGAAAATACACGTTTTTCATCCTTCCCAATATTTTGTCTGTTACAGAAATCCCAGTTCCAGTTTGGCTTCTTCCGTCATCATGTCCTTGTCCCATTCCGGCTCAAACACCAGGTTCACCTGTGCTGCCGTTACTCCCTCCACCGATTCAATCTTCTGGCGGATATCCTCCATGATGAAGTCGGCAGCCGGGCAGTTGGGAGCCGTCAGTGTCATGTCGATGACAGCCTCTCCGTCGTCCTGCAGGTCGATTTTATAAATCAGTCCCAGATCATACACGTTGACAGGTATTTCCGGGTCATATACGGTTTTCAGCATTTCCACAATGCGTTCTTCTATTTTCAACTTTGTTTCGTTATCCATAAATGTCGATTGCTTTTAGTTGTCCTTGCAAATGTAGTAAAAAAATAGCAGAATAGAAAGTCCGGTCAGACTCTCCCCTCATCGGCATAACTGTAATATTTCCCGTCGGTTACGATGACATGGTCCAGCAACCGCAGGTTGACCGTCACTGCCGCCTGCCGGAGCGATTCCGTCAGCCGGTCGTCCTCCCGGCTCGGCCGCAGGTTGCCCGAAGGATGGTTGTGGCAGAGTACCATCGAGACCGCCCTCCGGATCAGAGCCTCCCGCAAGACACACCGGATGTCCACCGCCGTAGATGCCAGTCCTCCCTGACTGATCCGTATCCGGTCGATGACCTTTCCTGCCTGATTGAGCAGCAGTACCCAGCACTCCTCTACCGGCAGGTCGCACATCAGCGGATAAAACAGGCGGTAGATATCCTCCGAACTGCGTACCTGCAGCCGTTCCAGTGTTCCTTCCTCCTTCCTTCTCCGTCCCAGTTCCGAGGCAGCCAGCAAGGTGATGGCCTTTGCCGGTCCGATGCCCTTGTAGCGGCACAGTTCCTCCACTCCCGACTTTCCCAGTTCGCTGAGGCTGTTCCGGTAATCGGCAAGCACCTTCCTCATCAGCTCCACCGCCGATTCATCCGTACTTCCGGAGCCTATCAGAATAGCCAGCAACTCCGCGTTGCTGAGTGCTCCGGCTCCATGGAGCATCATTTTCTCACGCGGGCGGTCTTCCTCCGCCCATTGGTTGATGTTCAGTTTTCCGTTCATTTATAAAAGTTCTTCTCGAAAGCGGAGAACTCGTCCTTTTTCCGGATGCAGCGTTTCCACCACGCCGTCAGAAATCCGCTCCCGTATCCTGTCAATTGTATAAACGCAGCGGCAACGGAAATAATACCGATTTTCAGACTTTTATTTTTCAGGGAAGAATCGGTGAAGATAATCAGTGCGAAAGCAGCCAGCAATGTCAGGCTCCACGGGCAGATAAAGGCACAGGGCAGCAGTACGGCCACTCCCAGTGTGAAAATCGCCGGAAGCAGGTGCACCAGCTTGAGTGATTCCGGATATTTCTTGTAGAGGTTGATACGGGCGATTCCGAAGTTGTACACCTGTCTGAAAAACTTCTTCAGGTCGGTGCGGCGCTTGTGCCATACCCATGCCTCGGGGAAGAGGCGGCAGCGGTATCCTCCCTTGAAAATCCGGATACTGAAGTCGATGTCTTCTCCGAACCGCATCTTGGAGAAGCCTCCCAAAGCGCGGTAGACTTCCGCCCGTATTCCCATGTTGAAACTTCTGGGGTAGAACTTGTCCATCTTCTTTTTCCCGCCGCGTATGCCTCCCGTGGTGAGGAAAGAAGTCATGGCATAGTTGATGGCCTTCTGTACGTCGGTAAAAGACGGATGTGTCCGGTCGGGACCTCCGAATGCGTCGGCAGGCTCACGCTGCAGTTCCGCTTCGATGGCATTCAGATACCCCGGAGGCAGCACACAGTCGGAGTCCAGTACAATCAGGTATTCCCCGCGGCTCCGTTCGGCACCGTAGTTGCGGGTCTGTCCGGGGCCCGAGTTCGGTTTACTGAAATAATGCACCTCCAGCCGGCCCTGGTATTTCTCCACTACGGAACGGCAAGGCACGGCAGAGCCGTCTTCTACTACTACGACCTCAAAGTCTTTGTTTTCTTGGTGCGTCAGGCTCTCCAGCAGTTCATCCACTTCGTCCGGACGGTTGTATACGGGAATAATCAATGAAAATTTCATAGGGTTCATTTTGCGGTTGATATTGCAAAGATAGATTTTTCTTTTCTGATTTTCTTTTTCTTAACCTTGGAAAGTCGGCTTTGCTGTTTTGTTTTTCATCATCAGTACCGCCGGTTGAATAATCAGCGCCGTGGTTTATTCAGACTGTGCCGCTGTTTCAATAAACTATGTTGCCGTTTATGGTATCCTTATAAATGTACGGTGATTATTTCCTTCTTCATCGGCTGTTTGCACCTCCGCGCATGCAGGAATAAAAAAACAGAGGCCGTATCGTGCCCTGACGATACAGCCTCTGTCTGAAAACAGGAAGGTTCTCTGTTGCCGTTTTCCGCCATGGCGTTCATCCGGCAGCCCTTATCCGTCCCGATTATGCTTTTACACGACCTACGTAAGAACCGTCGCGAGTGTCCACTTCGATGATTTCATCCTGGTTGATGAACAAAGGAACACGTACTGTAGCACCTGTTTCTACAGTAGCCGGTTTAGTAGCGTTGGTAGCAGTATCACCTTTCAGACCCGGTTCAGTGTAAGTAACCTTCAGCTGAACTTTTACCGGCAATTCTGCGAACAGGATTGTTTCAGTAGAAGCGTCAGATACTACTTCGATTACCATTTCTTCTTTCAGGAAGTCTACACCTTCGATCAGGTCGTGAGCGATAGGCACCTGTTCGTAAGTTTCCTGGTTCATGAAGATATAATCATCTCCTTCTTTATACAGATACTGGTAAGGACGACGTTCCACACGTACATCTTCCAGCTTTTCACCGATGTTGAAACGGCGTTCCAATACGTATCCGTCTACTACATCTTTCAGTTTTGTACGCATGAAAGTGTTACCTTTACCCGGCTTTACATGCAGGAAGTCGATACAGAAATACAATTTACCGTCCATGCGGATAGCTGTACCGATCTTAATGTCTTGAGCATTAATCATAACTATATTCTTTATTTATTATGTAATTGTTGATTTGTTTACCTTCTAATTTGTCTGCAAAAATAATCTAAATCATGAAAAAACACAAAAGATTTGTCTAAAAATGACTTAGCTCTTGGTTTATTTAAAAAAAGTCACTAATTTTGCAACCCGAACTTTGGAATAATAACATAAATAGTATATACGAAAATGAAAAGAACTTACCAACCTTCTAACAGAAAGAGAAGAAACAAACACGGTTTCCGTGAGAGAATGGCTACTGCAAATGGTCGCCGCGTATTGGCTGCCCGCCGTGCAAAAGGTCGTAAAAAACTGACAGTATCTGACGAGTACAACGGCGTTAAAGCATAACCAGGCGTTGGATTGTAAGAAAAAAGAGAGCCGCAGAACATGAGATGTGTTCTGCGGCTTTCTTTTTCCGGACAGATCGCCGGTAGTCGCGACAGGAAAGACCGGCAGCGGGGGTGAGGCCCTGGAAGTCAAGAAATAAGAGGGTTTGCCTGCATAACTGCGGGTTCTGTATAGCAAGACTGCGGAAATTTTGTATCTTTGCCGCAAATATGTAGCTAATATTGAGATATGGTAACACTGAAAGAATTTTTTTCGTTTAAGCAAAACCGGTTTTTCTGGATCAACCTGATAGCCATGGTGGTAGTGGTGATTGCTGCGGCATGGGGCACACTGGCCTGGCTTGACCAATATACCCATCACGGGGAGTCGTATGTGGTGCCGGATGTAAAGAACAAGTCGTTCGAGCAGGCAAAGACGCTGCTGAACGGACAGCACCTGGAAGTGGAGATTGTAGATTCCAATTATGTGAAAGGCCTTCCGGCAGGCATCGTGCTCGACCAGGCTCCGCTGGGCGGAATGCGGGTAAAGCAGGGACGTACCGTTTACCTGACCATCAACACGAACAAGGTGCCGCTGGTGAAGATTCCGGATGTCATCGACAACAGTTCGCTGCGCCAGGCTGCGGCCAAGCTCAAGGCTATGGGCTTCCGGCTGACGGAACCGGAACTGGTGGCCGGAGAGCAGGACTGGATTTACGGCATCAAGTATAAGGGCAGAAGCCTGAAATCGAACGACAAGGTGCCTCACGAGGCCGTGCTGACCTTGTGTGTGGGAGATACCCATCTGCGCGACTCCTTGCGGACCGACTCGCTGCAGATGCAGCTGAACGACGCTCCGGAAGAGGCTCCGCAGGTAGATGATTCGTGGTTCTGACGAATGTAGAAAGCAGGAAGTAAAAGAAGAATGGCAGAAGACTATATTGAATTGGAGGATTCACTGGACGACATCGAGCCGGTGAATCAAGGAACGGAACTGTATGAACATTTCCGGGTGGTGGTCGACAAGGGGCAGACTCCGGTGCGCATCGACAAGTATCTGTTTGAGCGCATTGTGAATGCTTCGCGCAACCGTATCCAGGCGGCAGCCGACGCGGGCTTTGTCATGGCAAACGGAAAGCCGGTGAAAAGCAGTTACAAGGTGAAGCCGCAGGATGTACTGACGGTGATGATGGACCGTCCGCGGTATGAGAATGATATCATTCCGGAGGATATTCCGCTGGATGTGGTATACGAGGACGATGACCTGATGGTTATCAACAAGCCGGCAGGACTGGTGGTGCATCCCGGATGCGGAAATTACCACGGTACGCTGGTAAATGCCATCGCCTGGCATTTGCGCAATGTGCCTACCTACGACCCGAACGACCCGCAGGTGGGACTGGTGCACCGTATCGACAAAGATACGTCGGGACTGCTGGTAGTGGCCAAGACGCCCGATGCGAAGACCAGCCTGGGACTGCAGTTCTATCACAAGACCACCAAGCGCGAGTATAATGCACTGGTATGGGGAATCGTCGAGAAAGACGAAGGTACGATTGTGGGCAACATCGGCCGTAACCCGAAAGACCGGATGCAGATGGCTGTCCTTTCCGATCCGGAACAGGGAAAGCATGCCGTGACCCACTATCAGGTGCTCGAACGGCTGGGATATGTCACACTGGTGAAGTGTGTCCTCGAAACGGGGCGTACGCACCAGATCAGGGTACACATGAAACACATCGGCCATGTGCTGTTCAACGACGAGCGCTACGGCGGACATGAAATCCTGAAGGGAACACATTTCAGCAAGTACAAGCAGTTCGTCAACAACTGCTTTGAAATCTGTCCGCGCCAGGCCCTGCATGCCCGGACATTGGGCTTCGTGCATCCGCGCACCGGAGAGGAGATGTTCTTTACCTCCGAACTTCCGGCCGATATGACTGCTTTGTTGGATAAATGGAGAACTTATATTAGTAATAGAGAAGAATTATGAAACGTGTGATTGCAATCGTGGCCGGAGGAGACTCTTCGGAACACGATGTTTCGATGCGTAGTGCAGAAGGCATCTACTCATTCATCGATCAGGAAAAGTATACCTTATATATCGTAGAGCTGACACGGGAGAAGTGGGAAGCCATCCTGCCCGACGGCAGCCGTGCGCAGGTAGACAAGAACGATTTCAGTTTTGTAGACGGCGGACAGAAGGTAAAGCCGGACTTTGCCTACATCACCATTCACGGTACTCCGGGAGAGAACGGTATCCTTCAGGGGTATTTTGAACTGATGGGTATTCCTTATTCAACCTGTGACGTGCTGGTTTCGGCACTGACATTCAGTAAGTTTACCCTCAACCAGTACCTGAAGGGATTTGGAGTGCGGGTGGCCGAATCAATGCTGGTAAACAAGCGCTTCGGTATCCCCGACGAAGAGGTGATTGAAAAAATCGGACTTCCCTGCTTCATCAAACCCAATGCCAGCGGCTCCAGCTTCGGGGTTACGAAGGTAAAGACCAAGGAAGAAATCCAGCCTGCCCTGCAGGCCGCCTTTGCCGAATCGGACGACGTGATGGTAGAAGCCTTCATGGACGGTATCGAACTGGCCAACGGCTGCTACAAGACCCGGAACCGTTCGGTGGTATTCCCGATTACCGAGGTGGTGAGCCAGAACGAGTTTTTCGACTACAATGCCAAGTACAACGGCGAGGTGACCGAAATCACTCCGGCCCGTCTGAGCCCCGAACTGACACAGCGCGTGCAGCAGCTCACTTCAGCCATCTATGACATTCTGGGCTGCAAGGGAATCGTGCGTGTAGACTACATCATTACCGAGGGAGAGAAAATCAATATGCTGGAAATCAATACCACGCCGGGCATGACGGCTACCAGCTTCATCCCGCAGCAGGTGCGTGCCGCAGGCATCGACATCAAGGATGTGATGACAGACATCATCGAAGACCAGTTTTAAGAGTTTGCAGAAGTAGAGAACTTTCGGTGTATTAAGTTGCTTGTGTAAAAGAAAATGGCTAACTTGGTATCCCGAAAGTTCTTGTTGTTGAATATACATACTACGTAACATAAAGATTATGATTATACCAGCCGAATTTGACGAAATCCGTCCTTATACCCCCGAGGAATTGCCGGAAGTATTCAATGAACTGTTGGCTGACCCTTCGTTTCAGTCGGTAGTCGCTGAAATTATGCCGGGCATTCCGCTCGAAGTATTGGGCGCACAGTTGCGCCAGTGCAAGACGAACCTGGATGTGCAGAAAACGTTTTTCCACAAACTGCTCCACGGTATTATGGACAAGTACAGTGACGGGTTCGATATGGACACGGCATCACTGCCCGACAAGACCCGGAACTATACGTTCATTTCCAATCACCGGGACATCGTGCTCGATCCGGGATTCCTTTCTGTCGGACTGATTGATAACCAGTTTCCTACCACTGTGGAAATCGCGATTGGAGACAACCTGCTGATTTATCCCTGGATCAAGAAACTGGTGCGGGTAAACAAGTCGTTTATCGTACAGCGTGCCTTGTCCATGCGTCAGATGCTGGAATCGTCGGCACGCATGTCGCGCTACATTCATTTTGCCGTGACAGAGAAAAAAGAGAATATCTGGATTGCACAGCGGGAAGGACGGGCGAAGGACTCGAACGACCGTACCCAGGACAGTGTACTGAAGATGCTGGCCATGGGAGGAAGCGGCGATGTGGTCGACCGTCTGAAGGAACTGAATATCGTACCGACAGCCTTATCGTATGAATACGACCCCTGTGATTTCCTGAAAGCGAAGGAAATGCAGCTGAAACGGGATGTGGAAGACTTCAAGAAGAGCCAGCAGGACGACCTCGTAAATATGCAGACCGGTATTTTCGGCTATAAGGGAAGGGTACATTTCCAGACGGCTGCCTGTATCAATGACGAACTGGAAGCGCTGCGGGGACTGCCGAAGACAGAGGTCTTTACACGGGTATCCGAACTGATTGACCGGCATATTCATGCATCTTACCGTCTGTATCCGGGCAATTACGTGGCATACGACTGGCTGAACGGCGAAAGCCGTATGGCAGACAGGTATACGCCGGAGGAAAAGGCGAAGTTTGAGGCGTATGTACAGAAGAAACTCGATCTGATTGATCTTCCGGATAAGGATGAGGCGTTCCTGCGCAAGTGCATACTGACGATGTATGCCAATCCGGTAGTGAACCACCTGAAAGCCGTTGCCGGATGAGACGCCTGATTCAACTGTGGTGTGTGTGCTGTCTGGCCCTGATGGTTTCCTGCAAGGAGGATGAGTATGTATATCCGAGCGTGCTCACCGAGTTTGTGGAGGCTGTCACCGGTCCGGAGGGTGTCCTGACCGAACTGCGTTCCGATGACGGAACACGCTTTGCGGTGAAGTACCGTGACGGACTGGGCGGACTGACTCCCGACTCGCTCTATCGGGCAGTGGCAGTGTATCAGGTATCCGGGGAGACTGCGGAGGGGACTCCCGAAGCGAGCATTTACTCGTGTCAGGTGGTAATCTCCTGGAATCCTCTTCCTCCCAAGGCGTTTAAGAATGGCATAAAGACCGACCCGGTAGACATACAGAGCATGTGGCGTTCGGGAAACTACCTGAATATGATTCTGAAGGCGAAGGTGAAAGACCGGGCTCATTCTTATCATTTTGTGGATGAGGGCATTTCCCGTGACGGAGAGAAACGGGTACTGAACCTGCGTCTGTATCACGACCGCCGAGGAGATTATGAGGCATTTGAGCAGCGGGTATATCTGTCGGTGCCCTTGTCGGGTTACCGGGAACAGCTGACTGCAGGCGACTGCATCCGCTTTACCTTGCAGACTTACGGCGAAGGAGAGACTGTCCGTGAGTTTGCGTATTGAAAGAAGAGTTTGTGGAATTTGTATATTGAAGCGTATAGAAAAATATGATCAAGAGTCTTTACTTTATGTTTTTTGTCTTTGCCTGCCTGTTGGGACTGATGGGGTGTACGTCAAAGGCAAAGGATCCTTTCAAGAACCTCACCGTCGACGAGTTCGACCGCTATATCCAAAACGAGGAGGTGCAGCGGGTAGATGTGCGTACGGTGGCGGAATACAGCAAAGGACACATTTCGAACAGCTTGAACATCAACGTGATGGACGATTCGTTTGCTGCCGAGGCAGATGAACTGCTCGACAAGGAACGCCCGGTGGCCGTCTATTGCCGGAGCGGAAAGAGAAGTCGTGAGGCTGCCCGTATTCTGACAAAGAAAGGCTTCAAGGTAGTCAACCTCGACAAGGGCTTCGAACACTGGAAAGAATTCGGGAAAGAGGTCTGCTACTGATTGCCGTCTGCTGCATCTGAATCAGATGCGTGCGTCGGCTCCCCACATCATTTTCTCCCTCAAGGTATTGAAAAAGGAATGATGGCACCGCTTGACGATGCGGACGGAATAATCGGCTTTCCGTATGGTGAGCCGGGTTCCTTCGCGGCAGGTCTCGCTTCTGCCGTCTACGGCCACCAGGAAGTTGTGGCTGCGGCTTTCCACATCGAGGGTGATTTCCCAGTCGTCGCGTACTACGATGGGACGGACATTCAGGCTGTGCGGCGCAACGGGGGTGAGACAGAAAGTACCGCTCTGCGGAACCAGTATCGGTCCGCCCACGCTCAGTGAGTACCCGGTAGAGCCGGTAGGAGTGGCAATGATCAGTCCGTCGGCCCGGTACGAGCAGAGCAGTTCGCCGTTGATATAGGTATGAATGGTAATCATGGAAGAAGTGTCGCGCTTGAGGACAGCGATTTCATTCAGGCCGTACGGATACCCTTTCAGTACGTGCCCGCAGTCGCATGCCAGATGCAGCACCCTCCGGGCTTCTGCCAGGTAATTTCCGGCATAAATCTCCTCAAAAGCCTCTTCCATCTGCGAAGGAAGCACATCGGCCAGGAACCCCAGGCGGCCGGTATTGATGCCCAGTATGGGAATTTCCTTTTTCCCTACCCGGCTTGCCGCTTTCAGAAAGGTACCGTCTCCGCCGATACTGATGGCCATATCGGCATCAAAATCATATCCTTGGAAAATCTCCAGTCCGGTCAGGTCGGCAGAAGTGTGCAGTCGCAGAAAATCGTAGAATTCGTTGCTGATACAGATCTGCGCATTTTTCTGTCGCAGTATTTCCAGCAGATGGGTGACGTGCGCCGACTTATGTTCCTGATAAGTGTTCCCGAAAAGAGCAAACCGGAGTGTTTGTTGCATACCTTGTAGTTTTTATCAATCTTTTGTTTGCAAAAGTTGACAAGTTTCTCGCAAAACCTGCTAACTTTGCATGCTGTAGGCACAAAGATACTAAAAATAATGCAATATGACTAAATTAAGTGTGAATATAAATAAAGTGGCCACTTTGCGCAATGCGCGCGGTGGAAACAATCCGGATGTAGAAAAAGTAGCTTTGGATTGTGAATCATTTGGAGCAGAGGGAATTACCGTACATCCCCGTCCGGATGAGCGGCATATCCGATATGCCGATGTACTGGCCCTGCGCCCTATTCTGCGCACGGAATTCAATATTGAAGGATATCCCTCAAAAGAGTTCATCGACCTGGTGCTGAAAGTGAAGCCCCATCAGGTAACACTGGTTCCCGATGCGCCCGACCAGATTACGTCGAACGCAGGATGGGACACCAAGACTCATCTGCCTTTCCTTACCGAACTGATGGATACATTCGGAGGGGCAGGTATCCGTACCTCTATTTTTGTGGATGCGAACCTCGAGGCGGTGGAATATGCGGCAAAAGCCGGTGCCGACCGTGTGGAACTTTATACGGAGCCGTATGCCAGCCGGTATGCGCGCAACCGTGAAGAGGCTATTGCTCCCTTTATCGAAGCGGCCCGTCTGACACGTAAGCTGGGTATGGGACTGAATGCCGGTCACGACCTGAGCCTGGAGAACCTGAAGTATTTCCACGAAAACATTCCTTGGCTGGACGAAGTGTCGATAGGACATGCGCTGATTTGTGACGCACTTTATATGGGACTGAGTAAAACAATTGAAGAATATAAAAACTGCCTTCGCTGATTATGATGATTTTGACATTGCTGGCAGCCGCACAGACGGTTGCCGATACGATGACCGGTGCAAATCCGGTATTGACCCCGGTTGCTTCGGGAGAACCAGAGATGAACTTGTGGAGTATGGCCTGTAAGGGAGGATGGATTATGCTGGTACTGGCACTGATGTCGGTGATTGCATTTTATATTTTCTTTGAACGGGCGGTGGCTATCCGTAATGCGGGTAAGGAAGATCCGCTGTTTATGGAACGCATACGCGATTATATCAAGACGGGCGAAATCAAGTCGGCCATTAACTATTGTCGGATGGCCAATACGCCGTCGGCACGCATGATTGAAAAGGGAATTACCCGTATGGGACGTCCGGTGGCCGATGTACAGGCTGCCATAGAAAGCACCGGAAACATGGAAGTGGCCAAACTGGAAAACGGACTTTCCATTATGGCTACCATCTCCAGCGGAGCGCCGATGCTGGGCTTCCTGGGTACGGTGACCGGTATGGTCCGTGCGTTCTGGAACATGGCTAATGCGGGCAACAACATTGACATCACCCTGCTTTCGAGTGGTATCTATGAGGCCATGATCACCACGGTAGGAGGACTGGTAGTAGGTATTGCTGCCATGTTTGCCTATAACCATCTGGTGTATCGGGTAGACAAGGTGGTGAGCCAGATGGAGGCACGCACCATGGCGTTTATGGATTTACTGAACGAATCGAACGAAAAGGAATAATTTATGGCACTGAAAAGAAGACAGAAAATATCGCCCAGTTTCAGTATGTCGTCCATGACGGACCTCATCTTTCTGTTGCTGATATTTTTTATGATTACTTCGACGATGGTATCTCCGAATGCCATCAAGGTCCTGTTGCCGCAGGGCAGTGAGCAGACCTCGGCCAAACCGATGGCACGGATCATTATCGACCGCGACCTGAATTATTACGGGGCGTTCGGCAATGAGGATGAAATGCCGCTGGGCATGGATGAAGTGGCATCTTTCCTGCAGGAATGCGCACAGAAGGAACCGGAAATGTATGTGGCCCTGTATGCCGATGAGTCCATACCTTACCGGGAAATTGTTCGGGTACTGAATATCGCGAATGAAAATCATTTTAAAATGGTACTGGCTACCCGTCGTCCCGACCGACAGTAACGGGGGTACAGGCCGGATTGTATTAATTTAAACAGGGAATACGCGTGAAACAAAGTAAAATAACCGGATGGGTAGGAACGGTGGTGCTGCATGTGCTGCTGCTGTTGCTGCTTTTATTCTATACGTTGGACCGACCTGAAGTACAAGAAGAAGGAGGAGTGCCGGTTATGCTTGGTGAAACCGAAATGGCCCAGGGCAACGGTGACGATTTTGAACTGACGGAGGTGGACGTGGTTCCGCAGCCCGAGGCAGAAGTCCCCGACCCGGTAGAGCCGCAACCGGAAGAACCGATGATTACGCAGACGGAGGAGCCTTCCATTCAGGTAAAGAAGGAAGAAAAGAAAGAACTGCCGAAGAAGAAAGTGGAAACTCCGAAGAAGGAGGTAAAGAAGCCTGAGCCTCAGAAGAAGCCGGCAGCCGAACAGCCGAAGGAAAAGACAGAGGCTGAGAAACGGGCCGAAGCGGAAAAACGGGCGGCACAGGTTGCAGCCGGAAAGATTGCCAGTGCGTTCGGGAAGGGAGCGCAGATGGGAAGCAAGGGAAATGCTTCTTCCGGACAGGGCGTACAGGGCAGTCCGCAGGGAAATGCTTCTTCCGGAGCGGCCAGTGGAGCTGGCGGATACGGTACGTTTGACTTGAACGGACGTTCTTTGGGACCGGGAGGATTGCCGCTTCCGGTATATACTGTGCAGGAAGAAGGCCGGGTAGTGGTCACTATTACTGTAAACCCTGCCGGACAGGTCATCAGTACAAGCATCAACCGGCGTACCAATACCGTAAATCCTGTATTGCGGCGTGCGGCAGAAGAAGCTGCCCGCAAGGCACGCTTCAATGCGGTAGACGGAGTGGATAATCAAAGTGGAACGATTACTTATTACTTTAAATTGAAATAAATATGAAATCAGTTTGCATCTTTTTGGCTGAAGGATTTGAAGAAATGGAAGCCATGTTTCCGCTCGACATCATGCGTCGGGGTGGACTGAGTGTAAAAACAGTGTCTGTAACGGGCAACCGGACTGTGGTGAGCTCACATCAGGTACCTGTAGTGGCCGATGTACTGTTTGAGGACTTGCAGAAGGACGAGGTGGAAATGATTGTACTCCCGGGCGGACTTCCCGGAGCAACCAATCTGGATGCCCATGCCGGACTCGACAAACTGGTCATGGAATTTGCTGCAGCAGGCAAACCGCTGGCTGCCATCTGTGCGGCTCCGATGGTTTACGGCAAACGCGGATTGCTGAAAGGCAAGAAGGCAACTTGTTATCCGGGCTTCGACAAGTATCTGGAAGGAGCTGTGTACACGGGTAACATGGTGGAAAAGACAGATAATTTCATCCTGGGCAAAGGCCCGGCTGCCGCTCCTGAATTCGGCTTTGCTATTCTGGAACATTTTGCCGGTGCAGAAAAGGTACAGGAAGTAAAGAAAGGAATGCTGTTTATCGGATGAGAAAATATGCGATTGTAGTAGCTGGCGGAAAGGGGCTGCGGATGGGAGGCGAGGTACCCAAGCAGTTCATTCCGGTACATGGAAAGCCGGTGCTGATGCGTACACTGGAGGCTTTCCGCCGTTACGACAGTGAGATGACACTGATACTGGTGCTTCCGGCCGACCAGCAGGAATACTGGAAGCACCTCTGTGAGGCGTACCGTTTTGCGCTTCCGCACCGCATTGCCGATGGAGGAGAAACCCGTTTTCACTCTGTCCGCAACGGTTTGGAACTGATAGACGGAGAAAAGGGATGGGTAGCCGTACACGATGGGGTCCGTCCCTTCGTATCGCAGGATGTGATTGCCCGCTGTTTCAGCGAGGTGTGCCGCCACCGGGCGGTAGTTCCTGTAACGGACGTGGTGGAAACCCTCCGTCACCTGCGGGAAGACAAGGGCAGTGACACTGTGGCAAGGAGTGAATACCGGCTGGTACAGACGCCCCAGGTATTCGACGTTTCCTTGTTGAAGGAGGCCTACCGGCAACCCTATGCTCCGTGTTTTACAGACGATGCCTCGGTAGTAGAAGCCTTGGGAATGGAAGTGTGTCTGGTTCCCGGAAACCGGGAGAATATCAAACTGACCACTCCTTTCGACCTGAAGATAGCGGAAGCCTTGACTGCAGAAGAATAGCGGCAAGGCTTTCTTTTTATAACTGACAGACTATGTTTGACCTGAGTACCCGTGACATAAAATATTTGCAGGGAGTAGGGCCGCAACGTGCCTCCGTGCTGAATAAGGAACTGAATATCTGCTCCTTCAAGGATTTGCTTTATTATTTTCCCTATAAATACGTCGACCGTAGCCGTTTATATTACATTCATGAAATAGACGGCAATATGCCCTATATCCAGTTGCGTGGCAAGGTCCTGAGTTTTGAAACAATAGGAGAGGGCAGACAGCGGCGTCTGGTCGGACATTTTTCTGACGGAACAGGGGTGGTCGATTTGGTCTGGTTCCAGGGATTGAAATTCATTATGGGCAAGTATAAGGCGAACGAAGAATATATTGTCTTTGGCAAGCCGACAGTATTTAACGGCCGCATCAACATTGCCCATCCGGATGTGGACCCTGCCGAAGAACTTACGCTCTCTTCGATGGGACTGCAGCCTTATTATAATACAACGGAACGGATGAAGCGGAGCAATCTTAACTCCCATGCAATGGAAAAGCTGATGAAAAATCTTTTTACTGCTCTCCAGCAGGAAGAGATTGCCGAAACACTGAGTCCGAACCTGCTTGCCGAACATCATCTGATGCCGCTCACAGAGGCATTGTATCACATTCATTTTCCCCAGAATCCCGATCTGCTTCGCCGGGCACAGTACCGTTTGAAGTTTGAGGAACTTTTTTACATCCAATTGAATATTTTACGCTATACGCAAGAGCGGCGGTGTAAATTCCGCGGATTGGTATTCGGCAAGGTGGGCGATATTTTCAATACCTTTTATTCTCATCACCTGCCTTTTCCGCTTACCGGAGCACAGAAGCGTGTTATCAAGGAGATGCGCCGCGATATGGGCAGCGGGCGGCAGATGAACCGTTTGCTTCAGGGCGATGTAGGCAGCGGGAAGACCCTCGTGGCCCTCATGACCATGCTGATTGCGCTGGATAATGGTTATCAGGCCTGTATGATGGCTCCTACCGAGATTCTGGCCACCCAGCATCATGAGACTATCTGCCGTTTTCTGCAAGGCATGAACGTGCGTGCCGAACTGTTGACTGGTACGGTGAAGGGCAAGAAACGCGAAACCATATTGAAAGACTTGCTTACCGGCGATATCCATATTCTGATAGGTACGCACGCTGTGATAGAGGATACGGTAAACTTCTCCTCTCTGGGTCTGGTGGTGGTAGATGAACAGCATCGCTTTGGGGTAGCACAGCGCGCCAAACTGTGGGGAAAGAATACCTGTCCGCCGCATGTACTGGTCATGACAGCCACTCCTATCCCCCGGACACTGGCCATGACGCTGTATGGCGATTTGGATGTATCGGTCATCGATGAACTTCCTCCCGGACGAAAGCCTATCCAGACCGTCCATCAGTTCGATAACCGCAGGGCTTCCATGTATGCATTTATCCGTAAGCAGATACAGGAAGGCCGGCAGGCCTATATTGTGTATCCGCTGATTCAGGAAAGCGAGAAGATGGACATCAAGAACCTGGAAGAAGGTTATCTGCATATCTGTGAGGAGTTTCCGGAATATAAAGTGAGTAAGGTACACGGCAAGATGAAGCCGGCAGAGAAAGATGCGGAGATGCAGCGTTTCCTGGCCAACGAGACTCAGATCATGGTAGCCACTACCGTGATAGAGGTGGGAGTGAACGTGCCGAATGCATCCGTGATGGTGATAGAGAATGCCGAGCGTTTCGGCCTGTCTCAGTTGCATCAGTTGCGTGGGCGCGTAGGTCGTGGTGCCGACCAGTCGTATTGTATTCTGGTGACAGGATACAAGTTGAGCGAGGATACCCGTAAGCGCATCCAGATAATGGTGGATACCAATGACGGTTTCGAAATAGCAGAAGCCGACTTGAAGTTGCGCGGTCCCGGTGATCTGGAAGGTACCCAGCAGAGTGGGGTTGCTTTCGACCTGAAGATAGCTGATATAGCCAAAGACGGCCAGCTCCTCCAGTATGTGCGCGAGATAGCCGAACGTATGCTGGAAGAGGACCCCCAGGGTATAAAGCCGGAGTATGCCGTTGTGTGGCAGCAACTCAAGGAGATGAGAAAGAGGAATGTGAACTGGTCAGTGATTTCATAAGAAATCTTTTACATGCTGACTTTTCCGGATTGTAGGATACCAGACCCTGTATCCTGATTGTTCGTGCGCTGGCGCTGTATCTTTCTCTTCTTTCCGAAATAGAGGTCTTTCTCTTTCCGAAGTAGTAATTATTTCTACCTGTTAGATTCAAAATAAATAAGGTATTGGGCAGACAGGGAAGAAACACGCTGGAAAGGTATCATAAAAATCTTGGACATACCATAGAATAAGCAAAAAAATGTTTTGTATGAGAGAATATATATTTTATTAGTCATAACCTTGATTGTCCAATTTCATTTTTGAAATCCTTATGTAAGTAGCTTTCTTATATTACGTTGTTGATTGATTCATAAAATATTAATAATTGGGGTGGAATAAAAAACTACAATTTGAATAATGAAAAATCGAATCTTTGTCTGCTGGCGATTTTCCATACCAACTTTGTACTTTATGACCATAACTCATCTCAAGGAGTTGGATAGGGGTAATAATAGGTTTCTTTGGTAACTTATTATTAGAAGGGTTTTGCTGGAAAGCACCATAAAGTAGCAAACGGTATTTGGTTGTATCTTGTAATAAAAGCCATGGAGTTGCAAGATTAGGCAATGCATGAATAGCCTGTTGCAGATATTCAGCACTTTGTTCCATATTTCCTAGTGTATGTGCTAAATATCCATATCGGGCATAGTCTGCTGGTGTAGCATCCTGAGTTGGCTGAAAGGAGGCAATAGTTTTCAGCACCTGTTTATAAAACGAGGAGTCCTGCTTTTTCCATAATTGCATTGTTTCCCCTTCCACCAGGCGTGGGGTATAACGAATGGCTTCGGACATCATGCGGACAGCATTGGCTGTATCGTTCTGCTGATATAATTCCCAGGCATATGCTGAAAGATACAGACTGTTTTTGGGATAGCATGCAGTAAGATTCTGGAGGAGAGAGTCCGCTTCGGCAGGATGTTCTGTTCGGATGGATTCGGCATATAGATAACGTAATTGTACATCTTCTGGATGTCGGTTATAGGCCTTCAGATAGTTTCCCTGCTGCAAGTCATTTTCAGTAGAGTCTATAAATCCTGTCAATTGAGGAATATTCCATCCGATAAACGCGATGAGTCCCATTGCTGGAATAAGATTTGCCATTTTGTTTATTTTGCATATCTTTATATCTTTCCTTTGTAGATAAGCTAATAAGATATAAAATGTCAATAACAGGAAAGGGGTATTAAGCCATGTGGCCTGTGTCAAGTCTTTAAAAAAAACAGCTGTTAGAGTAGCAGCAATAATACGGCAGTCCGGGTCTTTTCGGTGTTGCCACAATATTCTGACTATGATTACTCCCATAAGCAAGTAGAGTAACGTTCCGGCAATTCCTTTTTCGACCAAGAGTTGTACAGGCAAGCTAGGGGCTATTGAGGTAAATGGCTTGGTACTGTCTTGTCCGATAAGTGGATCGACTGCATATGTATAATTATTATTCCCATACCCCAATAAAGGATGTTTTTGAAATGTAGACCAGGCTGCTTCAGAACTATTAATTCGGCTCTTGGTACTTCTCTGCTGTGAAACTGTTTGGTTAATTTTCAGAGTAGTATGAAATTCTTTTGGTAAGAGAATGACTGTCAAGAGAATAGCAATGCCGGCTGGGAGTAGCAGGCGCCTCTTCTCTGCTTTAGGAAAAAACAACAAGGCAAAAAGCAGATAGACACTAAGAGCGAGATAAGCCCCTCTTGAGAATGAGAACAGAATGGCTGTTATGCATAGGAATTGGAGTAGTATGGACCAGCGCCGCATGAGACAAATCCATCCGGATAACATCAGTAGTACTTCTGCCCATATATTTGTAATATATCCCAGTGGCCGGAACAAGAAACGGAAATGATAAGTACCTTCAAATCCGGCATTTAATACGGAATTACGGAATACGAAAAATGAACAAACGGCTAGTATAAGAGCAATACCGATTGGGATAAGGCTGCTCAGGCGGAAAAGGGGGAAGATTTGTTCCGAGATGAAGAAACGGCGGCAGATAAAATAAACAGTCAGCATATAGACTGAAATAAAGGCGGTGTTTAGGGCTGGGATAGGGCAGGCTGCATAACAACAAGATAAAATATCAAATAAGCTAATGGCTATAAGACATTTATCCAGTAAGCTCCATTTTGGGAAAGGAAGCGGGCGCAAAAGAAATAATGTGCCTGCTGCTAAAAGCAAGCCAACCCGATATGGGTCTTCTATTTGGAATAAGAATAGGAGTATAAGTCCGGTAAGAAAGATTGTAATCCCTATTTCTCTGACCTTTATTTGTTTATTTTCTTCCATGTCGTTTCAGCAGAGGTATAATAGATTTGTATATTAAGTAAACAATTAGTCCGAGGAAAATCAACTGCATACCGATGTTGCGTAATAGAGCAAATGGGGGTATCATTTGATTTGACAGATAGAGAATGAGTTCATTCACTGCATCAGGAAAGGTTTGCACGAACCGGTATAGAAAAGTTGGGATGATGTATAAAAAATAGTAGCCCATAAAGAGATTGACTACCACTGAATACACAAGCAGTCCGTATCGTTCTAGTCGACGGATTTGCAGCAGGTAGGGGAGTTGCTTTATAGGGCGTTTCTTCAGCCTATTCCACATGTAACTGAATAGCTCTAACGAACGTTGCCGCAGATTCGGCACACCTAACAGATCGGAAGCTATCCAGTATCCATCGAACTTGAAGAAAGGGTTTAGTGTCATTGCAAAACCCAAGTTCATAATGAGTATCAGGTAACGCAACATGTCGTTACCTGTTACGAAAAAAGCAACCAACAGAAGTATCAGCCAGTATGACTGGAAGTAAACCCCTGCAAGGTTTACTACACATCGTTGTCCTCGTTTCAATTTCCACACTTCTGTTACATCTGTATAGAGGACCGGGAAGTTGAGGTACAGCCCGAAACCGATTCCGCCATGCTGTATTCCAAAGTATTTGCAGGCGGAAGCGTGCCCCAGTTCGTGAAAGAATGATGAACCTAGTATAAAAGCAAATAGCCCTATTATCATATAGATATTTACTTTGTTGTTGAACAGTAATAGGTCAGGAGTATGAACAAAAAAACATATATCAAGAATAAGTGCTATTATTAGGACTGCCAACATATACCAATGGTAGAATAAAAAGCGGAATGCATATGAGAATTTATCAATCGCTTGTGCACTGAATAGTTCTTTTTCATAGAGGAAAGAACGTTTAGATATTTTCGGTGTAAACAGAGGGGTTACAAATTTATCAATAATCCCTTTTACTTGTTCTGGAGTATATTTACCTTTCTTTTTTTCACAGTAAAAGGTAATAGCTTCTGACTCAGTTTCGTGTTGTTGCAATACTTCTACTAGCTCTATTATACCTTGACTTACTTCGTAATATTGTCCATCATATGAAATCAGCATGCGCTGTTCTTGAGTTGAAGTAGATAATTTTTGGTGGATGATGATATGCTTATAGATGTTCATATTATCTTGCCTTTAAAATTGCACTGTTGATACTTCTGTCCACATTGTTGGCTTCTCGGGAAGTTTTCTTACCGAAGTCGAAGGTATAAGCCAGTTTCACATAGCCAGTCTGCTGATAGATACGGCTGGTTCTTACCTGATTGTATCTATATACCCCATAGTCGGCCGACTCCCTGTAGTGCGCATGCCTGGTAAACGGATTCTCCGTTCCAGCCTCTGCCATCCAGTTCTTTCCACTATAACGAACAGACAGTCCGTAGGATGCCGGATTCTTTATGAAGGAAAAAGTCGTCCCGTCCAGTATCTGTTCGGTTGTTCTTGCATATAGGTTGATGGCAAATGAGCGGATGAAGTAATTTACATCAATAGATGCAAAAATATTATTTTCTTTCAGTCCGGAATACTCCGGCACACTCATTCTTTCATATTTAACCGTTCCGTTTGCCCTCAGGTTATCAGATATGCGGTAAGAACATAAGTATGAGAGGCTCATCTTGCGGAATGAATTGTCCGACCGGTAGGTCTGTATCAGTTTATTGTTCTCCACAAAGTAATCATAGCTTATATGATTAGGATAAGTCATGTATTTAAGTTCAAACTGCATGTTGACTTTGTTCACCTGTGCCCTGTACTGCAAGAAATAGCTGTATATTTTTGTATTGTCCAGATAAGGATTTCCTCTTTTAACCTGTAGTGAATCCACAGCCTGACTTACAGAATTCAGGTAGCTGATGTCCGCCTGCTCATTGCCGATGGCCATACTTAGGAACAGCTGGTGTTTGGGGGTGAACTGATAACGCAACCCCACGTTCGTCCTGAAGTTCCAGAAACTGTGTTTGTCCTCGTTGTTGTGGTTAAGCTTATACCTCAGCAGCGATACCCCCGGCGAAACCATGAAGGTGAACTTCTTTCCAATATCCTGTGTATAGCTTAAAAAACGCCATCGTTTCTCCCATGCGCAGGTATTGCGAAGACAAGGTATTTCCGGTATATTCGGAAGAAGTGATATTCTGATAATGTTGTATGTTCCCTCCTATGGAGTTGTGATGTCTCAGCTTGATGTTATATATCCCAATTGCACTTACCGAATACAGGTCCTCGTTTACATCGGTGTTGTACATCCGTTCCTGTTCCGTATAGTTTCTCAGATACTCGTTCCTTGAATAGGAGGAGTTGAGCAGGATGTGCAACCTTTGTCTGTCGCTGGGATAGAAAGTACCGTCCAGAGATACGGCTGGCTTGTAGTTCTTCTGGCTTGTAGTTTCTGCGGAGCGGATAGCCTGATTCCCAGTTTCACTCGTATATGTCAGCAGTTCACCGAGGTCGTTGTGCGGTGTCTGGTTATGTACGAAAGAAACACTTCCCGACAAGGTTCTTTTGCTGTTACTGTTATTCACCTTGAACTGCACGTACTGCTGGTTGTTTTTATAGGACGCATCCTCGGTCGAAGCATTTCGGTAAACCGGCACATCCAGTGCAAACATCTCTTCCTTCTCCGTATCTGTTCCGTCATACTTTTTCATGTTATATCCGGCAAACAGCAGATAATCCGTGTTGTGGTGCGATGTTTTTGAAGCGATGTTATAGTCTCCACTCAGATATCCGAACAGCTGCTCCCCATCCAGTGAGATATATCCCCCCGTCTTGTATTCCTTGGTAATATAATTGATAGAGGCAGCATCTCCCAGATACTGTCCGGTAGGCATTTCGAAAAACTCAATCCGTTCGATGTCCTTCGGGCGCAGGTTCTGCACTTCCCTGAAATCAGCCTTTACGCCATTGATATATAACGTAGCCTGTCCCCGGGAGGTAGATACCGTCTTCTGTCTTCTCTCTACGGTGATTCCTGGAATCATCAGATTATACAATAAATCATATCCCGTATATGCATGCTTTACCTGCTGCTTGTCGGGAATAATCAGCAAATGGTCTTTCTTCTGTATGACAGATGCGCCTGTCACGGTGACTCCCTCCAGCATCACATTGTTTTCTTCTAGTATGACCGTTGGTAGTTCATAATCCTTGTCGGGCATTTCAAAGTCAAGAAAACGGTTGGTATATCCGATGCAACTGGCAGACAGAATATATTTCCCCTTCTTGATGTTATCCAGACAGAATTCTCCCTTCTCATCCGTCACGCTTCCTTTGACGAAAGAGGAGTCTGGAGCCAGTATCCGTATGGTGGCTGCCGGTATGGAGTTCTGTTCTATGTCTTTTATACTTCCGGTTACTTTATGATTGGCAGAGTAGGCACTCATAAAGGAGAAGCAGGTGATAAGCAAGCAGATTCGTTTTTTCATATCTATTCTTCATTTTATGTAGATTCATATTATTCAGCTTTCAATATTGCACTGTTTATTGTAGTGTTAATATTACGCTGTTCTTTAGAAGTGTTCTTTCCAAAGTCGAATGTATAAGCTACTTTGATATAACCTGTTTTTTGATACGTTTCACTATAAGAGCTGTTATGAAAACGATATACCCCCATATCCATATACATTTTAGTTTGGTTGTGTTTGCTAAATGTATTGTCCGTACCGGCTTCTGCCATCCAATTTTTATGATTCCAACGCACAAATGCACCATAATTTGCTGGGGTATCTACGAAAGCGGGATAATTATCTAATGTTTTTCCCGTAGATTTTCCGTGTATATTAAATGCAAAATCTTTCCAGTAATAGTTTATATCCATGCTTCCTCCCCATTCGTTTCTATGTTGTTTTACCTTTCCCGTAATTTCATTATAACGATAAAATCCTAGCAGTTTAATATGTAAACTAGGAATTATCTTGTAAGTAACAGCGAGTGAACCTTTTAATTGATGAAAATTTCCTCCAGTACGGAATGTATTCACCAGTTTGTCATTTTCTGTATAGTAATCACTGAAAACACTGTTTATAGCCCCAAAATAAAGCCCTGCCACTTGCAGATTGATTTTTCCTGTCTGGTGGTTATAAACCAAATAACTATTATAATAATTGGTCCTTTCCAGATGCGGATTACCCCGTTTGACAGACAATGAATCCAATTCTTGATTCACATTATTTATCCATTCCATAGGTGGATTGGAATTTCCTGTATTCAATCCATACAATATAGAGTTTTCGGAATTTATCTGATAGTTCAATAAGATATTAGCATGAGGAGACAGGTAACGTTTTGCTTCATTTCCATGCAAACAATATTGCAGTAAATCACCTCCAAACTGCAAACTCATATATATTTTTCCGATGCTTTGATTGTATTGTCCCATTAATAAAGTCTCAGTTGTCCATAAATGACTCCATTCCTTAAAATCTTCTTTATATGTGGCAGAAGAAATAGAATGTAAATGGCTGAAGTTTAATCCGAAAGAGTTGTTGTGTTTTAACTGGATATTATAATCTGTTGAAAACGTAATATTGTATAAACTTTCGTCCACTTTCGTATGAGAAAAGTAGTTTCTTTCCGTGTACTTTCGTATATACTCATTGTTTGTATAAGTAGCTGTTAAATTAACATTCAAAAACTGCGTCTGTCCCAATTTAAAACTTCCATATAAATTTAAACTTGGCATTAGGGCAGTCTGGGTTGTTTCAGTTTTTGCACTAATATCATTAACTGGAGTATTATCATATTCAATGACACTTTTACTATAATTGTCCGGCATGCTTTGATGGACAAAGGAGATTTTTCCAGCTAATGTCCGTTTATCATTGTTGTTATTAATATTCAGTTGTGCATATTGTTTGTTCTTATTCAGCTCTGCATCATCTACATGGGTTGTACGGCTTATTTCCTGCTCTGGGAAGTAAAAAACTTCTTTTTTATCTGTTCGTATCCCATCATTATGCTCCATGGAGTGACCGGCAAATAGCGTATAGCTGGTATTTTTGTGCATAACCTTTAGATTGGCATTGTAGTCGCCTCCCAAATACCCGATAGTTTGCATCCCATCTAATGCAACATAACCACCTGTGTTTTTCTTTTTCAATATATAGTTGACCGAGGCTTTATCACCTGCATACTTCCCCGTAGGCATTTCAAAATATTCTATTTTTTCAATATCTTTAGGACGAAGAGCACGTATTTCTTTGTAGTCAGCTTTTTGCCCATTTATATAAAGGGTAGCTTCTCCCAACAATGTATTTACCGAGCCTTTTTGTGTATTGACAGACATTCCCGGAATCATCAGATTATACAAAAGATCATATCCTGTAGAAGCGTGTTTTACTTGTTGTTCAGTTGGGATAATTAATACCCGATCTTTTTGACGAACAAAAGAAGAAGCTTTTACTACTACTTCATCCAATAATATATTATCCTTTTTCAGCGTAAGCAAAGGTAATTTCTTATCTTGGATTCCTATACTAAAGATATGCCATTGCGGTATATATCCCATAGAACTTACAAAAAGTAGATAATCACCCGAATATACATTTTGCAGGCAATAGTTACCTATACTATCCGTTATGGTTCCTTGTACAAAGGAAGAATCGGGATGTAATAGCTGAATGGAAGCATAAATTACTTCTTGTTTGTTTTCACTCTTCACATTACCTTTGACCAATACTTGAGAAATCATAGGAAGTACATAAAACAACCAAAACCAAACAGTTAAACCTAATATTTTCATTAATAACTTTTTAATTTAAAATTATTAAAAGCGACCATTGAACAGATAATTTGCCTCGTTTTAATATTTGTTATCTAAATTCATATGTTGTACGAACAAAATATCATTTAATGGTCGCTCAATCAATCTTAATCTAAATAGATTTTAATTTTCTGTTACAGCACTTAGTTAGCATTGTAGTTCACAATTCTGCAAGTGAGGACAGCGAAACAAACAAGTTGGTGTTGGATCATCCGTTAAATCTAATAATCCACCAGACACTAGAGGGTCTGTTTCCAAACGTTCTTCTAATTGCTGAAGATCAAACTCTGAAAAATCTGAGTTTACTGAAAAGATTTCATCTTTAATCATAGCTAAAACTTTATTTATTAAACATATTCGCATAAACACTATTATATACAGTATTTACGGCTTTTATTATCATTCTCTTAAATAAATTACACTGATTGCTTTTCATTGCTAAGCACCCTCCACCACACAAAAAGACATATTTACAATGTTTACAAGACGAAGAAGTGACATCATGGGTATGCCATTTTTTTAATTCATTCTTATTCCAGCTAATGGTATTATTCTTAATAGTTCCTATTTGGAACTTTTTATCCCCAACAACTTCCCAACATGGATAAATTTCTTTTAATGGCGAAAATACATACTCTCCAGTTTGAGCAGTACAATGCACAGCTGTTAGTGGTAAGGACTTTTTAGCTGTAACCGAATATTCTATTTTTTTATAAACTGTATTATATCCTGCACAAACAGTAATCGTACCCATCTTTTCATGTCTTTTTAAATACTCGGATTCGGATAAAAAATCAATATCATTTTTATCATTTTCTTTGACCTCTTTATTATCTTGAATTAATGCAGAATACACTTTAAAGTTTTTATGGGCTAAGAATCCTAATTGCCTGAAATAAGAATATAAATCCCTAAAATCTTCTAAATTATAATTATCCACATTTACTCTTATGTGAATATCTACGTTCAATCCTTTTTCAAAAATCAATTTAATGTTAGAAATAATCTTGTCAAAAGAATTAAAATCTTCAAAATGTTTTCGCTTTTGATTATGTTTTTTCTTTGTTCCATCAATTGTAATCTGAAGCAGAGTAATTAAATCAGGTGCTAATAAAGTCAAATAAGAATCTAGATCATATCCATTAGTTATAGCATGGAACTTATACCCTTTTTTTCGACCTTCCTGAACAATATATGTCACTATTTCTTTATTTTCTTTCAATAAAGGTTCGCCTCCATATAATGTTATTACAGGGGCTTGAAGTTGTTTCCTTGGTTCAATTTCAGTCATGGCATTAAACAATTGGTCCACTTGAGATTTTGTAAGAACAATGCGATGTGACGAATCTTTATATTCTCTTTTTTCAAAGCAGTAAGGACACCTAAAATTACAGTTATAGGTAACAACCCATGTGAAACTTTTATGCAAAATTTCATCTCTTTTATGTAATGCTTGAGCTACCCTTTCTACATATTCTATTTCTTCTTCTTTTGTTTTATTTGTAATATATCCTCTCTTCTGTAAAACTTGTAATGTCAGACTTGAAATTTTTTTTATTTCATTATTTTTTAGATATAATACAATACTTTCACTAACAATATCCATAGCGCCTGTGTATCCATGAATTAGCATATATTTCCCTTTTTCACTTTCCAGTTTAACTGGAATCATGTAGGATGATGTTCTAAGTGTTCCCATAAGGTTATTTTATTGTATATCGTTAATATAGATTTGTCTGTGATTTTGAAAATAGAATATTTGCTCCTCCTGTCCCCGGGTACGGTCTCTGAGTAGAAGTAGAGCATTATCGGGTACTTGGCAAGGCATTGTAACTTCTGTAGCCACTTGTTTCAGTATTGGAATCCATCCTTTTGTGTGGTCGAAATAGAAGAGTTCGTATTCATCGTCGATACGGATGAAGTTATCATCGTTGCGGGGAACGCATATTGCATGAGTCAGGTGGACTTCTCTTCCAAAATCGAATATGATGGAGTCTCCCTTGTGTTTCGACAGATAATAGGTCAATGGATCATGGTCAAAACAGTTGCTTAATTGCATGGCTGGATCGCGTGAATCATACGCTTCTCCGGCTTCCATATGAAGAGGCTTTATTTCCTTTGTATTGTCATAGAAATGAAGTTCGGCCAATTCCACAGGTACATTATCACGGGCAATGTATTTGAGGTATCGCAGCTTGCTTTCCAAAGGATAACGATTGTAGCATACATAGGGTGTATCACATATCTCATAAAGTTTACGGCTTATTCGATAAGGCGTATCTCCTGCATAAAAACGGGCATGGAGTACTCGGTACAGGCGCTCTTTGTTCCATACAGGCATTGGATATTTGCGGTAAAGTAGTTCTTTATTCATCTTGGCTGTGTCGGGTATCAGGTAATGTACATGATTATGCAGGAAAATGAATGGGGCGCTTTCTAATGTTAAATGCTCGGGTGTACCGGAAAGAAGTAGATAAATGTTCTTGTCTTCTACTGTTCCGAAGGTAACGGCATGTTCCTTTATTTCCCCTTTGATAATGGGGATGATTTGCTCTCGTTTGAAAGTTCCCAAATAATAGTTCTTACCGGTATCTGTTATGGGAAGAGTGAGTTCGGTGTGAAAATATTCATCGGATACATCTTTCCGGTGTGGGTCTTTCAGGTTGTCTGGTATGGATTTATCGTTCAGCAAAGAGAGGAATTCATCCTGAAGAGCATAGGTACGTCGGTATACTTTGCACTTACGTCGAGGGTCAGTTTCCATGCTGCCTCTTTGGGCAAAGAAATCCGAGTAGAATAAAGGGACATTTTGTTTGGTCGTGTCCAATACCACACACCAGCCATGTGAACTGAAAGTTTCCGGAGAATAGGCATAGAAGTCTTTTTGGATAGGAATACCTAATGCCCGCATTACTAAAATGGTAAAATTACACTCATCAGTACAGTCACCTATGCGATGCTTGGCAATAAACAGAGGAGAGGCAGTTCCCAATGGATTGAAGGTCATGGTGTGGATATACCCTTCTTCTTTTAGTACCTTGCATACTGCATTGGCAGCTTCGATAACATCGCTACCAGTATATAGTGAATCTAATATATAGCTGTATTGTTGGAGGAAGGTAGTGCGCCATTCTTCCAGTTCTTCGTTTGTAGCTCGGTAGGGAAGCAGGTATTCGCAGAATTCCTGAAAGGTATAATGCTTGCCCCACGGCCTTTTATGCCATGCTTCAAATGCCATGTCAATATTTCGTATCAGGTAATCGGATTTTATGGTCTTCAAATCTTCTGTTATGGTGAAATTACGGCATTGGGTAAGAAGAGACTGAAGGCTGTCCGGATGGATAAAACCGTCTTTCAGAAATGCTGTTTTGGCTGCTTCTACTTTTGTCCGCTCAGTGTTGAGGCTACTATACTGGTAGGGCATATTTTCTATCAGGTAAATAGCGGCTTTGTACTTCAAGGTATCGGCATCATTTTGATAGTGTGCCAATACCTTGAATAGTTCTTCTCGGTTTTGTTTGGCTTGTTCTAGGGCATAGGCAAGTTTGTCACTGCCGGAAGATAGGCAAGAGGTAAACAGACCGAGAATTAGGACGCCTATGTATAGTGCTTTTTTCATAGTATTGTGCAGGATTGTAAGGTCATTTTTCAAGATATCCTAATATGTAGTTGTCTCCTTTTCGTATCTCTACTAAATACTTTCCGGGTGATAAGGTTTCGGTAGGTATGAGGTGGGGAAAATTGGCAGCAAGACAGATTTCTTCTTGAGAAATTAAATGCCCTGTAGTGTCTTTTATTTTTATACAGAGTCCTTCTATCGTTTTGTCTGATGAGATAGTCAGTTGTCCTTTCTCTATAGATAAGAGCGGAGAATTCCGGTCCTTATTTGAAGTGTTTTTCCAATTATTTTCTATTGTGAAAAAGGTTTGTGCATCTGCACTGATTAAAGTAAGTAAGCTGAATAGCAAACTGAATAGCACTTGTTTTTTCATAATCTCTTTTGTGTTTTTTTGATTTGTTGCTAAAGTAGAAGTTATGAAGAAACAAGTGCAAAAAATGAGTTTGCATTTTGTTTACATTTTGTAACTGCTTATAAATCAAGTATAATTTTGTCGGTTTTTTCAGCAGAACCTTCCTCTCCGGTTAGCTTTTTGTGCATACGTGCACGGGCTACCGTAATGGCAGAAGTGGAGCGGTTAAGCAGATGTGCAATCTGCGATACTGGAATTCCTGTCTTCACCAAGTGGCAAATATGAAGTTCATTGGCTGACAAGCGAGGGTAGAGCATCAGTAGTCGGTGGGTAAACTGGGGATATACCTTGTCTATCTCACACTGTAAGGTTTCCCAGTCATTCGGATTCAGGTCGCGACTGTCTGTGGCGCGGTGAAACAGCAGATAGATATCCGACTGCTTGAAGTGTGCGATGCGCTGTTCTTGTGACTCTATGGTGTGAAGGAACTGCTGGGAACTTTCCAATGCTTCTTTCTGGGCTTCCAGTTGAGCTTGCTTTAGCTTGTCGTTTTGCCGGATAGCCACTTGAAGCTGTTCGGTGAGTTCCTTTATCTGTTGCTCTTGCTGCTGTTGATTTTGTTGGGTCTGTCGGTAATGTTCTTCTTGGATAAGTAAGAGGCGTTTGGCCTGTTCTTCTGCTTTTTGGCGTTTTTGTCTGATGTGCAGGTAAATTCCTCCTCCGGCAGAAAACAGGATGCCAAGAGAGAGAATGAGTCCGGTTATGGTCATTTGCTGGTGGATAGTCTGCTCCTTTAAATGAAAGTTTTCTTGTTCGGTCAGATGATAGTCATAAAGGGTATTGGCTTTGGCTACCTCTTCCGTTTTTGTGATTTGCCGGATCGTGTCTTGTAGTTGGTACGCCTTTAATTCATATTGATATGCTTTAGGATAATCTTTTCGATATGCGGCTACTTGGCTTAGGGCATGATATGCTCCTATTTGGTTATAGGTATCTCCTTCCTTAAATACTGTTTGCAGGTAATATTCGGCAGAATCAATCTTTTCATCCTGTAGATAGATTTCACCTAGCATTTTGCATACATTGGAGAATGGTGAATACTTCAGCACCCTCTGTAAGATGACACGGGCAGAATCGTTCTGTTTCTCTTCGAAATAAACTCCTCCTAACTCTGAAAGAATGGAGTAGGCTGTGTTTGAATCTTGGTGGGCAATGGCTATTTCATACCCTTTCCGGTAAGAAAGGATAGCGCAGTCTATCTGTGCAGAAAGGTGGTAGATGCGTGCCATGTCACGGCATGCAAAAGCCATGCCGCAGAAATTACCTGCAGTATCCCCATAAGCATATTGCTGTCGGGCTGCTGCCATACTTTCCTTGTGCAGCCCCTGATAGGCAAAGAGAATGGCCATTTGTCCGTATATTTTCCCCATCAGTGTCTTGTTGCTTCCGCCTTGCCCCGTTGTAATTGCCATGCGGTAGCACGCTATGGCACGTGGGGCATTATGCAGGTCACGATATACGCCTCCCTGCTGGTAGTAGGCTTCGGTGAGCCGCTCTTTGTCGGGATGACTTTCGTAATATGCTACAATCCGGTTGATGAGGCTGCCGGAGGTGGGGAGGACATCCATTTTGTCCTTCGCCTTGATGCAGAGCAGGTGGTAGTACATTTGGGTTTCTTCAGGCTCTTCGTTCAGATGCTCTATTTTTTGCAGATAGAGGAGTGCACTGTCCGGGCGGGTTTCAATAAGACGGATGGCCTGCTGCATGGCGGCAGGGTAGGGCTGTGGCCGTCGGCATCCGGTAAAGAGTACCACCAGTATTCCGGAAAGGCTGAGAAGAAGGGAAAGAAGTGGCTTTGTCATAGTAGGCGTGGCTAAAGTAAGGGATAAAAAAACGGTCGGTTTTCCACTAGGAGACCGACCGTTTTTCTTATGCATGATTCGTAGTCAAAATTACTTTTTGATACGGTTGTAACGGCTCATGAACTTATCTACGCGTCCAGCTGTGTCAACCAGTTTAGACTTACCAGTGTAGAAAGGGTGAGAAGTGCTGGAGATTTCCAACTTAACACAAGGATAAGTTTCGCCTTCGAATTCTACTGTGTCTTTTGTAGCACAAGTTGAACGAGACAGGAACATGTCACCGTTTGACATGTCTTTAAATACTACCGGACGGTAGTTTTCAGGATGAATGCCTTTTTTCATTTCAGTATATACTTTATTGTTATTATTAGCTTGTTTATATTAAATATGGTGGTAACACGAGTGTGTAATGGTTTTATTTTCGGATTGCAAAAATACTGCTTTTATTTGAAATAGAAAAAGTTTTTTGCTATTTTTTTGTTTTTGCTTCTGTATATTAGTGCTTTGCTGCTTTCTTTTGTCCTTTCTGAGTATCCGTCATTCCGGCAATTACCGGCTTTTTTATGCTTTCTGTTTGCAACATGCAGTTTGCAGACCGTCCTTCAATTGTCATTATCGGCATTGATTTAGGTCAAAATACACCTTAATCCTGCATTTTCATGAGTGAAAAGAAGGCATTTGATTCATTTATTCGTATTTTTGCACATAGAATTTAATCACTAACAATTATAAAAATTACAACAATGGTTAATTACAAAGATTTAGGTCTGGTTAACACAAGAGAT
>OGIA01000419.1_pt1 | contig 51328 bp, 52 predicted proteins | sample 1571671 | NCBI WGS metagenome assembly OGIA01 (sample SAMEA2582027, study PRJEB24529) | metagenome | biome: Human gut stool | place: China | collected 2011
CGCACGGTGGTGTGAGAGGTCGGGAAATCACTCAGATTTCCCTCCTACTCGATTGGCATAAAGAAAATTATGTTTAAAATTATATAACACATGGAGGAAATGATTTATGCTGGCTAACAAAGGATACGCAGCGTATGCAAACAACAAAGTTATGACTGCATCACCGGCGGAACTGACGCTGATGCTTTATGAGGGAGCGATAAAGTTTGCAAATATCGCAATTGAAGCGATCGAAGCAAAAGATATTCAAAAAGCACATGACAATATTATGAAAGTAGAGCACATTATAGAAGAGTTCCAGAGCACATTAAATCATAAATATCCGGTGGCAAAAGACTTTGATGAGGTATATAATTATCTGATGATGCGCTTACAGGAAGCAAACATGAAAAAAGATAAGGAAATCATGGAAGAAGTATTAAAACATCTTCGTACCATGCGTGATACCTGGAAACAGGTTATGAAGCTGGCACATACACAGCAGTAAGGATATGGAAAAGATGGAGAAAAACCAATATATTCCGGTTATGATACAGAGCCTGAAAAAAAAGAGTGAGATATTAGATGTCATTATGGAATTAAATATCAGGCAGAGTGAAGAACTGGAAAATCCGGCATTAGATCCGGATGATTTTGATAAGACAGTAGAGGAAAAGTCAAAGCAGATCGAACAGCTGGATCTGTTGGATGATGGTTTTCAGGAACTGTTTGACCGGGTAAAAGATGACTTGAAGAATCATCAGGATCTTTATCGTGATGAAATAGCGCAGATGCAGGATTATATCCGTAAATTAACCAGTAAAAGTGCAACCATACAGGTACAGGAAGCACGCAATAAAGATTTAATGACAAAAAAATTTGCATCTGTACATAAACAGGTCAGAGAAGTCCGCAAGAGCCAGCGTGTTGTAAATCAGTATTATAAAAATATGATGAAGACAAACTATGGCGAGCCGGTGTTTACGGACAGGAAGAAATAGAGATAGAAAAAAGAAAAAAATTTCTTTTTTACTATAAAGTATCGGGATGAACATCCGATATATAATACAAGTAAACAAAGTGATGATGAACATCACTTGAAAAAGTTACTTGGCAGTGGAACGGAATGGAGCGTACGGCCGGAAAGGGAAGCTGCAAAATTAAAGACGATGCGGCATGGAAGCCGCAGTAAATTCAAGGAGGAAATGAATTATGGTAGTACAGCACAATATGACCGCAGCAAATGCGAACAGAATGTTAGGTATCACAACTAGCGCACAGGCAAAATCTTCAGAGAAATTATCTTCTGGTTACAAAATCAACCGTGCAGGTGATGACGCTGCTGGTTTAACAATTTCAGAGAAGATGAGAAGCCAGATCCGTGGATTAAACAAAGCTTCTGACAATGCTCAGGACGGTGTTTCTTTAATTCAGGTTGCTGAGGGTGCATTGGGTGAGACACACTCTATCTTACAGCGTATGAATGAGTTAGCTACTCAGGCTGCTAACGATACTAATACAACCGCTGATAGAGGAGCTATCCAGGCTGAGATCGATCAGTTAACATCTGAGATCAACAGAATCTCTTCTACAACACAGTTCAATACTCAGAACTTAATCGATGGTAACTTCACAAAGAAGAGCCTTCAGGTTGGATCACTTTGTGGACAGGCTATTACAGTTTCTATCAATGCTATGTCCGCAAAAGGTATCGGTGTTGATGGATTACATGTATCATCTTTTAAATTTGCTGGTAAGGCTATGAGTGCTATTCAGGGAGCTATCTCCGTTGTATCTGCACAGCGTTCTTACTTAGGTGCATTACAGAATCGTCTGGAGCACACAATCGCTAACTTGGATAACATTTCTGAGAATACTCAGTCTGCTGAGTCCCGTATCCGTGATACAGATATGGCTGAAGAGATGGTTACATATAGCAAGAATAACATCCTTGCTCAGGCAGGACAGTCTATGCTTGCTCAGGCTAACCAGTCTACTCAGGGTGTATTATCTCTGTTACAGTAATTTAACTAAAAAAACCGGCAGTTTACTGCCGGTTTTTTTTTCTATAAAAAGAAATAAATATTTAAAATCAAGGGAAATAAAAATGAATAAAACAGAGTTACAACAGAAAATTATGGTTGCATGTCATTTATTATATCAGAACAAAGAACAGGAAGCGGTACAACAGGTACGGGAATTACTTGTAATTTTTCAGAATATGATACAACAACAGACAAAAGAACAGTTAGAATTAAGTGGTAATTTTGCTTTGATCATGCAGCAGGAGTTATTAGAAAATTTTCAACACATGGATATGCTTGGAATGGCAGATTGTTTGCAGGAAAAGGCAATCCTTTTTATAGAGTTTTATTTTCAAAATAGATAAAGAAAATGAATGAGGTTATGTAAAGCAAATATGGAATTTTTTGAAAAAAATATAGACATAATAAAAGAAAAAAATAAATATCTTGGAGAAAAAATAGATATTTTAAATATAGATAACAATAAAATGGGAATTACAGAAACTACAAGAAATAATAAGATTCCCTGGATTGTTAAGGATGCTAGAAGATGGTTCCTTAATAGTAGAATAGATTCTGATGAGGCAGCATGTATTTATGAAGAACGTTACGATGTTTGTATGTACGGTATATATTTTATTTTTGGCTTTTCAGATGGAAAACACATACATGAAATATTAAAAAAATGTGATGATACAAATCTGATTGTAGTATGTGAACCGAGCTTAGAGTTTTTTGCATTGATATGCCATTATTATGATATATCAGATATACTTGCAGATAAAAGAGTATTGATACATTTTCCAGAAATAAATTCTGATCTGGATGCTATGCTTGGAAAAGTTATTGATTATACTCGGATTAAATTAGTAGAGTTTTGTATTTTACCGGGGTATGATATGTTATACCATGACTTGTGTATGGAGTATATTGATGGAGTAATAGAACGTTTGCGGAATGAGATTGTAAATAAAAGTACAAGCTTGTGTTTTGATAGATTGATACCACAACATACGCTATATCATATGAAAAACATGATTTACCATAAAAATATTGAACAATTACGACAAGCATTAGAATATAGGGATATATCTTCAATACCATGTATTATTGTTGCAGCAGGACCTTCCCTTGATAAAAATATTTGTCAGTTAAAAGGAGTGCAGGGAAAAGCATTTGTTATAGTAGTAGATGCTGCATTGCGAACGGTTTTAAAAAATGGGATTCGTCCGGATTTAGTGTGTACTGTAGATGCTAATGCACCAGACCGTTTTTTTGATGGTCTTGATTTGAAGAATGTTGTATGGGCATATACTAGAACATCACGCAAATATATTGCCGAGAATTATGGAAAAGATGTCTTTTATTATGGGCAATTTTATAGAAAATGGAATGAGGTTTTAAAAGAAGCACTTGGTTATGCAATACCAAGTTTTCCGTCAGGTGGATCTGTTGCATCGGAAGCATTTGTATTAGCTTTGTATTTAGGATTCAAGACGATTGCTTTCATAGGCCAGGATCTTGCATTTACAGGAGGACAGTCGCATACAAAAGAGGTTGTTGGAACATTTGGCGACAACGAAAAATATATTAAGTCTCGTCACATTGTAGAAGTAGAAGGAATTGATGGGGATATATTAGAAACGGATTTTCAAATGTGGTTTTATAAACAGTGGTTTGAAAAAGTGATTAAAATAAATAGACAGGATATTAAAGTGATTGATTCTACAGAGGGTGGAGCCAGAATAGAAGGGACAGTGATTCAGCCATTAAGTAAAACAATTGAGCAAGAGTGTGATAGGTATTTAGATATATATGAGATAGAAAAACAAATTCCAAATGCTTTCACTGAAAAACAGCAGAACGAATTATTAAAGAAGTTACGCTATATAAAAAAAGAGGCAATAGAGTTTCAAACTAAGATAAATGAAATAATTAAACAACAGGAAAAATTACTTGATCAAATTTTGAATCGTGTAATTAAGCAACAAGAAGTTATACAGGAACTTAAGGATATTGGAAAACAAAATGAAATAGTTGAAAATATGTCGATTTTAGATTTTGTTTCTATGTATGCATATGAACAGGAATATGAGATTGGAGATAATATTTACACAGAAGAAAATATGGGACCAAAGGAAATTTTACAGAGAAGTTTACTGTTATACAGGGGATATCAAAATGGTGTGAAATTGCTAATGGAAGATATCGATGAATTTATTCTGAAAGACTAAAAAAGATATGGAAATCTTGAAGTTGAGATTTCCATATCTTTTTATATACAATTTAAAATACTTTTTATACGATGAACAAATGTATGATATTCAAGCATTTTACCAGAGCAGTTTGCAACTATCTGTATACGTTCTGTTTCATGTGAAAGATAGTAACGTATTTTGTTAATAAAATCAGTTTCGCTTTCATAAAATGCAAAATCTTCACTGGGAACAAAGAAATCGAGCAGATCGCTTTGAAAATTAGTGAGCAGGAAACCTCCACTTCCCATGATGTCCATGCAGCGGAGAGGAATACCAGTCTGTATACTTTTGAGTGTAATGTTGAGATTGATAAGGCTGTGTTTAAATACCAGCGGCATAGTATCGTAGTAATCAACCGGTCCCATGAAAATTGCATATGGAAGCTTTTCAGAGGGTTTGTGTGTATATAATTTAAGCGAAAAATTTTCCGAAGCAGACTTTAACAGGGAAAGTCTTTCGTTGGACGTGATTTTACGGCATAAGAAATAGTTGGCATAAACGTAAGCTGCACTTTCCGTACCATCAGACATTGGCTGATAAGGTATATTTTTCTGCAGATCTTCTAAAATAGGTGGAGTCAGTAATTCTTCCAAAAAAGAACAGCCGTAAATTTTTTGCTGGGCATCCATGATTGCGTTCAGATAGCCTCTGGTAAAGTCTGATATTTGATCCAGACGGTCAAAAAAATTATGATCCTCGTTATAGATAGAACCGACAAATGAAATGTCAGAACGTATTTTGGAAACAATTTCATCCGGACATGTCATCGCCTGAAGGCGTTTTACATTTGCTGCCAATGGCAGATAATACACGGTTGGTATTCCAGCGTTATGGAAGGTCAGGTAGGTTGCTTTGTCAAATAAGAATACATAATTGCAGGAGTTTATGAGAGAACAGGAATATAGAGCCACCAGAGGACTGTCATAAACATAAGATACATATTTGATACCGTGTCTTTGGCAATTATTGGATAAAATAGGAAAATAGTTAAATGAAAAAACAAAATCATAGCTATTTGATTCAACAGTTGCATCAAATACATTGTCAAAATCGGTGTTTTTTCTGTCATGATAAGCATTGTGAAAGAATAAATCGCAAGTGATGCCGCATTCATCAAAGGCATCTAACATATCCTGTTTTGCAAAAGCAGGTGAATCAAGAAATAATATTTTCATATAGCTCCTTCTGTTATTCCGTAGGCGAGAGAAATCATTTGTAATAGTCGTTCAGGATAATTGTGGTATTTTTTTGTGGTTTCGTAACCATTATGGGCAATCTCTATACGGTCTTTTTCATGTGTAAGATAATATTCTGTCTTTGTCAGTAAATCATCTTCGCTGGTATAAACATCCAGATCTGTGCCTGGGGTAAAATAGTTTGTTAACTCTGTCTGATAATTAGTCAGTAAAAAACCACCACAGCCAAGTACATCAAAAATACGCAGCGGAAGACCTGCATGAATGGACTTGGATGTAATGTTTAAGTTGATCTTGCTATAATGAAAGACCAGTGGCATTTCAGTCAGTGTTTTTACAAGACCGCAGTTTTTGACCGGTAAACCAGTTGTGTTACTTCCTGTATATAAGTTCACCGGATAATGAGAGCCGAGTAGTTTCATGACAAGAACACGTTCCATGGCAGAAACTTTTGGCTCTAAATAAATACGTGCCATTGCAATCCGGTCATCCCGGCGGAAATTTTCCGGTGGAGTATAGAAGCCGGGAAGGTGTTTGCGAAAGGTTTGTACCATATCATCTGTCAGTAACTCTTCTAAAAAATTATATCCATAGATTTTTAACTGAGCTGCCATGATGCCATTCAGATATCCGGAAAGGTAGGATGGAGCGTTTTTCAGTCTGTCATAGGGAGATTTTTCGGTATAAAGAGATCCCACAAAGGATATTTCAGAAGAAAATTTTTCGATATCATGTAAAGAGGCATCAGAGATTACGCGGTTCCAACGTGCCGGATTACTTGCCAGTGGTAAATGAAAAATACATTCCGGATTCCTGGGCGCAAATTCATCATACTGCACCTGATCAAATAAGAAAATACGATTCCATTGGTTTGTGACAGAATTAGAGTAGAGTTCCATCACGGGACTGTCAACAGACCAACATAAATATCTTATTTGGAATATATTGCAGACTTCCGAAATAAAAGGAAAAAAATTTACGCTAAAAACAAAGTCATAGGATTTAGAAAGCAGTTTGTTTTTCAGAAGGACAACGCCTTCTGAGGGTAATAGATTCTTGTTATATATTTCAGCTGTAATTTCATCTACCTGATTACCAAGTTCCTGAAAACCGGTTATGATATCAGGTTCGCATATGCTGCCATAGCGATAAATTAGTATATTCATAAGTTTCTCCTAAGGGTAATCAATTGCATTTCATATATGGTTATTATATACTAATTTATAATAGATTCACAAGTACAAAAGGCGAAAAAGAGGATGCCCAATATGCAGATAGAACAGTTTTTATATACGATAAATGGATATTCAATGGAATTATATTTTTCAAAATATGGGGAAATAGAACAAACATTAAAAGGGTTGGAAATATCCATGAAAAATTTGCCGACGGATGAAATGAGAAAACAGATTTTAAGGAATATAGATATACAGACTGAGAATGCTGCTCCATGGATGAGGGTACATATTTTGTCTTTCTGCACGAACGTCAGTGAAAGCGAGTATTATGCGGTTAAATTATTGGATTATGTTTTGGCGGCAGATTATGGTGCCATAGGTGAATATAATAAATTGAGCCATTTTTGGCAGATTAGCTCAATGCTGTTCTTAAAACCTGCTTTGCAAACAGAGATTATCAGAAAAAAATTGGCACAATTATATGAAACATTGTTTTGTATATTTAAAAATAGTTTTGGATTAAAAGGACGGGATTATATTCCCTGGCAAAAACGAAATCATGATCTTGTATTTGTTTTTTCTGCACAGGTGTTGGGAATGGAACATGCGCCAACGAAAACGCTATTAGACCGATGTTATGTTTTAAAGAAATACTTAAAAAAAGAAGTTGTTATTATTAATACAGCGATGCAGATGCCGATGAAAGGTCAGGCTCCTTTTTATGGATTGGCAAATGCAACTTATGCAGAGGAATTAAGCAGTTTAGGACAATTAGAGTTTAATGGAGAAATATTTGAATTCCATCAATGCGAAAATAAAATGCCGGATTTAGAGATTATAGCAGGAATTATAAGAATGGTTAAAGATAGAAAACCTGAGTTTATTTTGGATATTGGCGGAAGTGATCTTTGTGCAGATTTATGTGGATTGTTTGTTCCACAGGTTACAATAAGTACTGTGTTTTCTAAGATTGCAATTTCCTGTGGGGAGTATCAGATCATAGATAAGGTTTTATCTGAGGGTGATAAAGAAGAACTAGCTGTTTTAGGAGTTGATCCATTAAAAGTAAAGCAGGCAAGATTTACGTTTTCATTTAAGAAACAGACACTTCATTTTACACATAAACAGTTGGGACTGTGGGAGGATAAATTTATTTTACTTGTAGTGGGATGGCGTCTGGATCATGAGGTGGATGAGCGCTTTTTAGATATGTTGGAAAGTGTACTTGAAAAAGATAAAAGTATAGCAGTGGCATTTATGGGTAAATTTGATTTGTATGGCGAAAAAATTAAACATTATGTTCGATTACAGGAGAAAAGTAAAAATCTTGGAAAACAAATGGATGCATTAGCTGTTACGGAATGCTGTGATTTATATGTAAACCCAGAAAGAAGTGGCGGAGGAAGTTCTGTTTCTGAGGCACTTTATAAAGGACTTCCTGCAGTTACACTACCGACAGGAGATGTGTCGGTAGCAGCAGGTGAGCTGTTCTGGGTGAAAGATTATTCTGCAATGCAGGAGAAGATACTAAGATATGCATCGGAAGAAAATTATTACAAACAAATGTCAGAAAAGGCAAAAAAAAGAGCAGAAGAGTTAATGGATAGTAATGGTGGGTTTGGACAAACGATGGAAACTATAATAAAAGAAATGGGCATGAGTGAGGAAAACTGAAGAATAAGGGTAGGCAACAAATAATCCAGCGAGCCTATAAATTATTCCGTCCCATGAGTTTTATTTTAAACTGTATTTTTTTGTAATATTTCTAAAAACTGTTCTGCACGTTTAGACCAGGTGTGGAGTGTGAGTGTTTTATCCTTTCCGTTTTGAGCCATTGCCTGTCTGGCAGTTTCATCGGTTAACAGATGTTGTATCTGTCTGGCAAGTGCTTCAGGATGATCCAGTGAAAATATGATTAGATCATCCGGGCTGTAATCTTTATGCAGATAGGTGGTGTCATCAGTTGCCAGTACGGCTCCGCATAGCATGATATTAGCCATACGTTCTGTAAAACCTCCTTTATGCCAGGACATAATGTTTAAAGAAATCTTTGAGTGCTGCCAAATAGAAAGACTTTCTTCTACGGTAACATTCGGATGGCAGATGAGGTTTTTATAATGCCGCAGAGGACAGTGATACCAGCTGTCGCCAAATACATCTAACTGGATTCCGTTATCCAGGAGCGTGCGTAGTACGTGATATCTATAATAATGCATAACACAATAAATGACACGCCGCAGGTCATAAAAGATAGTAACAAATTCTTCATCGGAAACGTCAAGTCCCTGGTCAGAAAGAACTTCATGAAGAGCATTTTCAGAAGTCATATGGGTATGCTGCCGCATTTTGAGCAAGAATTTATTAGCTAAAAATCGTTTTGGACGCTCAAGCTGATGGATAAGAAAAACTTCCTGCATATAATCGCCGTAAGTACCTACGAAAGTGACGTCGTAATGGGGGTGTGCGATATCAACATCGACTGGTGGTACAATTCCTGCAGGTGGGAATAAAATAGCATCTGTGTGAAAGTATTTTTGGACAAAGGAAACATAATTAGCATCATGTGTTAATACGGAAAAGTCTGGGTAATGATGCATTAAATGTGATTTCATCCAAATGGGGTGATCAAAAATAAAATTGTATTTCGGACCATAAATATATTCATGCAGATAATGCAGTTCATCTTTCATCTTGATAGAAAAAAGATAGGATTGTACACCAATAATAGCCTGAAAATGCTGATTTATGTAGGAAGTTAATGTGTTTAAATCCTCTTTACCGCAATCAAAGTAGACAACTTTTTTACCAGTGTGTTCTAATGACGTGCCAAATTGTTCGGCGAATATATTTAAAACATTATGACATATGTCGTCCCCTTTATAAATTAATATAGGACAGCTGCCTTCGGCAATATGCCAGTAAATATCATCATGTGCGATCATATGCTCTAAAAAATAGAGAGTATCTTCCTGACGGTTTTCCAGATTGGCATCGTTGAGAAGAGACTCTATTACAAGATCGAATAAATTGTTTTCGCGAAGCAGCTGACTGTATTTACCGGCAATATAACAATCTGTCTGCCAGTCTGTTTCTGTTGTAAATGCGGAATCGTCTTCCAGGATGATATATGAAGAATCTAATTCGGTTGTTTCAAAGAAATCAATATTCCCTGTAGAAGCAATCCGCAGCAATAGTTCATATTTTTGTTTGGATCTCAAATAGGAGTTAATGCCGCCTGCCTGTATAATAAGTTTTTTTTCAACTGCAATTTCTCCGGCGCATAAAGTTTCGTCAAGTAATAAGTCAAAAAAAGAAATTCTGCCGGAAGGCGTTTGTTTTAGTATTTTTGTCATAACCTGTCCTTTGTTTAGTAAGGAAAATAGATTTAAAAATAGCTTTGATTATCGAAAGAATCCGTGAATGCAGTCAATCACATAGTCTGAGAGTTCCATAGATAAACCATAGAACATCGGAAGGCGTAATAAACGGTCACTTTCTTTAGTCGTATAAATATCGTCGCCTACAAACTTACCGAATTCTTTCCCGGCTTTGGAACTATGAAGAGGTACATAGTGAAATACGGCGTAAATTCCCTTTTTACGCAAGTAATCCAGCATTTGTGTCCGTTGATCTAAGTCTTTTAACTTAATGTAGAACATGTGAGCATTATGCTGGCATTCAGATGGTATGTAAGGGAGTTCGAGATATTCCTGTTCTTGCAGATCGTGAAGGCCATTATAATAATTGTCCCATAGATCAAGCCTTTTTTTATTAATCTGTTCAGCAACTTCTAATTGGGCATAGAGATATGCTGCATTGAGTTCGCTTGGTAAATAAGAAGATCCCACATCTACCCAGGAATATTTATCAATTTCTCCGCGGAAGAATTTGGAACGGTTGGTTCCTTTTTCACGGATGATTTCACCTCGTTCAATATAAGCAGGATTATTGATATTGATCGTGCCACCTTCACCCATGGTGTAGTTTTTGGTTTCATGAAAGCTGTAAGAACCAAAATCGCCGATAGTACCTAAATATTGTCCTTTGTAGGTTGCCATCATTGCCTGAGCGGCATCTTCTACAACAAGAAGACTGTGTCTTTTGGCAATGTCCATGATGGTATCCATATCACAGCCTACACCTGCATAATGGACGGGAACGATTACTTTGGTGCGTTCGGTGATAGCGTCTTCAATCAGGTTTGCATTTATATTCATTGTTTTAGGATCTATATCAACAAATTTGACACGTGCACCTCTTAATACGAAGGCATCTGCAGTGGAAACAAATGTATAGGAAGGCATAATGACTTCGTCACCGGACTGGATGTCACACAGAAGAGCTGCCATTTCCAGACCGTGTGTGCAGGATGTAGTAAGCATAATTTTTCTCGCTTGAAAACGTTTTTCCAACCAATCTGCACACATGCCGCAAAATTCTCCATCACCATTTAAGTGTTTATTGACGAGAATTGCTTTTTTTACATATTCCATACTTTTTTCCAGATAAACTGGCTCATTAAAATTAATCATTTGGAAGAACCTCCTTGATTTTAGTTAGTAATTCTGCAACATATTCGATAATTTTTTGATCATTGTTTACTGTAGAAAATTCTTTTGCATATTTGGACTGTTGTTTATAATAAATAAAGTCTGTTGAGTATCGTATGATAGTTTCAATCATGTTTTGGTCACTTGAAACGATAAATTTATCTGGTACATTATAAGCAACATCACAATTTGGAAAAGTTACAACAGGTAATCCAGCCTGTAACGCAATAGCACTGCTCCATCCGCCACCTAAACGTTTGGGATTTAAATACAAATTTAACGTTTGATAGACACTGAGCAAGCTATTACAATAACCTAAGAAGTGAATGCGTTTCCAGTAAGGTGTTTCTGAAAAGCAAGTTTGAATATGTGAAGTTTCTCCAATTATTACAAAGTCAATATTTGTAGTTTTAGTTAATAGGCAAAATAGAATTTTTAAAAAATCATTGTCAATTTCAGTATCCAAACGATTGCCAACAATTGCTATTAAAAATTTATCTTCAGGAAGATTTAAATCTTTTCGAGTAAAGGTAGCAGATGAATTATATGATATCGCAGGAAATTTCTGGGTCATAAAAAGTTGTGTTTGATGAGCGCTATAGGATTGTTTATATGCAATTTCGGCAGTTGTATTATAGGATATACCGCGAATTAGGATGTCTGCCTCAGAAATTGGAGGGGTGGTAGACATGTCCCTACAAACTAAGGTTGTGAAAGACTTTGGTAAATCTGCAATAGGATTATTTACGCCCATATTAAGAACAAACATAGGATTCCAATCATATATTTGAGTCAACATTTGTGTATAATCTGTTAAAGAACAGGAGTCAAGAGGGTATTGATAAACAGGCAATAAAGTATTATTATAAGGTCTTTTTTTAAAACCATATTCACCTGAATTAAAACCATATGTATCAACCCATAAAGTAACAGGGAGAACTTTATTGCTGGCACAGGTAAAAATAAGAACTTCATAATGAAAGCGTTGCTGTAAAGTATAGGCTGTTTGTAAAGTCATTAAAGTAGGTGCATGACTAGAATCCTCAAGTAACTGTTCTGTAATAATTACCACACGATTTTTATTTCTCTTTTCCAAAGGAATATATGGAAAATTAATAGATAGTTCATGAGAAAGGCATGTAATAGATTTTCGGTGAATATCCCGTTTCAATTTATAGTCAATATTGTCAAAGAATGCGAGTTGTATTTCAAGCATAATTTGTGAAAAAAAATCAAAATTACCTTTATAAATTTGCAATGCAACATCAGATGTAAAATCTTTTATGCCTAAAATTCTTATGACGTAAGACAATAAGAGAATACTATCATTTATTTCAAATTCATTAAGAAATATATTATGAAGAGTGTCTAGATCTTCTTTAGAGAAATTATCATAAGAAGATTTTAAATATGTTAAATCGATAGAAGATGGTTGGTCTGAACAACCAATAGATGATAGAAAATGTAAACAATTTTTAACAATTTCTTGTATCCATTCTTTTGAAGAAAGATAATTCATGTGTCATTACTCCCGTTTTCTATTTGTTTTTTATAATCAAGAATTTCTCGTTTAATTCTCTCATTCCTATGGCACAGGAATAAGGACATGTATAAGGTCTGGGTTCTTTTCCGTCAAGGATATCTAACCACCATAGAACGTCGTGAAAATCGAGCATATCACGAAAACGGACAGTGCCGGATATTCTTGGATTTATTTCAAAAATATAATAAGTACCGTTTTTCTCTCGGAGCTGTATGTTGAAATAACCTTCAAGAGAAAACGCTAAAGCTATTTGCTCTGCCAGGCGATAAAGTTTTTTATCATTAACTAATTCAACTTTATTGCTATAACCATTTTTTAATTCCCTTTTAAAGGCAATAATATTAATCAGTACATTATGACGAAAAACACCGATTGTGTATTCATTATTACTATCTATATATTCTTGGAAAACACATTGTTCTAAAGTTTGCTGATATAAATCATCCTTCTTTTGAAAAACAAATATATTTTTTGAGCCATTTGATTTTCGAGGTTTACATATATATGGACCGGAAGATGTTGGAAGTTCATCAAGTGTTAAGTATGTGGCAGGAACATTAAAACCATGTTTTTGTAGAAAAATTATAGTATTATATTTATCCAGACAAATACGCAGTAATTCGTCACTTTGAATTACTAATTTTATATTTAAGGCTTTAAAAGCATTTCTAAATTTGGAGATAATTTCTATTTCACGTTCGTTTACAGGAATTAGGTGCGTGATATTGTAAAGTTTACATTTATCTAGAAGCTCTTCAATATAGCCTTCTTCTATGGCATATTTACATTTCCAAAATTCGCTTACCATATCCATTCCAACAGCTATATCATTTATATCACATCCAAAAAGTATACAGTCGGGAGATTGTTTTAAAATTTTTAATATTCCGTTTCCTATATCACCACTTATGGCAGTAACTAAAATTCTTCTCATTACATACCTCTTTCTAATACAGCTTTTAGTTTTTTTAATGTTGGATCATATTTATCTATTTGATTGTATAAAAGTGTTTTGTTAAAGTGGACATTACCAAAAATTACACTTTTATAGGCGGTGTCGATAATGGAATAGCTATAACCACTTCCATCTCTAGGTTGTCCAAGAGAACCAGAATTTACAATGAGAGTGGAACCTTCCAAGCGTACCATACGACAATGTGTATGACCAAGAATCACAATGTCAAAGTTATGATAAACAGAAGGGTTACCTATCACGGTATTAGGATATAGACGCCCTTCTAATGGATTGTCAGGTGTACCATGAAAAATGCCAATGCTACAGTTTGCAGTAGTTAATATATGATGAGAAGATAAACTTGATATTAAGTCTGCGTCAGTTTTATTATAAGTCGAGTCCAAATTATCATATGAATGACCATAATTTTTAATAAAGTATTCTTTGGCTGAAGAGTTTGAATATAAGTTCAGAAAATACTCGTCATGATTACCTTTTAGCCAGATTATATTTTCTATGTTAGTTAATTTTTGAAGGATTTCTTTTTGATTATAGTAATAACCAAAAATATCACCACAAAAAACAACTTTATCGTATTCAAGGCTGTTCATTTTTTTTAAAAGTGCATCTAACGCATAGGAATTGCCATGAATATCAGAAAAAACTAATAGTTTCATATGTTTTCACTTCCATTATTAGTGCGAGTATATATAAGCGACTTTTTATCTGAAGATATTGTATCATAAATCCAGGATAAAGTATCAACTAAACTGTATTTTGGAAAAAAATTCAATTCATTAGCAGCTTTTTTTGTTGAAATTGTCCACTGGTTCCCTTCTTCCGGATCAGTTTTTTGACCGAAAGTAATTTTAGATGATGAGTGAGTTATTTTCTGACATAAAAAGGCTAAATCTTTGTTTGTAATACTTTTTTCACCAGCAATAAGAAAAAGACCTGAATTTGGGTAAATAAGAGCGTGGTAAATTGCCTCTGCAACATCGCGCACATCAATATAATTTTGGGTACGTAATCCCTGTCCATATACATTGATTGTTTCAGAACGAAGGCATTTTTGGAATAAAATTGATAAATAATTATTAGGACTCATACCTATACCGATTGGAGAGGGAATGCGTAATATAGTCTTTTTCATTATGGATGGACAAAGAGAACATATCATCTGTTCTCCCATATATTTTGTAATATGATAAAGACTTTCAGGATGAACAGGATGGTTTTCTGTAATAGGAATTTGTTGAGGAATTCCTATTACGGGAATACTCGAAATATAGATAAATTTTTTTACTCCTAACTGTGAGGCAAGACGTATTAAATGATATGTTCCCATGCAATTTACAGATATGGTTTTATCGTTCCCAACCATATCTAAATTAGCAGCAAGATGTATTAAACTGTCACATTGTTTTACTTTAGAAAGAACGTTTGAAATCATATTTTCATCTGCAATATCTACTTGAATTATGTCTAAATGTGCCTTTAAAGTAGCTGGAACTATATGACTGGAACGAGATAATGCAATAATATGATAATTTTCATTTAACAGTTTGGTTATAACATACTTTCCTATATATCCGAAAGCACCTGTGAGTAATACGGTTTTTTGCATAAATTTACCCTTAATATTATAAATAGTCTGTACTTATTTGATCATTTAATATAACGCTTTTAGAAGGTACAACAACACGATATTCATCAATATCTTTAAATGCATAAGCGGATGCTCCAATTAACGCATAATTATTTAAAGTAATATGGTCTTTTATGGTTGATGCTGCACCGATGAAACAATTATTTTTTATTGTTACCACACCTGCAACTACGGATTTCACAGAAAAAGTATTGTAATTTCCAATAGAGGTTTCATGTGCAATTAAACTACCACCAAAAAAGAGGTTTGCATCTCCGATACATACGCTTTCTTCAATGATTACACCTTCTAAGATATTGTTGCCCTCACCAATGCGAACATTAGAAGCTATGATAGCTGTTGGGTGAATAAAGTTGGCGAAAGTATATCCCCATTGTTTACATTGTTCAAAAATCCGCTTGCGAATATTGCCCATTTGGGAGTAACCAATCCCCATAATTAACTGAATATCTGATGTATCAAATAATTGACATAGGGAATCAATAGCAATAACGGGGGTGTCAAATATAATTGGACTGTCTATAAATGATTTTTCTATAGCAAATGCATGTACAGTGCCAAATTGTGTTAAATCTATATATCGTTTCATCATGGCTGCATAAGAACCATTTCCAATAATTACAAAATTTTTTATCATAATCATTACTCGTTTAACATTGTGGTGTTGTGTTCATAATTTTTTTGAACAGGATTACCGTTTTCGTCGAAACGTTCTTCACCGATAATTGTCCAGTCCGTGCATGTTTTGCAAATGTCAGGGAGTTCATCAAATTTATGCTCCATGTGTTTAGATACCATATTTAGATTTCTACGTTGCCAGATTTCTTTAATAGATTCTTTTGTTACGTCACCACAGACATATTTGGCATCTACATCCATTACACAATTAACGGCTTTTCCGTCCCAGGTAATAGGCAGGATACCAACTGCGTTGCCACAGGCAATACGGTCAGTGGATGCTTTTGGACAAATGTCACTACACATTCCTGCCCAAGAAATAAGCCTTCTGGTGGTGGTCCATGCACCGCGAGTACGCCAATAATTTATAATGTCATCAATCTCATTTTTATTTTCGTCCATTTCCATGACTTTAATCTCAATAATAGGTTTGGATAGTCCTAATTCTTTTTTACGTTTTAAAATATATTCGATGTTGGCATATGTAATGTCGCGATTCCCGCCCACACGAATTTTTTCGTAAGTTTCCTTTGTAAAGCCATCACAGTCTATACTGATGAAACTAATTTGCGAATCCAGTAACATTTCTGCCATTTCAGGATTTAATAAAGTGCCATTTGTATTTAGTTCGATATTTTTTAACCCCTTTTTTCGAGCATAATCAATCATATAGTATAGTTTAAATTTTTGTAATAATGGTTCACCGTAGAAGTCTAGCCAAAGTCGAGTATAACGATTTTCCAACGCAATCTCATCTATTATTTTTTTATAGAGCAGAATGTTCATTTGCCCTTTGGGTCTTGTTAATTTATTATTGGCACAGGTGGTACAGTTTAAATTACAATAATTACCAGGCTCAACGATTACATTTAAGGGAAAGTCGCTCATTTTAAATTTTTTTTCTACTTCTTTTAAATTTTCGTACATATAATATCCTTCCTCAAATTATAGATTATATATATATATCGGTAAAACGGATTTAAATCTTTACTATAATAGATGCCATAAAAAGACTATACAATGAAAATGTGTGAAATTGATTTGGCATAATTACTAATGAAAAGTTGGGTTTGATCCGATATAAGATAATGGATTTAGAAAATAAAGGAGACAGTAAAGATGGAAAATAATAGAGAAGAACAGATAGATGCATTAGAAGTTTTTACAGATTTTAATGAGCGGCTTATTAAAAATATGAATATTATTGTCAGAGAATTATCAGGTGCTCGTTTGGATGATACGGATAAATTTTTAAAATCAATTGTGGATGCTATTAATTGGGAGATACAAGTTGTAAATGGAACGATGGATTTATTAAATGAAGGTAAGGAGAGGGTTCATAAAGAAGAAGTTAATAATGTTATTGTATCATTGAGTAATGCGATTGCAGAAAAGAATGATGCCAAAATGGCAGAAGAGTTTAAAAAAGTCATACCTGTTTTTGAACAGTTAGGTGAGTCTGCAAAAGAAGTAATTAAAGATTAATTATAACAAAAACCAGTTGTCAAATATTAGAAACTGGTTTTTGTTGTAGAAAAGGAATGGTATAATAAATATGCAGCAAGATGAAAACAGAGTCGTTTTTTCTATTATTATGTGTACATATAATTCTGCTCAAACAGTTCAAAGAGCAATTTTATCTGTAATAAAACAAAAGTTTGAAAAATGGGAACTGATTATACTGGATAATGGTAGTACAGATGAAACTGTGGATATATTAAACGAGTATGTACGGCAAGACACAAGGGTACGTTGTTATTTTAGAAAAAATAATGTTGGCTGGCCTAAAGGAATTAGTATTTGTTTGAAATATGCACAAGGGGAATATACCATGTTTTTAGGTGCAGATGATTATTTGACAGATGAAAAAGTGCTGGAAACCGTTTATTGTGAGAAAGTAAAGCATAATCCAGATATTATATGGACTGGAAATTATTATGCAGTGTTAGAGAACGACAAAGAGTATTATGTGGCTAGCAAAACTCCTGAATATAAAGTGTTTGAAAAAGAAGATAAATTAATTCAGATATATGAGATTATGCATAATGTATATTATAATTCTGTAATGCATTATGTAAGAATAGACTTTTTAAAAGAAAATAAAATAGATTTTTTTGAACCATATTATGGTGATAATGGTGGGATGACAGAAGCGCTTGTAAAAGCAAAAAAAATGGTGGCGCTAGATAAAGCAGCTTATGTGCTTACGATTAATACATCACAGACATCGCAAAAAACGTCATGTGATATAGATATTAGTGTCAGATGGAACAGTGTTAAATCCGCATTGCCAGATGTAAGAAAATGTGATATTCAGAAAATAGAATATATTGCTCGGCGAATTTTAAATAATATAATGGAAATAATAGAGGGAATTATAAGTGGCATGCCGCTTAGAGACAAGCTGATGAATCCTGTAGAAATGGATTTTGCACATAGATATTGTGAGGCTGAAGCGTGGATATCATCAGATACGATAGGTGAATTGGCTTATTTTGCGGGGAGAGAAGCATATGGAGAAAGATTATTAGACTCATTAGGAGTTTTATATTGGGAATGTAAAAAATATGGGAAACTAGCAGATGAGATAAGAAAATATAGTTTATGGAGTGCAGAATTTGTTGAACTTTCCATGGAAAGAAATAAAGAAGGAAAAATCGTTTGGAAAAAAGACATTGGAGTAGAAGCTGAAAGAATAATAGATCTGTTAGGCAGTGTTAATAATCCGCATAGGATTGGATGTGAAATTATGTTACAGGAAGATGTTATATATACTGACCAGAACAGCAGAAAAACATTGCAGAAAAAATTGAATGAATATTTAAAGAATTGGGACTAAAGATGTTAGTGATAAGAGAGTAAAATCTACTTAAAGAAAAACTTAAATTGTTCGATATAAATAAAAGAGATTTTATTGCAGGATGCAATAAGTAAATGCAGGAGGCAGAAAAGATGTTAAATGGTAAGACAATTCTTGTAACCGGAGGAACCGGTTCTTTTGGTAATGCGTTCACTGAATATGTGCTGACACATTATGATCCGAAAAAAATTATTATATATTCCCGTGATGAATTTAAACAGTTTAATGTGGCAAATAAGTTTAAAAAGTATAAAGATAAGTTGCGCTTCTTTATTGGGGATGTTCGTGATAAAGAACGCCTTTATCGTGCATTTGAAGGGGTAGATTATGTTGTTCATGCAGCCGCATTAAAACAGGTACCAGCTTGTGAGTATAATCCAATGGAAGCTGTTAAAACCAATATTAACGGTGCAATGAATATTGTAGATGCAGCATTGGATTGTGGTGTAAAGCGTGTTGTTGCTTTATCTACAGATAAGGCAGTTAATCCAATTAATTTATATGGTGGAACAAAACTTGTATCAGACAAATTATTTATTGCAGCAAATGCTTATTCAGGGGCAAAAGATGTCTGTTTTTCAATCGTTCGTTATGGAAATGTGGCAGGAAGTAGAGGATCAGTAATTCCTTTTTTCCGAAATATCGTAGCAAATGGTGAAAATAAGCTTCCTATTACAGATTATCGAATGACGAGATTTTGGATTAGTTTGGATGAAGGCGTGCAGCTTGTGATTAAAGCATTAAGTGAAGCGAAAGGAGGGGAAACATTTATTTCAAAGATACCTTCCTTTAAAATTACTGATTTGGCACAGGCAATTTTACCGGGGTGTGAAATGCCGGAGGTAGGTATTCGTGAAGGCGAAAAACTACATGAGGTTATGGTGACAAAAGAGGATTCCATGCTCACATACGAATATGATAAACATTTTATTGTGTATCCACATTTTGATTGGTGGGACAGTGCAAAAATACAGGCAGGTGGAAAAAAAGTAGAACCTGGATTTGAATATAGTTCTGGAAATAATACACAGTGGCTTTCTATTGATGAATTAAAAGAAAGACTGAAAAAAGTAGAAGAACATTGAGAAATTAAACTGTATGAATAGGATGGAATGGGTCGTATGAGTAATCAGATAAGAATAGGAGATAAAATGGTTGGAGAGGGGGCACCCTGTTTTATTATTGCAGAGATGTCTGGCAACCACAATATGGATTTTAATAGAGCAGTAACTATGATTAGAGAGGCAAAAAAAGCTGGAGTGGATGCGGTGAAACTTCAGACATACACTGCAGATACGATCACTCTCGATTCAGATAAAAAATATTTCTATACAGATGATGATTCCTTGTGGAGTCACATGACACTACATCAGCTATATGAAAAAGCATATACGCCATGGGAGTGGCAGCCAGAATTAAAAAAAGTGGCGGATGAAGAAGGAATTTTATTGTTTTCATCGCCATTTGATTTGACTGCAATTGATTTTTTGGAAAAGATGGATGTACCTGCTTATAAAATAGCTTCCTATGAGATAAATGATATTCCATTGATCAAAAAAGCTGCACAGACAGGAAAACCAATGATTATTTCAACTGGAATTGCAGAGCTGGAAGATATTGATCTTGCGGTAAGAACATGCAAAAGTGTAGGTAATGATCAAATTATACTGTTAAAATGCACGTCTGAGTATCCATCAGTTTATGAAGAGATGAATTTAAATATGATGGCTGGTTTAAAACAGGTATTTGGATGCCCTATAGGGTTGTCAGACCATTCTATGGGTGATGAAATTGATATTGCGGCGGTGGCTTTAGGTGCAAAAGTTATTGAAAAACATTTTACACTGAAACGTGCAGATGGCGGCGTGGATTCAGAGTTTTCTATGGAAATTGAAGAATTTGCAGATATGGTGCGGCGTATCAGAAACGTAGAAGCCGCATTTGGCAGCAGTACATATGGTGTTACGGAAAAGCAGGCACAGGGAAAACGTTTTTCACGTTCACTTTTTGCGGCAGCAGACATTAAGGCTGGAGAAATATTCGATGAAAAAAATGTAAGATCTGTCAGACCGTATGATGGGTTACATACAAAATATTACGAGGATATTATTGGGAAAAAGGCAACGAGAGATATTAGTTTTGCAGATCCGCTTAAAATGAATGACATTGAATGGTAGGAGAAAATATATGCTTGAAAAAGTAATCAAAAATGAATTTGGATTTTATGAGCTAAGAAATAAACCAACTACAGAGGAACAGTAAAAAGATTTTGAAGAAGAGTATTACCAGAATGAAAAAGGCTGCAAGGTTACTGGGATTGATTGCACAAAATATTCAATATGATATTGTGAATATGGATTCAGTATTGGATATGGTTCAGGATCAGACAAAGCTCTTGAAATTGATTAAGCAAGTGTTGAAAACAGATGGAATATTGTGCTGTAAAGTTGGAAATAATTATTCAGATTATCAGTTGAATTTACTGAAAAAAGGAGTGCTTTCAAAAGAATACTGGCTGGATGAAGAGGGGCATACATATTATTTCAATAAAGATGGATTTATTCGATTTATGCAGGAAAATGGATATTTCTGCAAAGATATATATGCAGAGGGATTGATAGAGCTCAATCTGATGAATGAATTAACAAATTATTATGAGAATCCTGCTGCGGGAAAATCATGTTATAAAGCAAAGCTGAATATAGAAAATATGCTGCATGAACTGTCACCTGAAAAGACAAATGAAATCATGAGATTATTTGGATCAATGGGATTGGGCAGAGAATTAGTTGGTATATTTCAGATCGCATAGCAAGATTGTAAAGTGTGATAAGAAATATTTGGAGGCTACAATGATCAAAGGAATTGCAATTATTACGGCGAGAGGCGGGAGCAAAAGAATTCCAAGAAAGAACATTAAGGAATTTCTTGGAAAGCCGATTATGGCATATTCGATAGAGACTGCAAAAAAAGCACAAATTTTTGACGAAATCATGGTTTCTACGGATGATAAAGAGATTGCAGAAGTTGCAAAGGAATACGGTGCCAGTGTTCCTTTTTTGCGTTCTCAAAAAACATCTAATGATTATGCAACTACAGAAGATGTTATCATGGAAGTTTTAGAAGAATATGAAAAAAGAGGTAAGACATATGATTATGTTGTCTGTCTGTATCCTACGGCACCTTTTGTAAAATTAGAGTGGCTTAAGGCGGGGGTAGAAATGATTTTACGGCCGGAGATCGGAATGGTAATGACAATGGTAAAATTTTCATTTCCGCCGCAACGCTGCTTAGTAAAAGATGGAGACTGTGTAAAATATAAATGGCCGGAATATATGAATTCTCGTTCCCAGGATCTGGAGGCAATGTACCATGATGGTGGTCAGTTTTACTGCTATGATGTAAAAAAATTCAAGGAGAATGCTGGTCAGTTTTCGGAAGGAATTGCAGCAATTGAAATCGAGGAATCCCAGGTGCAGGATATTGATACCTTTGAGGATTGGAAAATTGCGGAGATGAAATATAGAATTTTAAGAGAACTTGGTCAGAGAGAGGATTAAAGAATTTGGATCAAAAAAAAGTGTTTATGCTTGGGGCAGGACCACTGCAGGTTCCTGCAATCACTGAATTAAAAAAGATGGGAGCATATGTGATCTGCCTGGATTATAATCCAGAGGCAATAGGGTTTGAATATGCAGATGAGAGCAGGATTATCAGTACTGTCGATGTTGAAGCAATATGCGGGGAAATGAAAGAAGAGAAGGATGCGGTTCTGATGACCTCAACCAGTGATGCACCGGTAAGGGTGATTAGTGATGTGAGCAAAAGACTGGGACTTTTGTGTGATCTTTCTTATGAGGATGCCTGTGCGGTTACAATAAAAAGTGTGATGCGTCAGCGTTTAAAAGAAAATCATGTTCCAATTCCAAAGTATGTTGTAATAGAGAAAGAAGAGGATTTGAAAACGGCTTATTATAAGACGTTTTCACAGGAATGTATTATAAAACCATCAGATAGTGCGGGCAGCCGGGGAGTAAAATTATTAGCGCAGGGACTGAATGAAGGACAAATTGAACAGGAATATCAACTATGTAAGGCGGCGTCAAAGAATGGTGTAATTGTGGCAGAAGAAGTTATGACGGGACCGGAAGTGAGCGTAGAGTCTTTGACGGTCAATGGGATAACAGATATACTTACAATTACAGATAAAGTTGTATGTGAAAGACCTTATTTCGTAGAGATTGGTCATAAGGAGCCAAGCAGTCTGCCGGATGACGTGAAAAATGAGATTATGAATGTGACCAGACAGGCGATAGCAGCAATGAATATTACTAACAGTCCCTCCCACACCGAAGTTATGGTAACAAAAGATGGACCTAAAATCGTAGAAATTGCAGCGAGACTTGGAGGAGATTTCATAACATCACGTCTTGTACCACTGTCAACTGGAATCAATATGGTAAAAGAATCTGTTAAGATGGCACTTCACGAACCGGTTTGCTATGAACGTGGAAAACAAATGGGAGCAGCTATCCGGTTTATCAGTGCGGATTCTAAGGGAAAAGTAACAAATATTTCAGGAATTGAAGAAGCAAAAAAGATGCCTGGAGTTTATGAAGTGGTAGTGGAAACAAAAGTGGGAGAACAGGTTGCACCATTACATTCAAGCAATGACAGAATTGGACATGTTATTGCCACAGGAAAGGATACGAAGGAAGCATGGGAACGAGCGGAGGCGGCTCTTAAGAAGATTTCTGTAATTACGCAGGATGAATAAGAAAAAGATTGGAGAAATATGAAAAGAGAAATAGGCAGTTTTTATGAGTATAGAGCTTATACAGAAGAAGAGAAACCAGAACTGAATTTGCAGACATGGATAAAGCGTAAATTGAAAATGGATGAACTGCTTTTTCTTTCTTCTGGGAGGGATGCTATAAAAGCTGCTATTATAGATATTCAGGAAAAAGGAAAAGCTGGTAATAAAATATGTGTTTTACCACAATATACATGTGATTCTGTTATACATCCATTTGAAAAAGAAGGATGGCAAATTTTCTATTATCCGGTAGGAAAGACGTTTGAAACAAATTATGATGTGATGGAAGAAATACTGATAAAATATAAGCCATCGCTTCTTTTAATGCATACATACTATGGAATAGATACCCTGCACAATGTACGGAAATTGATTAAGGAATTTCAGCAGAAGCAGGGAATGATTTTTGTTGAGGATATGACACAGTCGTTGGGCTTATTAGAAAAAAGCAGTATGGCAGATTATTGTGTTGGCAGTTTGCGAAAATGGTTTGCACTACCGGATGGAGGGTTTATTGCGTCAAATGACCCTTTGATAGTTAATATAGAAAAAGAAAAAGAAACATTTGTAAATATGAAATGGAAAGCTCAGAAGTGGAAAGCATCATATTTACAGGAAACAGATCAGGTAAAAAAAGAAGAATTTTTGTGCTTAAATTCAGAAGCAGAAAATTACCTGGATCATAGTGATGAAATTTGTATGATATCGGATATTGCATTGAAGCAGTTGGAACGGATACCTTATGAGAAAGAGTTAGAGATTAGAAACCAGAATGCCAGATATCTGCTTAGTGAGTTTGAAAAAATGAATGTTGTAAAAAGTCCGATTCAGGTGTCAAAAGAAAATCCGCTATATATTCCAATTTTTGTAGAGAATAGAACAGATGTGCAGACATATCTGCGGGAACATAATATTTTTGCACCTGTTTTATGGCCGATTCCTAAAGAAGTCGAACAAGATATAAATAAGGATGTAAGTTATATTTATGAACATTTGCTGGCAATCCCTTGTGATCAGAGGTACTCATTGGATGACATGAGGAAAATAGTGGAATGCTTTTATGAATATGAGCAGAAAATGGAGATATAAATGATATATTTTAGAACGGATGCCAATGAGAAAATTGCAACGGGACATGTTATGAGATGCATGACGATAGCATTTCAATTACAAAAGATGGGGGAAAGGATAAAGTTCCTTTTTCGGGATCAATCGTCTGTAGAGGTGCTGGATGCAAAGTTGGATTATGAAATGATATGTCCAAAGGATTACAACTTATTGGGAGAAGTAGAAAGTATAAAAGAGATACTTAGAGAGGATGAGGATCCTGTATTAGTATTTGACTCTTACCAGTTCAATGCGGAATATATGCAGAATTTTAATGGAATAGCAAAGTTGATTACATTTGATGATATGTTTGCTGAAAAATTTCCGGTAGATATTCTGATTAATTATAATTTGTATTATACCATCTTTGATTATGATAAGAGATATAATACGCAACACACCAGATTGCTACTGGGGGGGAAATATGTACCATTAAGAAAAGAATTTCAAAATGATTTTGATGATGTCCCTAATAAAAATGTAAATAAGATATTGGTTATTTGCGGAGGCGGAGATCAATATCATATGATTTTAGCTTTGATAAAGGCATTTTGTGAACGAGAGTTATATCAGAAATTTGAGATAATAGCTGTTGCAGGGATTTTTAATCCAGATATTGATAAATTATATCAATATGGGCAAAAATTTTCTAATATTAAGGTTTATGAAAATGTTCACAACCTTGCAGATATTATGAATACTACAGATATAATTGTATCTGCTGCTAGTACGGTTTTATATGAATGCTGTTGTGTAGGGGTTCCAACAATCTTTTTTTCTGTAGCAGAGAATCAAGATAATGATGTAAAAGCGTTTGCAGCAGACCAGACAATGTATTTTGCAGGAAATGTAAGAACTCAAAAAGAACAGGTGATAAATAATATATTTCATAAAATACAGGAACTTTCTAGGGATTATGCAATGCGTTGCAAAATGATTAATAGGATGAAACAAAAAATTGATGGAAAGGGAGCAGAACGTATTGCAGAAGCAATTTTGTCCATAGAAAAAAATGAAATTTAGCTAAAGATATATAATACATTACACGATATAAATATTAGGAATATAATCTCAAGGAAGAGGTGGAAAAAACATGGTAGTTGCTCATAATATGGCTGCGATTGGACAGAGCCGACAGTTACGATATAATGTAAAAAAAATGGAGGATTCATCCAAGAAACTCTCGAGTGGTTATAAAATCATTACGGCAAACGATGATGCGGTAGGATTACAGATAACGGAAACTATGCGCCATCAGATTAAAGGATTGAATAAGGCTTCGAGAAATGCACAGGATGGAATCAGTATGTTACAGACGGCAGATGCGGCCTTACAAGAGACGCAGGATGTACTGGATCGTATGGTGGAATTGACAACTCAGGCTGCAAATGATACAAATACGGATGCAGACCGTGATGCAATAAAGGATGAGATAGATCAGCTGAATAAAGAAGTTGATCGTATTGCATATACAACAAACTTTAATCAGCAGTATATGTTAGCTGCTGGAACACCACAGGCTGATCCGGGATATTTTAAAATACAGACGGGTGCACTTGCAGGTCAGAGTGTGACAATTCGCTTTGTAAATGCGGGCAAGGAAAATCTTGGTGTAGATAAAGTAGATGTTTCATCCCATGCGAAAGCAGCAGAGTCAATTAAGACTGTTCAGGATGCGATTGAAAAGGCTGCATTGTGGCGTGATGATTTTGGCGGTCAGTTGGAACAGTTAGAACATGCAACGCGCAATACAGATAATACATCTGAAAATACACAAAGCGCAGAGTCACTTCGTAGAGATACCGATATGAATATGGAATTGGTACTTCATTCTACAAACCGGATTCTGGTGAATGCGTCTCAGAGTATTCTGGCACAGTATAATAATGATGCGAAAGCTGTTCTCGAGGTTTTGAAGTAAAATTTGTAAAGAATAATGTCCTATAAACGGTAGAAAACGAGAGCTTTTCTACCGTTTCTTTTTAAGAGTAAAATAAATACGGGGAAATAAACAGGAGGCAATGATGATACCATACGGAAGACAGACAATAGAAGAGGATGATATACAGGAGGTTATTAAGGTATTACGATCCGATTACCTGACGACAGGGCCTAAGATCGCAGAGTTTGAAAAACTGGTGGCAGATTATGTTGGGGCAAAATATGCAGTGGCGATTTCAAATGATACAGCTGCATTACATGCTGCATGTCATGCGGCAGGAATCGGACCGGGAGATGAAGTGATCACTACACCGATCACATTTGCAGCGTCATCAAACTGTGTATTGTATTGTGGTGGAACACCTGTATTCGCGGATGTTGATCCCAAAACTTATAATATTGATCCGGAAGATATAAAACGAAAGATCACGGATAAGACAAAGGCGATCATACCGGTTCATCTTGCAGGACAGCCATGTGATATGGATGCAATCCATGCGATCGCGAAAGAACATCATCTGGTTGTCATTGAGGATGCTGCACATGCGCTTGGTTCGGAATATAAAGGAAAAATGATCGGATCAATGTCAGATATGACAACGTTTAGTTTTCATCCGGTAAAACCGATTACAACCGGTGAAGGCGGTATGATCGTAACGAATGATAAAACATTATACAAGAAACTGGTATTGTTCCGCAGTCATGGAATTACAAGAGATGAAAGCCAGATGACCCGCAATGAGGGATCTTGGTTTTATCAGCAGATCGATCTGGGATATAATTATCGTATGACGGATATCCAGTGTGCATTAGGCTGTACACAGATGAAAAAGCTGGATCGTTTTATTGCACGCAGACGTGAGATTGTAGAACGATATAATGAGGCTTTTGCAGATTGCAAAAATATTGTTACTCCATATCAGCTTCCAGATACAAAGAGCGGCTGGCATCTTTATATTATTCAGGTAAAAAATAAAGATCGCAAAGAAGTATTCGAGGCACTGCGTGCAGAAGGAATCGGTGTGAATGTACACTATATTCCGGTTTATTATCATCCGTATTATCAGGAACACGGATTTAAGGATGTACATTGTCCGGTTGCGGAAGAACTGTATACACATATTATCAGTCTGCCGATTTTCCCGAAACTGACGGATGAACAGCAGGATGAAGTGATTGATAAAGTGAAGAAAGTTGCGGAAAATTGATGAATACAGGGAGAAATATGAAATTATTATTTTTTCAATGGCATTCTTTTATGAATAAGGGAATCGAGCGGGGGTTGAAGGAACTGGAAATCCCGTATGATACATTTTTTTATCAGTTTAACGACTGGGAAAAGGATGATGCTTTTTTAGAGCAGTTCCGGGCTTATTTAAAGGCGGGAGCTTATACGGACGTGCTGTCGGTCAATTTTTCGCCATTGATTTCGATGCTGTGTGAGGAACTTGGAATCGTATACACGGCATGGGTATATGATTCGCCGCTTCACATCCGAAATCTGGAGAGCCTTAAGAATTCCTGCAACCGGATTTTCTTTTTTGACAGGGGACAGGCAGAGGAACACCGCAAAGATGGAGTCAATGCGATGCATTTGCCGCTTGCGGTGGATACGGAGGTCTTTCGTATTAATGCATCGAAACGGGAAAAAGAAGACTATCGGACGGATATCTCTTTAGTTGGAAAACTTTACCAGACAGAGTATGCATATTTTACGGCACCGTTACAGGGCTATACAAAGGGGTATCTGGAAGGAATTGTAAATGCACAGGGCAAAGTGTACGGCGGTTATTTGATACCGGAATTAATTACCGATGAACTGTTAGCACAGATGAATGTCGAATATACAAAAGTGGCAAAGGACGGCTTTACGATGGGCAGAAGAGAACTTGAATTTATGCTTGCCTGCGAGACGACTGGAAGGGAACGTTATATGGCATTGGCACTTTTATCTGCACATTATCCGGTGGATTTGTATTCAACGGATGTGGATAAAAGGTTAGAAAAAGTAAGATATCGTGGATACGCAGACTATTATTCACAGATGCCGCTTGCATTTTCCCAGAGTAAAATCAACCTCAATATTTCGCTCAAGACAATCCGTACCGGAATACCGCTTCGTGCCATTGATGTGCTTGGCTGCGGTGGATTTGTGCTTTCAAATTATCAGGAAGAGCTTTTTGATTACTTTAACGTCGGAAAAGAATTGGTTGTATATGAGAATATAGAGGACTTGTTTTATCAGGCAAAATATTATCTCGAACATGAGGACGAGAGAGAACAAATTGCACTTGCGGGATTTGAGCGTGTGAAGCGTGATTTTACATTCCGGGAACGACTTGAAAAAATGTATCCCAAAAACTAAAATTTTATGAAATAAATTTTAAAAAGAGGAAAAGAATGGAAATTTCAGAACAGTTGGCCAGACAATTATTAGAATCTATTGAAAACGGATTTATAAACGAAACGACGATATCAAAATTTCGATATTGGCATCTGGATGCGGTCATGAACATGACAAAACATATGGAGCATGGCAGAGAGACCTTTTGGGAAATCAAATCTTATTTGGAGCAGATGAATATTGAAAGGCTTCAAAAACAGGAAAAAATAATTGTTGGTTTTATTACGTCATCGTCACAGGATTGGATTGGAGATGAATTATACTGGCTGTTAGAAAAATCAGAAAAGTTTGAACCGTATATTTTTGTGATGGCAACATATTTAAATGGCAGGGGGAAACCTTTAAAAAGGGATTATTGTGAGACCATAAATTTCTTTCAAAAACGTGGATTGCGAGTAAAACAGACCTTTGATGTGGAGACAGAGCACTTATACACCTGGGAAGAGATAGGGATGAAACCGCAGCTTTGTATTTGGCTGACACCTTGGGCAGATGGTTTTAAAGAACATTTTCATTTGTTATATTATTCTCTGGATACGATTCATGCATATATCCCATATGGTTTTATGATAGCAGGGAGTGAGGACGGAAGGTTTATCGAAGCACAGTATAACCAGCTGATACATAATATTGCATGGAAAATTTTTGAGGAAAATAAAATTGCAGTAGAATTGGCAGATAGGTATTCTTTTGTGGGAAACAGAAATACCGTTTATCTTGGATATCCCAAAATGGATGGTTTTTATGGAGAACGTGAAAATTGTACAATTTGGGACCAATTGAAAGAAAAGGTTGGAAATCCAAATGCAAAATGCGTGATTTATGCACCACATCATACACTTGACAAAGATAAAGAACCCGTGTGCTTTTCGACTTTTGCGCAGAATGGGAAAAAGATGCTGGAATTTGCACGCAAATATCACAAAGATACGGTATGGGTATTTAAACCGCATCCATTATTAAGGACCAAGTTGATTCGTAACGGGATATTAAAGGATGAGAGTGAGTGGAAGAGTTATATAAAACAATGGGAAGATTTAGGAAATGCAGCGTATGTAAATGATGGAATGTATCAGGACATGATGTGTAAATCAGATGCAATGATATTGGATAGCATATCTTTTTTAGCTGAGTATATGTATACAAGCCACCCGATGTTGTTTTTGCAGAGAAAAGAACAGCGCTTTAATGAGTTCGGGAAACTGGTAGTGGAACAGTTATATCAGGCAGAAGGAAATGATTTTGCGGCAATAGACGAATTCCTTCAAAAAGTAGTTTTGAAAGGAAAAGACGAACAGTTAGAGAAGAGAAAAAAATTTTTTCTTGAAAACCTTGATTATAAAAATATGAATTATAAAAATGCAAATGCAGCACAAAGTATATATTGTGAAATAGAGAACACGTTTGGGAAAAAGGAAAAATGACAGAATGAAAAAGACGGTGGAACAATTAGAAGCTTACAGGATAGCAAGGCAGGAATTACAGAATACATTAAGTGGTGATGCAAAAAAAGATTGCCAAATCTATAACGATCTATGGTATTTGGATTTTATGGAGAAGGGTGGAATTATTTCTGAAGATGGAGGATTTTTGACGGACTCAGAAGAATTGATTAAGAAGGTAAAAACAAGATATCAGAATGACAGTATGACTGCGTGGTGGACAAAACAAAAGAATTGGACTGTAAAGAATGGTGTAAATGGTTTCCTTGATGAACAAATAAAGAAATGGTTAGAGGAGATGTATTTACCTTATATCGATGAAACACAGATTGTAGGAGATTTGGCCTGTGCAAGTGGGCAATGGAGTTTCCTGATAGCAAAGAAAGCAAAACAAGTATATGCATTTGATTATTCAAAGAGTATGATAGATTTTGCAAAAGATAAAGCTGAAAAGTTGAATATTAATAATATAGAATTTGTGCAGGCAGATGCTATAACATTAAAATTTGATCGGCAATATGATAATTTCATGATGTTAGGATTGCTGACTTGTATAAATAATGAGGAAGAGGCGGAACATATTATACGGAATGTATATGAAGTTTTAAAACCAGGGGCAAGATTAATTGTTAGAGATAGTCTTACTAAAACTGATTACAGAGAGATTTTTTTATATAATTTTATCAGTGGATATCAGGCAGTTTACAGAAATGTGGAGTGCTACAGAGAGTTATTTGTAAGATGCGGTTTTGAAATCGAATCAGAAATTGCATTAAAAGAAGAAGTTACGGATGGAATTGAATATGTAAATTATGGTGCAATATTAAAGAAAGTATGATTAAGATGTCACAAGAAGGTAGGAAATTTTATGCAGGTAATAAAATATGCGTTTCAGCAGCATGGTGATGACAGGGGAATGCTGGTCGCACTGGAAGAATATAAAGATATTCCGTTTGAAATTAAACGTGTTTACTATATGTATGATACGAAAAAAGATGTACATAGAGGGTTTCATGCACATAAGTCGCTGGAACAAATTTTAATCTGTATCCATGGTTCCTGTAAGGTACTGTTGGATAACGGAACGGAAAAGAAGATTGTCTCGCTGGAAAAACCATATGAAGGTTTGTATATTGCAAATAACATGTGGCGTGAAATGTATGACTTTTCTGAGGATGCAGTCCTGATGGTGCTGGCATCAGAATACTATAAGGAAGAAGACTATATCAGGGATTACAATGAATTCCTGCGGATGGTCGGGGTAGAGAAATAAGATGAAAATTCCATTTGTATCATTTGAACCGATGCACCGGGAAGTGGATGCAGAACTGAAAAATGCACTTCTCTCGGTATATGAGGCGGGCTGGTTTATCCGTGGCGAGAGGGTAACACAGTTCGAACAGGAATTTGCGGCATATTGTGGCACAAAATATTGTATTGGATGTGGAAATGGACTTGATGCTCTTTTTCTGGTATTAAAGGCATATGGAATTGGTGCAGGTGATGAGGTAATTGTACCATCACACACGTTTATTGCAACGGCACTTGCAGTGACATATGCTGGGGCATATCCTGTTTTTGTGGAACCGGATATGGAAAGTTATACGTTAAATCCGGCACGGATAGAAAAGGCAGTTACACCATATACAAAGGCAATCATTGCTGTGCAGTTATATGGGCAGGCAGCCAATATGGATGCAATTAATGCAATCGCAAAAAAGCACGGGCTGAAGGTGATTGAGGACGCAGCGCAGGCACATGGTGCCCTATATAAAAATAAAAGAATTGGAAATCTTGCGGATGCTGCAGGTTTTAGTTTCTATCCGGGGAAAAATCTTGGTGCATTTGGGGATGGTGGTGCTGTTGTGACATCTGACAAAGAGCTTGCGGATAAAGTACGTGCACTGGCAAATTATGGATCGGACTATAAGTATCATCATATCTATCAGGGAAATAATTCTCGACTGGATGAGATACAGGCTGCAGTACTTTCTATAAAATTAAAAAATCTGGATCGATGGAATGAAAACCGCCGGAAGACTGCACAGAAATATTTAACGGAAATAAAAAATGAAAAGCTGATTCTGCCAGTCGAAATGCCGTACAATTCCCACGTATGGCATGTTTTTGCGGTTCGTACAAAGGAGCGGGACAGGCTGGAAACATATCTGAACGAGAATGGGATAGGGACAACCATTCATTATCCAACTGCGATACACAGACAGAAGGCATACGAGAATCTTGGACTGCTGGAGGGAAGTTATCCGCTTGCGGAAGAGATTGCAGCAACAGAGCTTAGCATACCGATGTATTATGGAATGACCGAAGAACAGATTAGGTATGTAATTGACACATTAAACCGATGGAGATAAACGGAGGAATTATGGAACCATTAGTAACAGTATTGATAAGCAGTTATAACCATGCAAAATATATAGCAGCAGGACTGGAAAGCGTTTTAAACCAATCTTATAAAAATTTACAGATTATTGTGGTGGATGATGGCTCACAAGATGACACGTTGGATCTTCTTCAGTCTTATGAAGATGAGAGACTGACCGTTTTAACGGCAGAAAGGAACACAGCATTCCGATTGTATGATACGGCGAAAAGTAAAATACAGGGAAAGTATATTGCAGAACTTGCATCAGATGATCGATGGACATTGGATAAAGTACAAAGACAGGTTGATTTTCTGGAAAATCACGGAGAGATTGGACTGGTATTTTCATGGTGTGAAGTTTTGACACCAGATTTAAAGGAGAAAGATCGACTAGAGAGTGTATTTAATGTTCAGAATAAGGAAATGCATGAATGGTTTTGGGAATTGATTGTTGAGGGCAATAAATTTAATAATCCATCCGTTATGTTTCGGACAGAAGTTTTTCAGAAATATGATGGCTATCGTTTTCAATACAGGCAGTTACAGGATTTGGAATTGTGGCTTAGGATGTTGCCGAACGAAAATGTTTATATTATGCCGGAAAAACTGACATATTACACATGGCATCCGAAAGATAATGTTGGAAATATGAGTGCAGATACAATGGAGAATATGGTGCGCTTGGATATGGAAATGTCATATATTCTTTTTGATGTTTTTCGGAATATAGACGGGGCTTTTTTTAACCGTGCATTTGCAAGGGAACTAGAAGGTGATATGTCACTGGAAAAAGCGGATATAATATGCAAAAAATTTTTGATATTGGCATGTTTCAATTCATCTGTTTTTCAGGATGCGGCAATTTTATTTTACCATGAATGTATCAGAGAAGATGGTGTATTGGATACTCTTGAACATAAATATGGATTTTCAAGGGCGGATTTTTGGAAATATGAAGGGGAAAAGGGAAGTGTTCATGATATGAGGGCATATAGGGATTTAGCGGTTAAGTGGAGAGAAAGTTATTATAACTGCCAGAGATAACAGGAGATATGGATTGGAATGAGAGATATACAAAGATACGCGGATAACTATGGGCAGATAAAGAATCCTGCCAACAAATTTGAAACGAAATATCAAGTGAATTACCGTAGAAAAAAAGTATTGGAAGAATTAAAAAAGTATCCGTACGATAAGATTTTAGAGGTTGGCTGTGGACTTGATTCCTACGTGAATTATATAGATGATTTTAAGGAAGCTGTCATTGTAGAACCAAGCACGAAATTTGCTGATAAGGCACGAGATGATTTAAAAGGGGATAACCGAGTTACCGTTATTTGTGCAACTCTTCAGGATGCCGTAGAAAAGTTGAAGAATAAAAGATTTGATTTTATTATTATCAGTAGTTTATTGCATGAATTAGAGCAGCCGGTTGAATTTTTAAGAAAAATAAATGAACTGTGTCTGAGAGATCATACGATTGTGCATGTAAATACACCGAATGCAGAATCAATGCACCGATTGTTGGCAATGGAGAGTGGGTTGATTCATGATACATGTGAACCTTCAGCCCGAAATGAAAAGTTTCAACAGCATACGGTTTTTTCAATGGATAAATTAAAATATGCAGTTCTTAAGTCGTGTGAGGACGGACAGATAGAAATGCTTAATGCAGGAAGTTATTTCATGAAACCATTTTCACACAGTCAGATGATGCAGTGCTTAGAGCAGGGAATTATCACAGAACAGGTCATTGAAGGGTTGGATAGAATGGTAAAATATTTTCCGGAGAACGGGTCAGAAATATTTATAAATTATCGAATAAAGTAGGAAAGCGTGATAAAGTGGTATTAGAAATTGTTGATGAAAAAACATATCAGAAAATAATAGGTGATTATAAATATTTTTATAATAGTATGGCATTTCATGAACTGAACAGGAAAAAAGCGGATGAGGTGTTGTTTTTTTTGTTCAAAGGAAAACATTATAAAATGGGCATTGCTGGAGGAGTGATTAATCAAGAACTGCAATTCCCTTATTCGGCGCCCTTTGCTATGCCAGAGATTATAAGAGAAAGTCGGTTAGGGGAGATGGAAGAAGCGATACAGTTACTGGATATATATGCGCAGACAAATAAAATGGCGTCTGTAACTTTTCGGCTTCCTCCTTTTTTTTTATGATGAATCTAATATATCAAAGATGCAGACAGCCTTGTTAAATGAGGAATATCAGATACAGGAATGTGATTTGAATTTTCAATTTTATATGAACAATCAGGTGCAGTATATAGATATATTGCAGAGAAATGCAAAAAAAAACTTCAAAGAGCACAGGGAGCAGGCTTTGATTTTGTTAAGTGTATTGGAGAAATAGAAAAAAAGCGTGCATATCAGGTGATTCAAAAAACAGATGTAGAAAAGGGTATCCGCTTAGAATGAGCTGGGAACAGGTCCAGGAAACAATCCGGATTACGGAACATGATATATTTTTACTCAATAAAAAGGGAAAAGACGTTGCTGCTGCAATTGTTTTCTGTGTAAATAAAGATGTGTATCAAGTGATATACTGGGGAGATATTGATGGATATTCTGAAGAGCGTCCAATGAATTTACTTGCAGAAAATGTTTATGAGTTTTATCAGCAGAAGGGAATACAAGTATTGGATATTGGTCCTTCGACAGAAAATGGTGTGCCAAACTATGGACTGTGTGATTTCAAAGAAAGCATAGGGTGTCAGTGCTCATCAAAGTATACTTTAAAAAAATTTTTTCAATAAAAGAAAAGAGAGTTGAAACTGGAGAAAATATATTATGCGAGTTAAAGAGAAAATAGAAAATATTGATTATAATGAGACAAAACAATTTTTTAAAAACAGGGCTGGTAAGTTTAGAACAGATAATCCATATGCGGTAACAATGTATCAGGATCATAATGAAAAGCTGGTAAGAGAACGAAATGAAAAGGAAGTGCAGAAATTAAAACCACTACTTGAACTGAATGAACAATCCCGAATATTGGATATTGGATGTGGAATAGGTAGATGGGGAGATGCAATTTCGGAGAAAATTGAGGAATATTGTGGACTGGATTTTAGTAGTGACTTGATAAAAATTGCGAAAAGCAGAAGTGGAAAATCAAATTATTTCTTCTATGAAAGTGCAGTGACAGAAATAGAGAGAGTTTTGTCGGAAAATAAAAAGCAAAATTATAATACGATTTTGCTGATGGGAATATTAATGTACATAAATGATGAAGATATGGATATTTTTCTTGAACAGTTGGAACATCAATGTATGGAGCAAACAAGAATTTGCATCCGGGAGCCTATTGGAGTGGGGGAGCGTCTTACGCTAAAAGATTTTTTCTCAGAAGATTTAAATGATAATTATAGTGCAATTTATCGGACAAGAGACGAACTGGTTCATTTCTTTGAAAAAGAATTATTGCAGAAAGGTTTTCAGATTGAGCAAGAAGGTTTTTTGTTTCAGGAAAAGGGGTTGAATAATCGCAAGGAAACAACACAATATTATTTTATTCTGCAACGATAGTGACCTGTAAGAAAAATATTTGGAAAATGCAGGGAAAAAGACGTGTATTCTGAAAAAATTGAAATTATTGGTGGCTTTGGGGCTTATGCTGGGTTGAATTTCTAGAGGAAGTAATTATTAACTTAAAGAGAGATTTACGGTAAAATGAACAGTGGGAGAAAAGGTATGAGAGAGTATATTTTCGTATTTAATTTGGATGCAATAGTGCAAGATAAAAGCGGTGAAAAAAATTGTGGTATATTGGAGTTTATCAACGATAATGCACAACGCTGTTATTTTAAGCAAGATTGCATAGACAAAAATCGGGAAAAAACGGTTGTTGCAATCGGCAATTCTGAATCTGACATTGCAATGATGGAAAAGGCAGATATTAGAATTGGATATGGCGGAATAAAAGAAGTTATGCCTGAGATACTTTCAACTGTCGATTATGCAATTTATGAAGAAAAAAAATTGGTAGAATTTCTGGAACGATTATTGCAGGAAGAAAAAATGACATTATCAAGGACTGTGATAATAAGTTGTGCTGGAATGGGTAACCGCCTTGGATTGGGAACAACGAAGGCATTATTGGAAGTGGATGGAAAAACGTTGATTGTGAGACATCTAGAACAACTACAGGAAGAAAAAGATGTTCGTATTGTAGTAGGATATCAGGCATCTTCTATGATAGAAGCAGTGTTAAAGTGTAGAAGTGATGTGACATTTGTATTTAATCATGAGTATCAGAATACTGGGACAGGTGCAAGTGTTGCGCTTGCAGCAAAATATGCAAATGAATATGTGCTGTCGCTGGATGGAGATTTGATTGTCCATCCTGAAGATATGAAAAAAATATTGGCATGTCAGGGCGAGTTTGTGGGGGGCGTTGTGACAGAGTCAGATGATCCTTGGATGCTTCAGACTTATATACAGGAAGGTACGGAATATGTTCGTGCTTTTGAAAAAAATAATGGAAATTATGAGTGGAATGGAGTAGCACAGGTAAAGAGTGAAAGATTGCGTGACGGGTCGGGGCATGTTTTTCAATTAATAGAACCGCATCTTCCGATACCTTTTATGTTGTTAAGAACACGGGAGATTGACACGCAAAATGATTACGAAGTGGCACAAAAGTGGGTGAAAAATGGATTCTGTTAAAGAAAATTATAAAAATATTTTTTCTACGAAATTTTCAATAAAATGTTATACAGAAGAACAGGAAGAAAACTGGGATTCTTTTGTAAAACAGAAAAGCATGAATGGAACATTTCTGCAGACAAGAAAATTTATTAATTATCATCCAAAGGATAGATTTAAAGATTGTTCTCTGATGATTTATAAGGGAAATACGTTGACCGCCTGCGTTTTAGGGTGCGAATGGATAGAAGAGGGGGAAAAAGTGTTTTTCTCACATAAGGGAACAACGTTTGGTGGGATTGTAATTGGAAAGCAGATATATAATGCTACAAGTATCAACGAACTTATGGACTGTATGGAAGACTATTTGCGGGAGCAGCAATTCGATAAGATTTATCTGAAAATGACGCCAGCGGTTTTTGAACGGGAAAATACGGATTTGTTGGATTATTTCTTGTATCAGAAGGGGTATGAACAATATACCGAGTTGAATTATTATATGCACCTTAACCGCTATCGGGAAAATATTCTTTCGCAGTTTTCAGCGGGAAAAAGGCGTGATTACAGATACGCATTAAAAAACAATCTTACATTTGAAAAACTTGAAACAAAAGAGCAAGTTATGCAATTTTATGATGTCCTGCAAATAAACCTGAAAAAACTTGGGCTAAAAAGTGTACATTCCTATGAGGATTTGATTGACTTAAAATATAACAGATTTGTACAGGAAATAGAGTTCTATGGCGTTTTTCTGGAGAAGAAAATGATTGCCGGAAGCATGGTATTCCTTTTTGATGGAAGAATTATGCACACACAGTATCTGTCTTCAGATGAACAGTACCAGAAGCTTTTTCCGATGGATTTCCTTATTTACCATCTGATAGAATGCGCGGTCGAAAAACAGCTTGAACTGTTTACCTTTGGAATCTGTACCGAGAATCAGGGTAGATACTTAAACTTTGGATTGTCGAGGTTTAAGGAGGGGTTTGGAACGGAATTCTGTCTGAACAAATCATTTGAAAAGCGGCTGTTACTCTCATGAGTGTTCTGAGATGGCGGATACAATATAGTTTGTCAGATGGCGTGCACCTTCAAAGTTTAAATGAGTCAAATTCTGATAGAAATCTGGATTATGCGAAATGTCCGTCAAATTTTTCAAATCGCAAAACGTAAAGTTTGCGTACTTTTCCTGAAATGAAGAGACAATGTTTTCAAAGTAAGGTTTCCAAAGCTGATTTACAGTCTGTTCTGTTTCCTCTACAACATAATATTTTGGCAGCAGAACACCAATGACCTTGATATTAGGATTGATGCAGTATACCAGGTGGAGAAACTCTGCAAAATTTGCAATCTGAAACTGGATGGTTGGTTCATACACATGCCGTTGAATGGATGAAAAAACGGGAGTGGATGGAGATAAATATGCAGCAATTGCATCTTGGTGAAGTGTGGTGTCAGGGCGCATCAGCTTTCGGTATTCATTGTGGTATTCCTGAACATCTGGGCAGTGTATCTGCGGAAAAAGAGTCAGAAAGCGCTGGAACGCAGAAGTATCAGAACGGAGTGCAAAAATCTCTGTCAGGCAGTGATTGATGTCGTCAACACTTTGCGAGTGGTAATAGTCGTGGCGATTTTCACAGAAGAAACCATTTGCAGTGAGATAATTTTGACATTCGTTCGTTAAAATAGTGTCAAAATTGAAATAGGTATAGTCAAACATATCGAAAATGATATACTTTGTATGACAGATAGCGTTATATGATTCTTCAGCAAGAGCAGATAAAATTTTGGTGTTAAAATAAATATCCTGCGAACTGGAACAAAAATTTAGGGCATTGACTGGCAGTAAGTCTTCGAGAATACCTGCTTGACCGTGTGAAATGCCGAAAATCATGCCATCCAGAGGGGCAGTACAACTCCTGATAATCTGTTGATATTGTTTAATCGGAAGTTTGTGTAGATAGAGCTGGTAAATGTCCAATATCTGCGAAGAATCAATACCTAAAATGGATAAAAACTGCCGGATGACAGCTTGTATCTGAAATTTTGAAGTCATGAGACAGATGGTCAGATTAGTTGTCTGAAAAAGTGAAAAATGAGTCTGGATATAGTCTGTGACAGCAGGTATTGTATCACAGGGGATCCATGCGAGAATTTCGATATCATCGCAAATAGACTCTTTTAATAAGTTTTCATAGAAGGACTGGTAAAAAATAATTAGTTTTTCCATAGATAAACTGCCCCCTGCCATTAAAAAGTTACAAATATATGATTAAGGATATTATAAGAGAGAGAAAATGGCAAGAAACAATTTTATGTGGGCATACCTGGAGAAGAATACATGAATGAAAATAAAATCGCATTTATCATATGCACGAACAATCAATTATATTTTAATGAGTGTCAGTATTATATCCATAATTTAATATTGCCGGAGGGGATGGAACTTGATGTTATTGGAATAACGGAAGTTCCATCTATGTGTGCAGGGTATAATGCAGGAATGCAAAGCAGTGATGCAAAATATAAGGTGTATCTGCATCAGGATGTGTTTATTCGTGAACCTAAATTTATAATATATCTGTTAGAGCGGTTTCAGAAGGATAAACAGATTGGAATGATTGGAATGATTGGCGGCAATGGTATGCCTAAAACAGGTGTAACTTATCGTGCCTGGAATGTTGGAAAGGTGGATTGCCGGGATCCGGATATGGCATATTATATGTATGGTGCTAAGGATATGAAAAAAGAGGATACGATCGTTGAGGCGGTAGATGGTCTTTTGATAGCAACACAATACGATATTCCGTGGCGGGAAGACCTGTTTACACATTTTGATTTTTATGATGTATCACAGTCTTTTGAAATGCGAAGAGCAGGATATAAAGTGTTAGTTCCTTATCAGGAAGTACCTTGGGTAATCCATGACAGCAGCTTTGCAAAATTGACTTATTATGATGAAGCACGAAAAATTTGCCTGAAAGAATATCCGGAATATCTGTATGCCGATGGAGGCTTTGAGTTTATCTATGATAAGGAATGGAACGATTTGAGCGATTTGCTTGCAGATCAGATAAAAGCGTTGATTGCTACACATGAATGGAAACAGGTAGGACAGATTATAGATTCTTATCGGAAGACGGGGAGAAAAAGCAGTGAGATAGAAACACTTGGTATATTGTATGATATTCATGAAAAAGAAAAAATTACAAGGGTAAAAAAGAGTTTTTTTATGGGATGTCGGAACTATCAGGAGATATATGAAAAATATATGTCTGTCCGGTTCCTGATGAGACGAATGGAATTAGGACTGCAGCCAGTATCGTATCAGGAATTATGGGATGCAATAGCTGCAGAACAAATTTCATATGAAACACTGGAGGAGTTAATACTTCGGTCAACAGTTGATAAAAAGAAAGTATTGGAGCAATTGATAAAAATTTATAAGGTTGCTGGAGTGGATAATCAAGTTGTTGTATGTGAGAAATTGTTTAAGATTATAGAAAGACGAATGATTCCAATCACTTATAGTAGAGTGCAATGAAAAGGCTGTTATGCGGGTTATGAATTGTAAGATTTTACAATAATTGCAAGAAGGAAAAAGTAGAGGATAAATACAGTATGGATTGCAAACAGAAGAGTATTTTGGTAATAAAAGGTATTAACCAATACGGAGTTCTCTCTTATATGCTTGAGGGCATTGCAGCAGAGTTGCAGTATAGAGGATATATAGTTACAGTATGTAACTGGGATGAACTAGACGAGTGGAAAAAGCAGAAATGGGATATCTGTATCTCCTGTTAGGCAATTGAAATGACTTTTGATGTACAGGCGGATCAGTATGTGACATGGCTGGTTGATCATCCAGTACTTTTGAATGAACGTCTTATCATGCATAGAGATATGGATAATTTATGGATTGGGTGCGTGTATCAGACACATGTTGCATATTTAAAACAATGTATGGACAGTATTGTGAATCAGACATTGAAAGATATTGAGATCATTTGTGTAGATGATGGTTCAACAGATGCATCTCTTTCCAGCCTCATATATGGATGTCAAAAAATTTGAGAATGAATACAGTGACTGGCGGAATGGTGCAGTAAAGATCGTGTCAGATCAGGCAATTGATTTTTTAAAGAATCATAATGAGGTCAGTGTGGAACAGGCAGTAAAGATCGTATTAAAACAGATGGGAGAACTGGTTGATAAAGGGTTCCTGAAAGAGTGTATGGATGGTTTTGGCGAATATATAGATACATATATCTGTCGATTTTACAGACAGCAGATTGTCACAGGCTTGTTAGATGAAGGAGTATTTCTTACGGTAGTTGGAAACGGTTGGAATGATTTTAAAGAAAAATATCAGGGCAATGGAAAAATTGATATTTTATCTGAAAATATGAGCTATGAAGAAGTGCTTAATTGTATGGCAGATAGCAAAATGGTATTGAATGTATTGCCGTGGTTTAAAGATGGCAGTCATGAAAGGGTGACAAGTGCGCTGATGAATGGCGCTGTATGTTTGTCTGATCAAAATGAGTATACGAAAAGATATTTAGAAGATGAAGCTTCAGCGATTCTATATGATCGGACTGATCCAAAAGGACTTGCTAAAAAGATACGGCATTATCTAAAACATCAGGATGAGGCTGCCAATATAGCGAAGAACGGAAGAAATATTGCAATGGGTAATATGACAGTGGAGAAAGCTGTGGATATACTTTTACAGGCAATGGAAGAAGAATGAGAGGGAAACGTACATGAAACATGCAGAACCGGTCAGTATTATATTACCGACCTATAATCGGGCAGATAAACTAGGAGATGCAATCGGGAGTGTATTAGCTCAGAATTATGAGACATTTGAATTATTGGTTATAGATGACGGATCTACAGATCAGACGGAAACATTGATAAATTCCTATGAAGATAAACGTGTTCGCTATTATCGGATGGAAAAAAATAGTGGGCAGTCGAAAGCAAGAAATGTTGGAATGCAAATGGCAAAGTATGATTATCTTGCATTTGAGGACAGTGATGATCTGTGGCGGCAAGGGAAATTAGAGGCACAAATGGATGCCATGTTACATGCTGATCCGGATGTAGGAATGGTATATCATAAATTCCGATATGATCTGGGGGATGGAAGGGGAATGACACTTCCTGATGAGAAAATTCCTGCAGACAGAAAAAGCGGAGATATTTATGCACAGCTTTTGTGGGATAACATGGTTGGAATGCCGACAATGCTATTGAAAAGAGAGTGTGTGGATGAAGTAGGTGGATTAGATGAATCACTGAAATGTCTGGAGGATTATGATTTTGCGCTCAGAGTCGCGAAAAAATACAAAGCAATTTTTTTAGATGAAATTTATCTGGATGCCCGGTATTCCATTTCAGGAGTTTCCGGTGGAGATACCGGGCAGTATCTGATCGCAAGCTGTATGCTGCTTGCAAAATATAAAGCAGATTATCTTGCCACAGATACATTTAATCATAGAGTAGAGATTATTTTACGGGATGCAGAAAAATTAGGCGTTACAGAAGTTGTTGTTAACTTGTTGGAAAAAGTGCTGCAATCGTAAATTAAATATGGATTCCTTTTTTTGGAGAAGGGCGTCGTATTGTGAAATGATCTGATAGAGCTGTTCATTTTCCTGTTGGAGTGCGGTTACGTATTGGAGAACTTCCGTTGAATTTACGGTTTCATAAACCATTTGTTCTAAAAACTCGTTATAAAATGGAGTCAATTTTGCATAATCCCACCATAACTGTTCGATATCACAGTGGAGACAGTTGCCGTTCCATGGCTTTGAAGTTGCATAGTGGATGATATGAACAGTGTCTTTCACATTTTGCAGAGTTAAGCCAAGATCGATATAGGCTCTTCTTGCGTACAGATTATATTTATTTTCATTGAAAAACAGCGTTTCATTCCAGTGACAGTAGTTTAAAAGATCCTGATCCGGGAACTGGATTTTATAGTCAAGCTGTTTTGCAATATCCATGTAATATGCAAAATTGTAAGCAGGGCGCAATGCATTTAGATGAAACAGAGTAATGCCTGCGTTAAAATAAAGAAAATCAGGAGAAACAGCAAGAATATCTGCAAATAATTCCTGACGGTAATCGTTATAAGGCGGTGTACCGGTAAAATCTCTGCATGCGGCAAGTTTTTTATCCCCCAGATCACAATAATAAAAATCAGTAAGTGATTTATTGATGATCATATCAACATCAATGTATAATGCCCGGTCTAAAGCAGCTGGTAGCAGATCTACCAGTAAAAGCCGGAAATAGGTTTCAATTCCCCAGGAATTAGCGCGTAATACTTCTTTTGGTGGAAGTAAATGGTCCGGTACAAAAATATATTCAATTGTAATTTGGTACTTTTCCGGTAATGAGGATAAAACAGACTGATCTTCCGGGGAAAGATCATGGTGTAATACATAAACATTCAAATTCTCACTTTGCTGTGTGCAGAGTGAGGTGAGCATTACGGATGCATATTTGAGGTATGCTTTGTTTACAGCGATTGCAATGTTCATTGTTCATTGTTGAAGACATAAAAACCTCCTTAAAATTTATTTTACACACCAGTCATTTGAGTCGTAAGGGGCTTTAGATGCTGCCCAGCCGAAAGGAACATCTGCGCTGCAGTAGCGGCAGGAGTTCATAGGTGTGATCAGACGCTTCTGGATTTCCCAGCCGTCAAGCCCTGGTTCATACAAATCAATTCCTTCTTCCTCCGGAATGTTTTCATTAAAGTAATCGTTAAAATAGTGGATTACAAACGGCTGACAGCATGCAGCCATTTTTCCTTTTGCAAGAAAAGTGCAGTTCCTGCGGATACAATTTGGAAAAATTTCATTTGGATCAGAATCACCATGCGGATTCAGATATTTAGAGAAACATTCTTTTCCTTCACGCAGTTCAGCAGACAGAGCATGTGCCTGGACGAAAGCGATAATTTTCTCACGGTCAAGGCAGGTATAGTCTGAGATACTGATATGTACACGGTTTTCTTTAATCGTCTGAATCAATTTCTCTTTTAAGGAAAGAAGAAGAAGTCCATTTGTTACGATAATGATCTGGGTATAGGGAAAGGTGTTTCGCACAGCTGTGATATATTCACCTATCTCCGGGTTGAGCAAAGGCTCACCGCCAAGAAGATAGAAATTATGGATCTGTGAGAAATAACTCGCTAATTGCTGCAGATCATGTTGAAACTGTTCTTTGTCAGGAAATACAGGTGACGGAACCAGATTGGAAAAATGACTGCATCCTTTGCAGTTTAAATTGCAATGATCAGCCAGGTGAAATTCAATCTGCATTAATTCCGGAGCAACATCCAAATAAGGATAAAGAATTGGATCATCCTCTATGGATTCAGAAAGCTCGAGTCTGCGGTATAATGTGCTTGGAATTACATAGATATCATTGATTCCAAGTTCTTTTATAAGATTAAAATAATAAGGGTTTTCGCCTTGAATATTAATAACACCGTCAATCTGATGTTCATGATAGAGGTTTGCAGTTTCTTTTAAGGTATAGGTAACAGGAGAGTCTGCAAACTGTCCAAGATCAAGACTGGATAAACCGACGATAAAAACGTCCTTGCGATATGTTTGAAGCAGATTTAAAGCTACGTTCCAGTTTTGAATATCTCCAAATAAAATCAGTTTCATGATACAAATCCCCCTGAATATAGACTATAATATTATATCGGCGTAGAAAGCAGAAACATAAGTGAAGTTTTAAATTATTAAGTAAGAAATCGTTATGACCGATATAGATACTGTGAGTAATAAAATATTAGAACACAGAGAGCGTCAACAAAAGTTTAAAAATAAAAAAGAGGAAAACGGAGAGAAATATGGGAAAATACGAAAAGAGGCTGGAAAAAGAGGAATGGGGAGAATTATATAATAAAGAACAGGCGGAACAGGTAATAAATGCCGTAGCTACGGATCAGGTATTCTGCTGGACAGAAGAATTACTAAAAGTTTCGTACGAAAATGATAAAATGTGTGAAGTGGGTTGTGGATCCGGTCAAAGTGCTGCATATTTACAGAAACATGGCAGAAAAGTGACTGCTTTGGATTTTTCAAAGGAATGTGTGGAACTGGTAAATGTGGTAAACCAGAGAATGGATCTTGGAATGAGAGTTGTATGTGCGGATGCAACAAAACCACTTCCGTTTGAGGAAAAAGAATTTGATTATATTTATCAGTGTGGATTGCTGGAACATTTTCGCACAGAGGAGAGAATTGCCCTGTTAAAAAATTGGAAACAGTACACGAAACATATGATTTCTATGATTCCAAATGCTGCAAGCATTGCTTATCGTACGGGGAAAGCAATGATGGAACAGCAGGGAATATGGTCATATGGACTTGAATTACCTCAGTATAGTCTTGGGTGTGAGTTTGAACAGGCGGGAATCCATAATATAAAAGAATATACAATCGGCGCAGAGCATGCGTTAATGTTTTTGCCGGAAGAACATTATCTTCGAAAGGCATTGCAGCTTTGGCTGCTGGAGAGTAAACAATATGGGGTACAGGATATTTGTGGACAGGGATATTTGCTGGTAACGATTGGAGATTGTGAATAGATTTTGAGAAAAATAACAATAAAGGAAGATTACACTGATGCAATTTACACAAGATTTTTTCAAACCGGAAATAAGAGAAGGCTTTGAGATCTCAGCCATGATGAAACGTGCCTGGGCGGCGCAGATGGAAGTATTGCAGGTGGTTGCAGATATCTGTGCAAGAAACGGTCTGCAGTATTTTGCGGACTGGGGAACCTTATTGGGAGCTGTGAGGCATCAGGGTTTTATTCCGTGGGATGATGATATTGATATATGTTTAAAGAGAGAGGATTATAATCGCCTGATCAGTATTTTGCCCCAGCAGCTGCCGCATGGTTTTGTGGTGGCAGGAATGTATGCGGGCACTGAGCGGCTCAGGATGGCAGCATACGTGCCGCAGATGCGCGTTATGGCGGATGAAACATTGTGGGATTTTAATGATTACATGAAGTATTTTCATGGATTCCCTTATCAGCGTGCAGGAATCGATATTTTTCCGCTGGATTATATTCCGGTGGAAGACGAACTGGCAGACATACAAAAGATTATGATGAAACAGGGAACAAATCTTTTGGAAAATTGGACAACGCTGGAAAATGCGGGAAAACTGGAAGAGAGTCTGCAGGAGTATGAAAAATTATGCAATGTCAGGATAGACAGACAGGGGGACGTAAAAAACTGGCTGTGGAAGCTGACAGATGCAATCGCTTCGCTCTATCATAAAAAAGAAGCAGAGTATATAACCAATTATACATTCTGGATAGAGAAAGACGGTTATAAGATGAAAAAAGAATGGTATGATGAGGCGGTCATGCTCCCGTTTGAGAACATGCAGATTCCGGCTCCGGCAATGTATGATGAGGCATTAAGGGTACAGTTCGGGGACTATATGGTACCGGTGCAGGGAGCCGCGGATCATGATTACCCGTTCTACGGACATATGGAAAACGAATTAAAAAAACAGATAAAAGCTGTTGGGTTTGATGGAAGCGTGGAGGAATTCTGTCAGGCAGTTTCAAGCGGCAGACTGCGGGTGTGAGGTAAGAAAAATGAATGAATGGAATAGAATCTGGGGAAATCGTTCATCGGATATTGTAATTTCTGATGATGTGTTTGATATGTTTTGTAAATTAAAAAAAGCCGACGGATTTGATACACAGGATGTAGATGGATATTATGAAGCTTTTTTTTCACAATGGAAACATATGGTGGAACACATTACACAGAATGTTGGCGATATTTCAAGTGTATATGAAGTGGGGTGCGGAAGCGGTGTAAATCTGTATCTGTTTCAGCAGTTAAAGAAAGTGACACAGGTTGGGGGCTGCGATTATTCCCAGACACAGATTGCTCTTGCAAAAAAAATATTAAATGCAAATAATCTGCAGTGTATGGAAGCGGATCAGATTGCAGAGGAACCTGTTTATGATGTGGTTCTGTCAGACAGTGTATTTCAGTATTTCCAGAGTCCGGAATATGGTATGCGTGTCGTGGAAAAGATGTGGAATAAAGCAAAAAAAATGGTTGTGATCACTGAAATCCACGATGAAGAAATGAAGGAAGAACATTTAAACCACAGAAGGCAGTGCGTGGAAAATTATGATGAAAAATATAAGGGACTGGATAAAACATTTTACACGAAAGAAATGTTTTTGCAGTTTGCGGACAGAGCCGGGGCAAAGTGTGAGTTTGTGAAACCGCAGAATGATCTGTACTGGAACAATAAATATGTTTTTGACTGTTATCTGACAAAATAAAGGAGATATGGCATGCAGGCGATTATCTTGGCAGCAGGAATGGGAAAACGTTTGGGAGAGTTGACGAAAAATAATACGAAATGTATGGTGGAAGTCGGTGGTGTGCGGCTGATTGAACGTGCGCTTCGTATACTTGACAGAAAAAAATTAAGCCGGATCATTCTGGTTGTTGGATACCAGTATGAAAATCTGGTTTCTTTTGTTGATTCTTTGGGGCTTAAAACACCGGTTGAGTACATTATAAATGATGTATACCATAAGACGAATAATATTTTTTCACTTTCACTGGCAAAAGATCAGATGATGCAGGAAGATACATTGTTATTGGAATCAGATCTGATTTTTGAGGAGAACCTGATCGATATGCTGTTAGAAGATGACAGGGATACGCTGGCGTTGGTGGATAAATTTGAAAACTGGATGGATGGTACCTGTATCGTGGTCGATCAGGACGATAACATTACTGATTTCATTCCGGGAAAATTATTAAAATACCATGAGAAAGAACATTATTATAAAACAGTAAATATCTATAAGTTAGGAGCACAGTTTTCAAGAGATGTATATGTACCATTTTTGGAAGCATATGCAAAAGTTATGGGAAATAACGAATATTATGAAACTGTGATTAAACTCATACTGATGTTGGACAAAAACACCATGAAGGCAAAAAGGTTAAATGGTGAATTGTGGTATGAGATTGATGACATACAGGATCTTGATATTGCACAGACATTATTTATCGAGGATGATGTGGAACGTTATCATCATTTGATGAAACGGTATGGAGGATACTGGCGTTTTCCTCATTTGCAGGACTATTGCTATCTGGTAAATCCATATTTTCCGACAAAACGCATGCAGGAGGAAATGGAATCTAATTTTGATGTGCTGGTTCGGCAGTACCCGTCTGGTATGACAGTTAATACGCTTCTTGCGGCAAAGAGTTTTGATGTGCATGAAGAACACATTGTGATCGGAAATGGTGCAGCAGAGCTGATCAAAGGATTATTGGAAGAACTGAACGGAAAACTTGGTGTGATCCGCCCGACTTTTGAGGAGTATCCAAACCGCTGGGAGAAAGAAATCGTTGCATATGATTGTACAGAAGATGATTTTAATTACAGCGCAGAACGTCTTATCGATTATTTTACAGAAAATCCGGTTAATACGCTTGTACTGATCAATCCGGACAATCCGACCGGTCATTGTATGAATGCAGACGAGATAAAACGCCTGCTGCAGTGGAGCAGGCAATGTGATATAAATCTGATCATAGATGAGAGTTTTCTTGATTTCGCAGATGCGGAAAACTTATCGTTATTATCGGAACAGGTGTTAAAAGAAAACAAAAACCTTTATGTGGTAAAAAGTATTTCAAAATCATACGGAGTTCCGGGAATCAGACTGGGAATTTTAGCAAGTGGAAATACAGATATGATCGGACGCTTAAAGAAAGATGTATCGATATGGAATATCAATTCCATGGCAGAATTTTTCATGCAGATTCTGGACAAGTATAAAAGCGACTATACAGATTCCCTGCGGAAAATAAAGGAGGAAAGAAGTCGTTTTCTGAATGAACTTTGTGCGATCAAAAATCTAAAGGTCTATCCGTCACAGGCGAATTATTTCATGTGTGAGATTTTAGATGGAATCAGCAGCGAAGAACTGGCAGGAAGACTTTTAAAGGAAAATATCTTGATTAAAGACCTGACAGGAAAGATACATAATGGAAAGCAGTATATCAGAATTGCAATCCGGGGAGAAGAGGAGAACCGGATACTGGTGGAGAAACTGAGATTATGTATGGGGCAGAGAGAGAATGTGGAGCAATGAAAATGCGGTTATTATGAAAAACTGCAAAGATAGTAGAAAACTCTTGCACAGAGTATACGGTTATGTTACAATTGTAAATGCTATTAACATTTGATGAATACAGAATTATATGGCGATTTTCACAGCAGGCAGTGAAGAATTGCAGCAAAAGGAGAAATATGGGAGAGAAAAAAGATGTGATATATCTTTCTTCCAAAGAGGCTTTTTTGAAAATTTGTGTACTGGCACTTACTATTGGTATAAGTGTAGTGGCATCATTGTTTGACTACAAATCGTGTTATGTAACTATATTGGTGCAGGCATGTAATAATATGTATGATTTTTATCAGTTTACAGATAATAAAAAATATTCAACTCTAGTAAAAAGAGAATCGATTGCTATTGTTTTGTTTGCGATTATTGCAATTATCGTATCTGTAGTTGCGATTCTTGAGTTGTATGTAGTTATGAAGTCTATTTGGATTAAACTATTGGTGATTTCTTTTGTAACTATACCGTTAGCAGTCGTATATAATGACTATAAGATTAATATAGAGAAAGAGAATAGAGTGGAGGCTTGAAAATATGGCAAATGAAATTATGATTGTTATTGGTTTTGTCATAACTGTAGTTGCAATGTGCAAATTATGGAATTTATATGCAATGAAACAATATGGAAAAGCCAAAGCAGATAGATTAGGATTGACATATGGATTTTATGTTGACAATATGCAATCTTTTGAAATCGAAGGAACAGGAAATGATGAAAATGGAGATTATGATGTTGGAAAGGCAGTTAAGAAAATAGAAATGCCAGATGATGTAAGGATCAAAGCATAATGAATAAAATAGACTTTTTAGAATTTTACAATGGTGTAGTTAAAAAACTAGGGATGCATCTGGAAAATGAATACAGGCAATTTCATTTTTGTGATAATCCTGATTCGTTGTATGAAGAATATCTTAACCAAAAAACCATGCTAAGAGTTTTATACCAAAAGAAAAATGGTGAAAGTAAGACCCTATTAGACCGCCATAAGGTGTGCGCCTGTATGACAGCTGCAATCATTAAGGTCAGGCTGGTAAGTGGTAATATCCAAACGGATGATGATTTTTCTTTATCTGCGGCATCAAGAATTAACGAGCAACTGGCTTTTATGAGTACGTGGGAATTGTTTTTGGGGTTCATAAGGCTTCACAAAGAAGAAGTAGACAAAAATTACCGATTGCCAGACACTTATCATAATAATTCTTTTTTGGATACTATTACAAGATCATTATTTATGGCTAATCAGTTGAACGCCTTATCGACTCCTTTAATAGCAAATGTTTTCTTTTTGCTGGAAAAGTATTTTGAAGTAGAAGAACAAAATAATATTTTAAAGACGCAATTAGAAGTTATAGATAAAAAAGATGAGCATATCAGTGAATAGACCTGGTATGCTTTTTTTACTTTATAGAATGTAAGTGTTGTTGACTCCCTAAATTAGCATAATACTGA
>OGIA01000420.1_pt1 | contig 51214 bp, 47 predicted proteins | sample 1571671 | NCBI WGS metagenome assembly OGIA01 (sample SAMEA2582027, study PRJEB24529) | metagenome | biome: Human gut stool | place: China | collected 2011
ATCCCTCCCGGTACATAGTTGTTAGATTGTATGAGCCGGGGCGCGGATAGTTGCCAGAGAAGCCTTTTGTGTGCAGCAGCTTTTCTGCAGGGGAAAAGCGTGGTATACTGAAGGGGATAACTCGTAATTTGTGGAGGGGAGCCTGATGAAAGAAAAGACTTGTCAAACTCGGTGCGGAACGATTCGGTATTGGGTAAGTGTGTCAAACCCGGATACAATTACTCTTGTTTTTCTGCCGGGGTTGACTGCGGATCATAGATTGTTTGATAAGCAGATTCAGTATTTCGAGAACAGGTATAATGTTATCGTCTGGGATGCACCGGCACACGGCTCCTCATGGCCGTTTCGGTTTGATTTTGATCTGTTCGACAAGGCAAAATGGCTGAACGATATCTTAATCCGTGAAGGAATCACAAAGCCTGTCATTGTTGGGCAGTCCATGGGTGGATATGTGGGACAGGCTTATGCACAGCTTTACCCAGACAAAATGACGGGTTTTGTCTCCATTGACTCTGCACCGTTGCAACGAAGCTATGTGACGGCAGTTGAGATATGGCTTTTGAAACGGATGGAGCCGGTATATGCTCACTATCCGTGGAAATGGCTCCTGAAATCGGGGTCGGAAGGCGTTGCCACGTCTGATTATGGTAGAAACCTCATGCGTGAAATGATGCTGACCTATGACGGAAACCAGAAACGCTATGCACAAATTGCCGGACATGGTTTTCGTATTTTGGCAGCGGCCATAGAAAAGAATCTGCCATATGAGATCAAGTGCCCGGCTTTATTGATATGCGGCACACAAGATCACGCAGGTTCGTGTATACGGTACAACAAAGCATGGCATCGCAATATGAAAATCCCATTGACGTGGATCGAAGGAGCAGGGCATAATTCCAATACAGACAAACCCGAACAGGTGAATCGGCTGATAGAAGAATTTGCTGCAAATATTTTATAACAGGAAACTTAGCAATTCAACTTTTAATGTAGCAGCAACAGCGTTGAATTGCGTATCGCAAATATGCTGTTTGAATGTTGCACTAATTTCTTGACTTGTGATTAAAAAAGTTCACCGCAAAACACACTTCGGGAGGTGCGAGGAATGAACTTCTGGAAAAAGTTGTTTGCCGGCATGGGCTTTGTGTGCGGCTTTCTGGTCTTTGAAACCATGTCGCTGGCGTATCACAACTCCAGCCGCCGTCATAAAAACCGCAAGGGGCGCTGCCGACGCAATAGTTCTTGGGACACGCTTACCCGGTACATGATCTTTGCGTGGATCTACGATGGTGTGAAGAAAAGCAGGGAACAGGTGGGCAGACGGTACTACCGCCGCACCGGGAGCGAGTTCCGACCGTCCTGCGATTCCGACACAAGAAGTAATCCCTTTGAACCTGCAAAAGCCGCCCTGAAAACCACAGATGCAGCACAGCCCAAAAAGCAGCGGTCGCCTCCGTCTGCACCGAAAACGACTGCAAAGACCGCATCGGCATCCACGGCAGATAGGCTGAAAGTCCCTGCTGCGGAGGCAAAGCCGCCCCGTGAAACAACGGTGAAACCTGCCCCTGCGGCAGAAAAGTTCTTGCCGGACGCTGTGCCGGATACCGAAAACCTACCTGTCCCGGAGCCAAAAACACCGCAGGAGGTGGAGGCGGAGCGTCAGCAGATGCTTGCACGGCTGCGCACCGAGCTGCGGGAGCAGGTCTGCGCCATCCATGCAGACGTGACCCTACCGCCCGACAGGGAGCAGGGAAGCGAGACGGCAGAGCAGCAGCTGCACATTCTGCTGTACCAGACCGATGTGCCGGAGGCGGAACTGAACGCCGCCCTGTCCGACCTGCGTGCCCAGCGCAGGCGGGAAAAAGCCCAGTATCAGGGCGCACCCTTTGCGGATGTGTTTCAGGTGGAGCTGATTTTATCAGAGGAGGACAGCGACCGGGCCTGCATCGTGGATGTAGGGGACACCGGCAGGAGCTATGTGATTCCATGGAGCAGCATCCCGCAGGAACTTCAACAGCCGCTGCGCCGCTATGTGGCACAGGCAGACGGAAAGCTCTGCGGCTATTGCAAAGAGGACCTCTGCAATACCGAAAACGGACGGATGATCGTGGAGCTGTATCTGGGCAAGCAGGAACATCACGTTTCAAGGATCTTGTATTGAAATAGCTGCACAACCGCAGCGATTGGGTTGAAAATAAGGCTGAAGCCCCAATTGCTCCAGCCAATGTCAGAGTTTCTTAATTGTTCATCAAAAATACGTTGGTACGTTTTACACTGTGACGATTCAAAAAACAGAGGAGAGATATTTTACTATGATCTACAAAAAGCGATACGGTCAACCGTTTGATACCGAAAGTGTAGTGGGTTCTTTTTTGCCCATGATGGAAACGATACCCTATCTGACCAAGGAGCCGGATGGCTTCTCCTATGCCATGGAGCCGCAGGATGTTCTGTATGGTCTTGGCGAGAACGTCCGTGGTATCAACAAGCGCGGGTGGGTGTACGAAAGCAAATGCTCCGATGACGGCAACCATACCGAGGGCAAATCCTCGCTGTACGGTGCTTATAATTTTATGATCGTGTCCGGCAAGGATACATTTGGCGTTTTTATCGACTACCCGGGCAAGGTCACCTTTGACTGCGGCTACACCGACATGGATACCTTACGCATCACGGTGGCCGAGGAAAATTACGATTTCTACATCATTGAGGGCGAAAGCCTGACCGATATTGTGCACCAGTTCCGCCAGTTGGTGGGACGCAGTTATATTCCGCCCAAATGGGCTTTTGGCAACGCCCAGAGCCGCTGGAGCTACATGAACGAGGACGAGGTCCGCGAGGTGGTGGCAAATTACCGTGCCAATAATATGCCGCTGGACGCTGTGGTTTTGGATATTGATTACATGGAGCATTACAAGGACTTTACGGTGGATGCGCAGCGCTTCCCGCGTTTTGCAGACTTTGCCGCCGAGATGAAAGCGCAGGGCATCCATCTTGTCCCCATCATCGATGCAGGAGTCAAAATCGAAGAGGGATATGATGTGTACGAGGAGGGCGTGAAAAACGGATACTTCTGCACGAATCAGGATGGTACTCCCTTTGTAGCCGGTGTGTGGCCGGGACGGGTACACTTCCCCGATATGCTCAACCCGGAAGCCCGCGCTTGGTTTGGCAGTCAATATAAAGTTCTGCTGGATCAGGGGATCGAGGGCTTCTGGAACGATATGAACGAGCCTGCTATCTTCTACGCAGAGGAAAGACTGAAAAAGACCTTTGCTAAAATTGGGGAATACGACAAGCAAAACCTGGATATTTCCAGCTTTGCTGCTTTTACCGGCATGGTGGCAGAGCTTTCCAACAACGAAAACGATTATAAGACGTTCTACCACAACACCAAACAGGGGCGTATGCGGCACGACATTGTACATAATCTTTTTGGTTATAACATGACCCGTGCTGCAGGCGAGGCTTTTGAGCGGCTGGAGCCGGACAAGCGCATTTTGATGTACTCCCGTTCTGCCTGCATCGGGATGCACCGGTATGGCGGCATCTGGACTGGCGACAACCATTCTTGGTGGAGCCACATTCTGCTTGCGCTGCACATGATGCCCTCCCTGAATATGTGCGGCTTCCTGTACGAAGGCCCCGACATTGGCGGCTTTGGCAGCAATACCACGGAGGATCTGGTGCTGCGCTGGTACGGCTTGGGCATCTTCTCTCCGCTGCTGCGGAACCACTCTGCCAACGGCACCCGCCGGCAGGAGCCCTACCGCTTTAAGAACAAGGCCGCCTTTGCCGGTATTTTACAACTGCGCTACCTGCTGCTGCCCTACATTTACAGCGAGTACATGAAAGCTGCCCTGCACGACGGCATGTACTGTATGCCATTGGCTTTCGCCTTCCCGGAGGACGACTTTGCCCGCCGGGTGGAGGATGAGGTGATGATCGGTGAAAGCCTGTTGATCGCCCCGGTATATGAGCAAAATGCCCGAGGTCGTTATGTTTATCTGCCGGAGGAGATGCTGCAGGTGCGGGTAAAGTGCAGCGAAAGCAACCGCATCGAAACCAGCGTGCTGCCGGCAGGCCATCATTACATTCCGGTGGAGCTGGATGAAGTGGTGTTCTTTATGCGCAAGGGACACCTTCTGCCCCTTGCCAAGGACGGCAAAAAGATCCAGAGCGTTGCCGATGTGGATTTTGCAGATCTGCGCCTGCTTGCCTATGCTCCCGATGGTGCATCCTATGAATACTATACCGATGACGGCGAGACAAAGGATTATGATAAGCCGGAACATTTTGTGCATATCACGCTGGATGCGGATGGAAACGCAAAGAGCGATCGTGCTACGGTCAAAGTAGAAGGATAATCGTCAGTCATTACGCAGTTCCTACAGAGTGGCAGCGTTTCAGCTTGAAATGCTGCCACTCTTTTTTGTTGTCTGTATCACAGATAAAATAGCGTTCCATCTTGAAAACAGCGTAAAGATTTATTATAATAAGATAAATAGTTGTGATTTTTGCAAAGGAGGGCTGAATCATGGCAGCACAGCGCACCTATCTGGCAATCGACCTGAAAAGCTTCTATGCCTCGGTGGAGTGTGTAGACCGTCATCTGGATCCCCTGACCACCAATCTGGTGGTGGCAGACGCCTCCCGCACCGAAAAGACCATCTGCCTTGCGGTGTCGCCCTCCCTGAAAGCTTACAAGATACCCGGCAGAGCGCGGCTGTTTGAAGCCGTTCAGCGGGTGAAAGAGGTCAACGCTCAGCGGCTGCAGACCGCTATCCGGCAGAAAAAGGCAGTCCGGGGAGAGGACGGCAAATATCACTTTGCCAGCACCTCTTTCGATGCCAACGCCCTGAACGCAGACCCTGCACTGGGGTTGAGTTACATTGTTGCGCCGCCCCGGATGCAGCGGTATCTGGATGTGTCCACCCAAATCTACAAGACCTACCTCAGATATGTGTCCCCGGCAGATATTTACCCCTACTCCATCGACGAGGTTTTTATTGATGTGACGGGCTATCTGCCCTATTACCATATGAGCGCCCATGAACTTGCCATGACCATGGTGCGGGAGGTGCTGTACAACACCGGCATCACCGCAACGGCAGGCATCGGCACAAACCTCTACCTTGCAAAATTGGCGATGGACATTGTGGCAAAGCACATCCCGGCAGACAAAGATGGTGTCCGCATTGCGGAACTGGACGAGCAGTCCTACCGGTATCTGCTGTGGAACCATCGCCCGCTGACGGATTTCTGGATGACCGGTCCCGGCACCGTCAAGCGACTGGAAGCCCACGGCATTTATACGATGGGGGATTTGGCACGGTTTTCTATCCACGGAGAAGATCGACTGTATGAAATTTTTGGCGTGGATGCGGAAATTCTCATTGACCACGCATGGGGATATGAGCCCTGCGGTATGGAGCAAATCAAAAGCTACAAGCCCAGCACCAACAGCATCAGCGAGGGGCAGGTGCTGACCTGCCCCTACCCCAACGATAAGGCAAAACTCATCGTCCGGGAGATGGCGGAGATTCTGATGTTCCGGCTCACGGAAAAGAAGCTGGTGACGGAATCCATCACCTTGGAGGTGGGCTACGACCGGGAGAACGTGGACAAGGGCGGCTACCGTGGCCTGACCCAGACCGACCGCTACGGCAGGGTCATCCCTAAGGCTGCTCACGGCACTATCCGGTTTGATGCCCCCACCAATTTGGGCAGTACCCTCATCAACGAAAGCGCAAAGCTGTTTGAGCGCATCACCGACCCGGCGCTGACGGTGCGTCGCATTACTCTCAACGCCAACAAGGTCACGCCGGACGAGGGCTTCTATCAGGTGGACTTTTTTACCGACACCAAGAAGCTGGAAAAGGAGAAAAAACTCCAGCAAGCCATGCTGGGTATCAAGAACAAGTACGGCAAAAACGCCGTGCTGAAAGCCAGCAGCTATGAGGAAGGTGCCACCATGCGCCAGCGCAACGCACAAATCGGCGGGCACAGTGCAGGAAGTTCGGCGGGAGGTTCAGATGGAAAACTACAAAAATAGCAAAATCGGGCTGGAGACCGCCAAAAAGTACGGGGATATCCTAGAGATGGAACGACCCCAGACCGAAGAATCCCTCCGCAAGCACCCCCGCATGACCCTTCAGAACCGTGCCAAAATCTTCTCGCCCTTCTCTCCGCTGCGGGGCTATGACGAGCAGCTTGCCGCAGAAAAGCAGCGCACCGAGCGCGTGACCAAGCGCATTCTGACCGAGGAAGAAATGTCGGCTCTGTCCGATCGGCTGATGCAGGTCACCAAGGGCATGACCATCACAGCGCGGTATTTCAAGGAGGATACTGCCCACCCGGAGACTCCCGCAGTTGGCAACTACATCACGCTAACCGGAAAAGCGGACCGCATCGACCCAGTGCTCCGCACCTTGCAGGTGGGCGAAACCGTAGTGCCCTTTGAGGATCTGGTGGAGGTCAGCGGGGAAGGTATCATGGACATTGATGTGTATCTGGGCATCGGGGAAGAATGAGATGACAAAAAATGCTGAAAGAGATGTTTATAGGACAGCTCTTTCAGTAAAATGACCTCAGAAGAAGCAAAACACACTTCGGATGGAGGAAAACACAATGGCAAACGGTGATTACGGCTATTTCGGCAAAGGTGACACGGGCTATGCCCAGTACATGACGGCTTTCAACCGCAACTTCGGTGGCTCGTCCGGCGGCGGTGGTCACAACAATGGCGGCGGTGGTGGAGACGGCAGCGGCTGCGGCTGCCTCATCGCCATTGCGGTGGTGGTCGTGCTGGTGCTTATTGCCATGGGAAGCTGAGGGCATTTCCATAGCACAAGGCTGTCTTGCGTGACCCGGTCACAGAAAATCTAACTAGGAAATGTTATCATATAGCCACAGAAAACACCAACAACATTCCGATGGAGGATTTTAATATGAAGGCAAAGTTTTATATCTGTGAGCACTGTGGCAACCTGGTCACCACCATCCACAACGCAGGCGTCCCGCTGGTCTGCTGCGGCGAAAAGATGAAGGAACTGCTCCCCAACACCGTGGAAGCCAGCGGCGAAAAGCATCTGCCGGTGGCAGAGCTTTCCGGCAGCACCCTCACGGTTACGGTGGGTGCGGTGGAGCACCCCATGGTGGATGTGCACCACATCCAGTGGCTCTTTGTGGAGACCGAAAACGGCGGACAGCTCCGCTATCTTACTCCCGGGCAGGCACCCAAGGCGGTGTTTGAGCTGGGCAGCGAAAAGCCGGTGGCGGTCTACGCTTACTGCAATCTGCATGGTCTGTGGATGACGAAGCTGTAAGAAATAAACGGGCTCTTGCCAGTGGTTAAACGCTTGCAGGAGCCTGTTTTGCGTGTAGACGCTTTTCCGTGGAAAGGAAGCATGACACCGTTATAATGGTTGTATGGACAGCAAAATAAGCGCAGCCCTTGCACCACCCTGCCGGATGTGATAGGATGAAGAAAACCACATGAGGGAGGAACCACCATGCCGTTTCTGATGATCCGCAACGACATCACCAAGGTGGCAGCGGATGCCATTGTCAACCCGGCCAACCGGAACCTTTTGCAGGGCAGCGGCACCAGCCGTGCCATCTATCAGGCGGCAGGGGAGCAGGAGCTGATCGCCGCCTGTGAAGCCATCGGGCACTGCGAGCCGGGCAGGGCAGTGTGTACCCCGGCGTTCGGGCTGCCCGCAAAGTATATCTTCCATGCGGTCTGCCCGGCATGGCACGGCGGATTTTTTGGCAAAGCAAAACAATTGGCCGGTGCGTACCATTCTGCACTGGAATTAGCCGCAGAATACCACTGCGAGAGCGTGGCTTTTCCGCTGCTGTCCAGCGGAAACTACGGCTACCCCAAGGAGCAGGCCTTCCGCATTGCGGTGGACACCATCACGCAGTACGTCATGGAGCACGACCTGACCGTGTATCTGGTGCTCTACGACCGGCACTCGCTGGCGGTGAGCCGCAAGCTGTTCACCTCGGTGGAGGAGTACATCGACGACCATTATGTAGCTCAGAACGATGAAAGCTATGGGTCTGACCGTCGGCGCAGAGAATACGTGGAACGCTGGGAAGATACTGCGCTTGCCGACCGAGAGTATCCTGCGCAAGAGTGTGCACCGCCGGTCTTTGCGGCTGCGCCGCCTCCGCCTGCAGCCGCACCTATGGCAGCTCGCAGTCTGGAACACCTGATGGACAACCTTGGCGAGAGCTTCACCACCCGGCTGCTGCGGCTCATTGACGAGCGGGGGCTGAAAGATTCCACCGTGTACAAGCAGTCCAACATCTCCCGGCAGCACTTTTCCAAAATCCAGTGCAACCGGGACTACAACCCCAAAAAGAAGACCGTGCTTGCCTTTGCGGTGGGGCTGCACCTGTCGGAGGATGAGACCATCGACCTGCTCAAAAGCGCAGGCTATGCCTTCTCCGATGGCTCCAAGCGGGACTGGATCGTGCGGTACTGTCTGGAACAGAAAATTTATAATATCAATCAGGTCAATACCCTTTTGTTTGAATACGATCAGGAACAGCTGGGTGCGTGATTTGTCGCCTGCCCGTTGACCTTTTGCCCTCCGGTTTGTGGTATCCTCTTGTCAGAAAGACAGAACACCACAAAAAACGGAGGGCATTTGTTATGAAGAAAAATCTTACTGAGCTTGTTTTTATCCTTGACCGCAGCGGCTCCATGGGTGGGCTGGAACCGGACACCATCGGCGGGTTCAACGCCATGCTGACCCGGCAGAAGGAGCAGGAGGGCGAAGCCAACGTGACCACCATCCTGTTTGACCACGAGGTGCAGTTGCTGCACGACCGCTTTCCGCTGCACGCCGTTGCGCCGCTGACCGAAAAGGACTACTACGTCCGGGGTTGTACGGCGCTGCTGGATGCCATCGGTTACGGCGTGGAGAAGATGGTAAACATCCAGCGCCATCTGCCGGAGGACGAACGTGCCGAAAAGGTCATCTTTGTCATCACCACCGATGGGCTGGAAAACGCCAGCAAGCGGTTTGGCTACGAGAAGATCCGCCGGATGATCGAGCGGGAAAAAGAACGGTACGGCTGGGAATTTCTGTTTCTTGGTGCTAACATGGACGCCGTGCAGGAGGCTGCCCGCTTCGGCATCTCGTCCGACCGGGCGGTGCGGTTCGAGAATGACGCGCAGGGCGTGGCAGTCAATTACCATGTGGTCAGCGAAACGGTCTGCCGGATGCGGCAGGCAGCCTGCCCGGCATCCATCGGCGCAGAGTGGAAAGAGGAAATTGAAGCCGACTTCAAGAAGCGGCATCAGGAGTAAAGGAGGAAACAGCGACACCCTTGCCTGCATCACCGGCGGCATTGCCGAAGCTTTTTACGGGATGCCGTCTGAATTGCAGCAGGAGACCTTGAAGCGTCTGCCGGAGGAGATGCGGGCAGCGTATGCGCTGTTCCGGCAGAACCTTGAGCGCAGGATGTGACACCGCTGGCGCTGAGAACTAGAGAGCCGCCGCACAGTGATTTGTGCGGCGGCTCTTTTGTGCACAGGTGCTTTTCCGCAGCGGCAAGCCCTCGTCAAAATTCCGGGTGCCATTCGTCCCGAATGCCAATGTCGGCACAGACGATCTTTCCGCACAGGGGCGCAGAGATTTTTGCGATATGCAGCGGTTTATAGCTGTCGAAGGTTACGGTCAAATCCGCATGGGCAGCACCCTCGGCAACCTCCCCGGTATCCGTATTGATGCCGCTGGGCAGGTCTACGGCCAGCACAAAGGCACCGCTCTTGTGCAGACGGCGCATCAGCCCGCAGGCAGCAAGACCGGAAGGCCGCAGTTCACCATGGAACCCGGTGCCGTAGAGGGCATCCACAACGGCAGCAAAGCTCTGGGTTTCCAGTACGGAACCGTCGGCGCAGATGTGCACCGGCAGGGAGTGCAGACACTCAAAATTGCGGATAGCGTCAGAAGTTTTCGGCTCGCCCTCGGCCAGAAGAACGGTCACATTCCAGCCGTCTTTTGCAGCGGCACGGGCGATCACGAACCCATCGCCGCCGTTGTTGCCCTTTCCGCAGACCACCAGCAGCCTGCCGGGATGCGGGAACTGCTTTTGCAGTTCAGCGTAAGCCGCCAGCCCGGCGTTTTCCATCATTTGCAGGTAGGGCAGACCGTGGGCATCCCCGGCTTGTTCAATTTCCTTCATCTGCGCAGCCGTCACAATGCGATGTTTCATGTTGGCACCTTCTTTCTATCTCTATTATAATGGATGAGAATGTTTGGAACAAGATGAAAGATACCGGTGCATAGAATCTGTCCCCGGAGAGTTGGAACAAGCCCTCCGGGGGCTTTTTTGTTTTTCACTATCTTTTCCGCAGGGGAAAACCATGGTATACTGAACGCAACGAATCCAAAGTAATAAACCGGGAGGTACCGTTATGAAGTGGGGAATTTTAGCGACCGGCACCATTGCCAAAAAGTTTGCATCTACGGTGGAACAGATGGGCGCAGAAGGAGAGCAGCTTGTTGCCGTGGGGTCACGGCACATGGAAAGCGCACAGGCGTTTGCGCAGCAGTACGGCATTCCCCGCTGCTATGACTCCTACGAAGCCCTTGCCGCCGACCCGGAGGTGGAGGCTATCTACGTTGCCACCCCCAACACCCTGCATTACGAAAACTGCAAGCTCTGTCTGGAGCAGGGCAAGCACGTTTTGTGCGAAAAGCCCTTTACCATCAGCCCGGAGCAGGCGCAGCAGCTGTACCGTCTGGCAGAGGAAAAGCACCTCTTTCTCATGGAGGCATTCTGGATCTGGCTGCTGCCGCTGTACGACCGCCTGCGCGAGATCCTTGCGGCTGGCACCATCGGGGAACTGAAGCAGATCACCTGTCAGTACGGCTTTGTTGCCTCCGGTGCCCGGAAGGACCGCAAGTTTGATTCCGGTCTGGGCGGCGGTGCGCTGCTGGATATCGGCATCTACAATCTGGGCTTTCTGCGCATTCTCACCGGGCAGGACCCGGAGAAGGTGGAAACCAAAGAGGTGCACATCAACGAGTACGGCACCGACGATTACAGCCGTCTTGCACTGACCTACCCCGGCGGCTGCATGGCAGAGTCTGTCCAGACCATCGGGCAGGAGCTGGAGCGCAACGCCCGCATCCTTGGCACCAAGGGCAGTATTTTCCTGCCGGATTTCCAGCACGCCGAGACCATGACGCTGGAAGTGGAGGGCAAAGAACTGGAGGTCATCCGCTGCCCGGTGGACATCAACGGCTTTGAGTATGAGATCCGGGAAGCAAGCCGTTGCGTCAAGCAGGGACGTACCGGCAGCGACCGCTACACCCCGCAGGACAGCCTTGCCCTGACCCGCCTGATGTACGACACCCGCATGAGCTGGGGCATGAAGTTTGTGTGCGAGGTGTAAGCACACACCTTGCACAGGGGGCTTTTTGTGTGCGGAAACCATGGGACACTAAGAACGACAACTTGGAATTTAATGGAGGGATGTTTCTATGAAATCTTTTGTTTGCAGTTTGTGTCACAATGGCATAGTTGGAGGAGGTCTGTACCTCGATAGTCAGTCGCTTACTTACAAGACAAACAAGCTTACAGTTGGCAAAAAATACAGAAATTTAGTTTTGCCGATGCAGGAAATAAAAGAAATCTCTTGGAAGTGGATAGTCTTTCCAATTGCAACAGTTAATATGAAAAATGGAGAACTATATAAATTCATTATTTTCAATAAATCACGCTTTGCAAAATGGTTTCAAGAGTATTCTCGATAAATACAAAGTGTCAAATTCCAGTCCGCCGGGCAGACAGGCATCTGGATAACACAAAACGAAGGAGCAGCCATGGTACTTTATTTTACGGGAACCGGCAACAGCCGGTATCTGGCGCGGCGCATCGCCGAAGGGCTGGAGATGCCGCTTTACGACCTGAACGCTTGTATCAAGGCAGGGAATACCGCCCCGGTGCAGACCGGGCGTGACGTGGTGCTGGTGACGCCTACCTACGCATGGCGCATCCCCCGGGTGGTGTCGGGGTGGCTGGGCAAGACCGCGCTGACCGGGGCAGAGCGTATCTGGTTTGTGATGGACTGCGGCAGCGAAATTGGCAATGCGGCAGGCTATAACCGGCAGCTTGCAGCGCAAAAGCAGCTGCAGTATATGGGCACGGCCCAGATCATCATGCCGGAAAACTACATTGCCATGTTCAATGCACCCCGGAATGAGCAGGCACAGAGCATCGTGGAGCAGGCAGAGCCTGCGCTTCAGAAGGTGCTGACCCAGCTCAGAGCCGGGCAGGAATTTCCCCCGCCGAGAGACAACCTCTACGACCGCCTTATGAGCGGCCCGGTAAACCCGGTGTTTTATCGCTTCTTTGTAAAAGCCGATGCCTTCCGCGCAACGGATGCCTGCATCGGCTGCGGTAAGTGCGTGGAGTTGTGCCCTCTGAACAACATCCGTCTGGAAAACGGAAAGCCGGTCTGGGGCAAAAACTGCACCCACTGTATGGCGTGCATCTGCTATTGCCCCAAAGAGGCCATCGAGTACGGCAAAAAGAGCAAAGGCAAGCCCCGGTATCACTTTGAAGCACTGGAAAAGCAGCAGGACGTATGAAATTAAGGGGGCTCCGGCAGTGGACAACTGGCTGACGAGAAGGCAGATTTGTCTTTGAAAGAATAAACCTATTGACATGGTGCGAAAATGGGTTTATACTATCCCCAACACAAGGAAGGGAGCACAGGCAGATGAAACATACAGCAGATGCCCGGCACAGACTACCCGGGCGAATGCGCTGCTCCCAGACAAATTCCCGGCAGACAGACTGAGAAAAAACAGGAAGATGCCGTTGTCTGGGAGAAGTGCCCGAACATACATCGTCACAATAAAAGGAGAACCGACAATGGCTGATTATAAACTGTGGAACGCACTGAAGGATGCTAAAAAATATCGCTGGGTGGAACTTTCTCACTCGCTGAACAACGAAAGCCCCTACTGGTCCGGCATCCCGGAAGGCTCTGTGGAGCTGGCAAAGACCGTGTGGGACTGGGGCAAGCCGGAACTGGAATGCCTGATCCAGACCTTCAAATTCCCCGGACAGTTCGGTACCCATATCGACTTCCCGGGGCACTTCATCAAGGGCAAAGCGCTGTCCGAAAAGTACGATGTGAACGACCTGATCTTCCCGCTGGTGGTCATCGATATTTCCCAGCAGGCCAAGAAAGACCCCCGCTACGCTGTGACGGTGGAGGACATCAAGGCCTATGAGGCAAAGTACGGTCCTATCCCGGATGGTGCGCTGGTGGCTCTGCGCAGCGACTGGTATAAGAAGTGGCCGGATATGGATGCGCTGTCCGGCATCGACGCAGAGGGCAAAGAAAATGCTCCCGGCTGGTCGCTGGAAGCATTGGAGTATATCTATAAGGTGCGCAACGCCGCCGCCAACGGCCACGAAACGCTGGATACCGATTCCTCTGCGGTGGCGGAGGAAAAGGGCGACCTTGCCTGCGAACGCTATGTTCTGGACAACGACAAGCTGCAGGTGGAGGTGCTTGCAAATCTGGATAAAGTTCAGCCTGCCGGCGCGGTGGTCATCGTTTCTTATCCTCGCATTGAAGGTGCAACTGGTCTGCCTGCACGGGTCTGGGCCATTACCGAATAAGAGCGGAGAAGTGGGAAAATGTCCTTTGAAAAAGCAAAAGCAGACCTAGAAGAAAAAGGTCTGGGAGACCATGTCATTGTGCTGAATGAGTCCTCGGCAACCGTGGCAGAGGCAGCCCATGCATTGGGCGTGGAGCCTGCCAGCATCGCCAAAACGCTGTTGGATGGATCCTTTTGTGATTTGCAGAGTAATGCCGGCAATATTGATTCCGTATTGCAGACGTAAAAACGGTTGACCCTGCGATTGGGCTCCATCTGAAATAAAAAAGGGCAAAGCCGCCTGCATGCAGGAGACCTTGCCCTTTTGTGTTATATTTTACAATAAATTAGGCAGTTTCCCGTGTATTCACAGCGCCACATTGACCGGCAGGACATACACGCCGTCGGCGGCGTAGAAGGTGATCTGAGTAATCGTCTTGCCGATGATGGATGCAAAGTAAGGATCATCGGCATTGAAGCCCAGCTTGGTACCATGCCAGATGTTGGTCACATGATGCAGGCCGTACTCACTGCCATCGGCGGTGGTCAGAACTACGCCGTAGACCTTGTTGGCCTTGTAGTCCAGATCAAAACCGGAGAGCTTCATCTCGTAGGTGGTGTGGTGACCGTTGGTATTCAGTTCCACAGTGGTGCCCTCTACGGTGGTCTCGGTGGCGTGGACCTTGCCAAACTCCCACTTGCCGCTCAGCAGGTTATACCATGCGGTAATGTAGTAGGCAGGTGTCTCACTGAGCTTGTAGTAAGCGTAGCTCTCGTTCTCAAACAAGGCATCTGCGCCGGTGTAGGTGGTGGTGGATTCCTTGCCCTTCAGGGTAACGGTAATGTCGTAGCTGTCGGCATCGGTGACCTGCTTTGCGTTCTTCAGCGCCCACGGGGTCAGCACCTTGACCGGGAAGGAAACGCCGGTGATGTCGGTGCCATCTGCGTTGACGTGGTAGGAACCGCCGGCAAGGTTGCCCGCACGGGTCTTGTTCTTGGTGGCGCTGGTCACAGCGTCGATCTCAGATGCGTTGTCCACACCGGCAGCCTTGTAGAAGTCGGCGTAGGGGATGTTCATCTGGACATAGCTGGAGGTCAGGCAGTTTTCCTGTTCCACCTCTTCCGCAGCGAAGGCCGGGACTGCCACAGCGCATACCAGCATAGCGGCCGCAAGTGCACCTGCAAATACTTTTTTCAATCTCATGGTAACACACCTCTATCTCAGTTTTGAAAAAACAGTTAGCTTCGCCTAACAATTGACGCAAAAAAATGCAGGGGCAAAACCCCTCAGATGGTTAGGCAAAACAAATTTACAAAGTAAAAATAGCACTTCCACAGGGTGTTGTCAAGCAGAAACCGGCAAGTTTGCAGAGGTGAATTTTTCGGTGCAGGAAACGATCTGCATCCTCTATATCGCAAAGCCCTTGACCTTTTTGCCGGAGCGCAGTATACTGTTTGCGCGGTTAGTTACATTTAACCACAAGGAGGTACTACATGATACAAGACGCATTCTGGGGGATTTTGATCCCCTTTCTGGGCACAAGTCTTGGGGCGGGCTGTGTGTTCTTTTTGAAAAACTCTCTGCGTGACGGCATCCAGCGCGCCCTCACCGGCTTTGCCGCCGGAGTGATGGTGGCGGCATCGGTATGGAGCTTGCTGATCCCGGCTATGGAGCAGGCCGCAGATCTGGGCAGGCTGGCGTTTTTCCCGGCGGCGGTGGGGTTCTGGCTGGGCATCCTGTTTTTGCTGCTGCTGGACCATCTCATCCCGCATCTGCACCAGAATAGTTTGCAGGCCGAAGGGCCAAAAAGCCAGCTCCAGCGCACCACCATGATGGTTCTGGCGGTGACGCTGCACAACATCCCGGAGGGTATGGCAGTGGGCGTAGTCTATGCCGGATATCTTGCCGGAACTGCTCAGATCACCGCCGCCGGGGCGCTGGCACTTTCTCTTGGCATTGCCATCCAGAACTTCCCGGAGGGTGCCATCATTTCCATGCCCCTGCGGGCAGAAGGAATGAAAAAAGGCCGGGCGTTCTGGGGTGGCGTGCTGTCCGGCATCGTAGAGCCTATCGGGGCAGTGCTGACGATTCTGGCGGCAGGCATTGTGGTGCCCGCGTTGCCCTATCTGCTCAGCTTTGCCGCCGGAGCCATGCTGTATGTGGTGGTGGAGGAACTGATCCCGGAAATGTCGCAGGGACAGCACTCCAACGTTGGCACGGTATTTTTTGCGGTGGGCTTCAGCGTGATGATGGTGCTGGATGTGGCACTGGGGTGACGGATGGAGCCCTCGAAGGCGAAATCTTTTTCGGAATCTCCGAAAATGCCTAAACTTCTTGACAGAGGCAACAGCAGGGCGTATTATTTTGGCAGAAGGACCGCTGAGAAGCGGCTTTTTATAGAACAGAAAGTTAGCCTTGCCTAACTTACAGCACGAGGAATTGCTGGCCTGTCATCCGGAGCAGTGGGCGCATCTGGTAAAAAGCATTGCATTGTGAACGGTAAATAGAAAGAGGGTGGCGTTATGTCCTTTTTTGAAAACACCCGAAAGCCCGTAGGCCTTGGCGGGAAGATCATGGTTGCTATGATGAACTTTGGACACAGCGCAATGGCAGAATGGGGGCTGCGCTTTTTACAGCCTGCCCCGGATGCCATGGTGCTGGACTGCGGCTGCGGCGGTGGAGCGAACATTAAAACGCTGTTGAAACTGTGCCCCAACGGCAAGGTGCAGGGCATCGACTACTCAGCCGTCAGCGTGGAAAAAGCACGAAAGGTCAATACCAGAGCCATTGCGGCAGGACGGTGTACCGTGCAACAGGCAAGTGTGGCAGAGCTGCCGTTTGAAGCGGAGCAGTTTGATGTGGTGACCGCCTTTGAAACGGTCTACTTCTGGCCGGAGCTTGCACAAAATTTCAGAGAGGTCTATCGGGTGCTGAAGCCCGGCGGAATCTTTTTCATCTGTAACGAAGCAAACGGCGAAACGACAAAAGACGACAAATGGACGCAGATCATCGATGGCATGACCATCTATACGGATACTGCACTGAAAGAGTATCTGGAAAAAGCAGGATTTTGTCAGATCCAAAGCCACAAAAATAAAAAGGGCTGGCTGTGCGTTACGGCGCAAAAGCGGTGAAGTAGTGCAACTGTAACATTTGGAACTGTGAAGAACATGGCATGGTTTGCCTGCCGGAAAGCAGAATAAGGAGAACAGGGAGGAACCTATGAAATACAAAATCGAGAAAAACACCGTGCAGGAGACGCTGATTCTCCCGCTGTATTCCCGGAAGCTGTGCACCGAGCTGTATCCGAACCTTTACCGGGACGAAACGGCGGTGCGTCTGATCGACCAGATCGACTACGACTTTTCAGAGGCAGAGGAAAACTCCCGCAGCCTGATGCAGCGTTTCGGTGCGCTGGAGGTCGCCATGCGGCAGAATGACCTTGCCTTTGAGGTGCGGGCGTACCTGAAAACGCACCCCTGTGCGGCAGTGGTCAATCTGGGCTGCGGGCTGGATAACACCGGCAGAGCCTGTGACAACGGCAGCTGTAAAATCTACAATCTGGACTTCCCGGATGTGATTGCCTTGCGGCAGCAGCTGCTGCCCGCCGGGGAGCGGGAACAAAACATCCCCTGCGACCTGAAAGACCCCGCATGGTTTGACAAGATCGATGCCACCGGCGGGGCGGTATTCTTTGCCTCCGGGGTGTTCTATTACTTCCTGACCCAGCAGGTTCGGGAACTGGTGCAGGGGATGGCGGACGCTTTCCCCGGCGGAGTGCTGGTCTTTGATGCTGCCAACCGTACGGCGGTGAAGATGATCGCCAAAACGTGGCTCAGGACGGCGAAAATCAAGGATGTGGGAGCATATTTCGCGGTTTCGGATGCGAAGAGCGAGCTTTCCCCATGGGACAACCGTTTGCAAGTATCCAGCAGGGGCTATATGCTGGGGTACAACGATTTGAAAGATCCTTCTGTCAGCGGCTTTTTCCGGTTTCTTGCAAGGGTCGGGGACAACGGGATGAAAATGCAGATCGTGAAGATCGGATTTGGGGGCAGACAATGAAGTACGCAGGGATGCCCATGGGGATGTGGGTGCTGTTTGCCGGTTCCTTTCAAAAGCAGCTGACCGCTTACGATTTGAGCCTTGTAGTGGTTGTTTTGCAAACTTTTATTCTTTACTTGATAACTGTGTATACGATAAAACCAAAGGGAGCTCTGCCCGGACCTTCGTCCGTGACGGAACTCCCCTTTTTTAGCTTTATAAAAAACCATAAGTCATCTGCCACACTCAACGGAGCAAGAACCACACGCCCAGCAGGATCGCAAGGAAGATCAGGTTGGACAGGGTGAACAGCCCAAAATACTGCTTCTTCCCCTGTGGCAGCTCCCGTGCGATCTGTCGGTAGGAAATAAGACTGGCCATGGATGCGATCAAAGTGCCAAGACCTCCCAGATTGGTACCGATAATAAGGGCTTGTGTCTCTGCCGTGAACCCGGACAGCAGCAGGGCGGCGGGAACATTACTGGTGACCTGCGAAGCAAGAACTGCCACCAGAACTTCCCGGCCGGTCAGAAACTCCTGCAGCCAGCCGGAAAAGGCCGGAATGCGGCCAAGATTGCCAATGAAGATGAAAAAAGCCACAAAGGTCAGAAGCAGGGAATAGTCCACTGCCCGTAAGGTGTGCGGGTCTGCAAAAAGAACGCAGACGAGTACAGCGGCAAAGGCAATGCCATAGGGCAGCACCCGAATCACAGACAGCAGGCAGACGGCAAACAGAACCAGATACAGCAGGATGATCTTCTGATCCCCCTGAGATGCAGAAGAAACAAGCTCGTCCACGGAGAGGGCGGCAGAGGTTTTCCGGCAGATCAGCGCTGCCCAAGCCAGCAGCAGGAGCAGAGAGACCAGGGTGTAGGGCAGCATAAGAAGCACAAATCCCCCGATGCTCATGCCGCTTTTTCCGTAAAGATAGAGGTTCTGCGGGTTGCCGATGGGAGTCAGCATACTGCCAAGGTTTGCCGCAATGGTCTGCATACAGACCACCGGGATCAGAAGGGAGCGGCGGACATCCGCTCCCAGACGGCTCAGAACCACGAACGTAAAGGGAACGAAGGTCAGCAGGGAAACATCGTTGGTGATGAACATGCTTCCGAAAAAGCACAGCCCGACCAGTACCAGCGTCAGCTGAAAGGTGCTGTGGGTACGGGACAGCAATGCCCGGCCCAGTCCATCAAAAAAGCCCTGCCGCCGCAGCCCGGCCATGACCGTCATCAGGGAAAACAAAATCGCCAGCGTGCGCAGGTCGATGTAGCCGAGATACTGCGCATCCGGCGGAACAAAGAAGGCGGAGACAACGGCCAGCACAGCGGCTGCGGTGAGGACCGTTTCCTGCTGAATGAATTGTTTGAGTAGTTTCATAGAGACACATCCTTGTAATTGTAAAGGCAGCCCTGCTGCGGTGCCGGACGGCCTTTTTTCGTATTTCAGAGCAGCAGCTCAAACAACCCGATCATCAGCGGCATGGTCAGGATGGAAAGCAGCGTGCTCAGGACATAGATCGCGCTGGAATGAGAAGCATCCCGGTCATAGAGCTGTGCCATGGAGGTGACCGTTGCACAGGCGGGGGTAATGGCAGAAAGGTAGACCGTCATCAGGATGGACTTGCCGTCCGGGATCCAAAGGGATGCGTGAACTGCCCAAAGCAGCAGAACGATGACCAGCGGAACACCCAGCAGACGCAGAAATACCGGCAGATAGTTGCGCGGGGTGCAGAAAACCTTTTTCAGGGGCACTTCCGCAATAGCCATGCCTGCCAGCAGCATTCCCATGGGGCCGATCATATTGCCGACACTGCTCAGTGTGCTGGTGATCGGGGCAGGCAGCGAGACGTGCAGCAGGTACAGCAGAGCACCGGCTGCAATGGCGATCAGATTGACATTGGTAAGGAGCTTGCGCCATTCCAGCCGGGCAGACCCCTGCAGGCAGGCGCTTGCATGGGTCCAGAGCAGTACCAGCTGTACAATGACAAAGGCGCAGGAGTAGACAACATATTCCTCCCCCAGCAGGGCCTGCACAATGGGGATGACCAGCGCGGCGGCATTGCTGTAAATGATATTGACCTGCTCCACGGCGTCCAGCTTGAGAGACTTGCGGAACAGCGCATTCAGAAGCAGAAATACAACGTGCATTCCTACGGCGATGCCCATGGAATAAAGCAGCCCGGTGCGGATCTCCGGTGTATCCTTGATCTGAAAGGCGTTCAGAACGACACAGGGCATGACCAGATAGACAAAGACCACAGACAGCACCTTACTGTCCGATGCCTTCAACAAGCCGGTTTTCACAACGGCATATCCCATCAGCAGAATCAGAAATAGCTGCGCGATCTGCTGCATCAATAAAAGGCTGATTTGCATTTGGATCTCCTCTTTTGCAATTCGTTTTTGCAGCACAATCCTACTCCATTAGCGGGGCATCGTCAAGAGAAAACAGAAAAAATACGATTAGAGCAAGAAAAACGGATGGCTCCGCAGAACCATCCGCTAAAACTGGCATCATCAGTCTTTCCGGTACTTATATGCACCCTCAATGGCGTCAATTTCCGTGGGAATGCAGAAGTTTACGTCCTGATACATGGAAGAGTAGCCTTTTAAGCAAGGATCCCGGTGGACTGTAAAAACAGCACCAGCATCATCACCGGGGCAACATAGCGGATCATCACCCGGTAGAGCTTCTTGCGGCGGAAGGTCTTGCCGCCCCGCTGCATCTCGTCAATGACGTAATCCGGCGTCATGACCCAGCCGATCAGGATGGTGGACAGCAGGGCGATGAAAGGCATCATAACGCTGTTGCTGACATAGTCCATGATATCCAGCAGCTGAGCCGCAGAGCCGTTGGGCAGCTGCACCTCAAAATAGAAGATGCTGTAACCCAGCGCAATGATGGCGGACGCGGCCAGATAAATGACCGTCAGCACCAGCACCGTCTTTTTGCGGCCCGAGTGGAAGATCTCCATGCAGTTGGCGGTGATGGATTCCAGCACCGAGATGCAGGAAGTGAGAGTGGCAAAAATAGCAGTGACAAAGAACAGGATGCCCACGAAAGTACCGGCCTTGCCCATAGCGGCAAACACCTTGGGCAGCGAGACGAACATCAGGCTGGGGCCTGCACTCATGCCCTCGGTACCGGAGAACACATACACGGCAGGAATGATCATGGCACCGGCCAGCAGAGCCACGCCGGTATCGAAGATCTCGATCTGATTCACCGCTTTGTTCAGGTCTACGTCCGGTTTGACGTAAGAACCGTAGGTGATCATAATGCCCATGGACACGCTGAGGGAGAAGAACAGCTGGCTCATGGCGTCCAGCAAGATCTGCAAAAAGCGGCTGACGGTCAGCCCTTCCATGTGCGGGGTCAGGTAATAGCGTAGCCCTTCCATACCGGTGCGCATCTGGCCGGAAGCGTCCTCGTGGCGCAGGGTGAGGGCGTAACCAGCGATCACGACCACCAGCACCAGCAGAATGGGCATCATGTAGCGGGACACCCGCTCAATGCCGCCCTCCACGCCGTTGTACACGATGAAAGCCGTCACGCCCATGAACAGCAGAGCGAACACCACAGGAGACACCGGCGAGGTAATGAAGCTGGTAAAATAACCGTCCTCCGCAGCGGCGGCAGACTGTCCGGTGAGGTAGACCACCGCATATTTCGTGATCCACCCGCCGATGACGGCATAGTAGGTCATGATCAGAACTGGCACCAGAAAGGTTAGGATGCCGAGGAATTTCCACTTGGGGCGCATCGTCTCGTAGGCGCGGATGGCACTCTGCTTGGTGCGGCGTCCGATGGCGATATCCGAGGTGAGCAGGGTAAAACCGAAGGTCAGCACCAGCACCAGATACACCAGCAAAAACAAACCGCCGCCATCCTTTGCGGCAAGGTACGGGAACCGCCACAGGTTGCCGACACCCACCGCACTTCCGGCGGCAGCAAGGACAAATCCGATTTGTCCGGAGAAACTGCTTGCTTTCTTTTCCATGATTCTCAAACTCCTATCCTAAAAACCTATTGTAATATAGGATAACATGAAGTATCATATCAGTAAACCCAATAAAATTACTGCGACCTATAAATTTTACTTATGGAGCGTTTACAATGCGGGAACAGAAAGACCGATACGAGATATTCTTGAAAGTATGCGAAACGGGCAGCTTTTCCAAAGCAGCGGAGGCACTGAACTATACCCAATCCGGCATCAGCCAGATGATGGCAGGGCTGGAAGAGGAATTGGGCGTGCAGCTGTTCGCCCGCATCAACCGGGGCGTGACCCTGACAGATAACGGCACCCGCCTTTTGCCCTACATCCGGGAGCTGGCCAACCAGAAGACCCGGCTGCGGCAGGCGGCGTTCAATATCAACCACAAGGTGGAGGGCAAGCTGCGGGTGGGCAGCATTTCCAGCATCACAACGCTCTGGATGCCGGAAGTCGTGCATTATTTCAAGGAAAACTACCCGAAGGTGAAGATTGAAATTCTGGACGGCAACTATGATGAGATCCGGGAATGGATCATCCGTGGGCAGGTGGACTGCGGTTTCCTCTCGTCCATTGTGGCAGACGACCTGAAATTCTACCCGCTCCGGGACGACCCGCTGTGCGCTGTGTTCCCGGAGGGGCATCCACTGGCTGCACATTCCAGTGTGACCCTGCCGCAGCTGTTTCAGTATCCGCTCATCATCGAAACGCCCGGCTGTGATAACGACATCCAGCACCTGATGCTCAAATGCCCGGTGAAGCCGAATATTTTTTACAGCTTCCGGGACGATACCCTCATCATGGCGTTCGTGCGCAGCGGGCTGGGCGTGACCATCTCGCAGGAACTGGTGATGCAGGCGTTCGGCTGCCCCGGTGTGGTGTCCCGCCCGCTGGAGCCTGCCTGCTGCCGGACATTGGGGCTGGCGTTTTCCAAGACGGCAAGCTCGGTGGTGAGCCAGACGCTGCTGGAATATCTGAGATCCACCCGGCAGCGAAAGGAAACACCGAAGATAAAGTAAGAACAAAGCGCGGAGAACGGTATAAAAGCCGCTCTCCGCTTTCCCAGCAGCAACTCCTTGATCTCCTTGGAGATGACCGCCTGAAAATCGCGCACGATGGTGGGGAGCAGTTCCCTGCACCCTCAAAGGACTTTCTCTGTTGTCATTCTGCCTGTATCTCTTCCACCAGCGGCAGATAGTCGGCACAATATTTTCGGTACAGCGGCTGTACCAGCTGCCGGAAGTTCTGCATTTCTTCTTCGGGCAGCGGCAGCTCCCGGCACCCGCCAGCCAATGCCGCTTCTCGGGCGGCAGTTTCTTCCTGTGCCCAGAGCTGGCGCTCGTATTGCGCCGATGCCCGGGCGCATTTCTGCAGAATCTGCTGGTATTCCTCCGGCAGTGCATCCCATGTGTGGCCGGAAGCCAGCTGCACCTCCGGTACGCGGCTGTGCTCATCGGCCATGTAGTACCGCGCCACCTTGTAGTGCTCCATGGAATAGTAGGCCGGCCAGTTGTTTTCGGCGGCATCGATCTGCCCGGTTTCAAGCGCCGAGTAGACGTCGCTGTAAGCCGTGGTCTCCGGCACTGCACCCAGCAGGCGGATCATGTCGATCACGATCTGCGAATCCTGCACGCGGATGGTCTTGCCCTGCAGATCGTTCAGGCTGCGCACCGGCTGACGGGCATAGAACGAGCGGGCACCCGCGTCGTACCAGCTCAGGCCCACCCGCCCATGCGCGGTAAAGTCCTGCAAAAACTCTGCTCCGATGCTGCCATCCAGCACACGCCACATATGGTCGGCATTCCGGTAGAGATACGGCAGCAGCAGTACGTTGAGCCGGGGCAGATCGTCTGTGGCCGCCGAAAGCGACACACGCGCAAAATCTACGCCGCCAATGGCAAGCTGCTCCCACACCTGCTGTTCCGAGCCGTACTCGCCGTTCGCTTTGACCTGAATGACCACCTTGCCCCTGGTCTGCTGCTGCACAAGGTCTGCAAAATACTGTGCGCCCTGTGTGGTGGGGTACCCGGCGGGCTGGTTGTCGGCATAGGTCAGCACATAGTCCGGTGTGGTCTGCGGCTTTGCGCCACAGCCTGCCAGCTGCAAGGCTGCAAAGCCCAGCCCGGCTAAAAAGGTTCGTCTGCGCATGGTGTCTCCCTCCCTTTGCAGATAGTATAGCGCACAAGACTGCCTTTGTGCAAGAGATAGGAAAAGGCGGTGCCCGCCGCAAAGCAGGTACCGCCTTTTAGGAGAAGAAAAAGGAGATGTCTCAGTTACATCAGGCCCATTGCCTGCGGCAGTGCGGTAGACACTGCCGGGATAAAGGTGACCAGCAGCAGTCCGCCGATGATGGCCACATAGTACATAAGCATATACGGCATGACCTTGGAAAGCGAGGTGCGCCCCACCTTGATACCCACGAACAGGGCGTTGCCCACGGGCGGGGTGATGTTGCCGATGCACAGGTTATACACGAGGATCAGACCGAAATGGATGGTGCTCATGCCAAAGCTCTGGCAGATGGGCAGAAACAGCGGAGTGAAGATGAGGATGGCCGGGGTCACATCCATGAAGGTGCCGGACACCAGCAGGATCACGTTCATGATGAGCAGGATGATGTACTTATTGCTGGTCAGGCTCAGCAGGGCTGCTGCCACAGCATCCGGGATTTGCAAAAAGGCCATGACCCAGCCCAGAATGTTGGAGACACCCACAAGGAACACCACCATGCCAGACATCTTGGCAGAGTCCACGATGATCTTCCACAGGCTCTTCAGGTTGATGGAGCGGTAGCAGAAAGCAAGGATCAGCGCATAGACAACGGCAATGGCAGAGCCTTCGGTGGCAGAGAACACACCGCCGATGATGCCGCCAATGACCACGATGATCAGGGACAGAGACGGCAGAGCGCGCAGGGTGCAGATGCCGAGATTTTTCCAGTCAAACTTGCCGGGTGTGCCCTTGTACCCCAGCTTGACAGCCAGCAGCACACCCACCACGCAGCAGCACAGCGCCCAGATGATGCCGGGAATGTAACCCGCCATGAACAGTGCAGCCACAGAGGTGCCGCCGGACGCCAGAGAGTAGGTGATCAGGGCGTTGGACGGCGGGATCAGCAGGCCGGAGCAGGAGGAAGCAGCGTTGGTGGCAGCGGTCACGGCGGGGTCGTAGCCCTGCTCGTCGGCACCGTCGCGGATCATAGAGCCAACGGCAGCAGCCGCAGCGGATGCAGAGCCGGAGATGGCACCGAACAGAGCGTTGGTGCCGATGTTGGTCACCAGCAGTGCGCCGGGCAGCTTGCCCAGAATGGCCATGACGAAATCCACCAGACGCTTGGCGATGCCGCCCTGATTCATGATGTTGCCGGCCAGAATAAAGAATGGGATGGCGGTCAGGCTGAACTTGCTCATGCCCACAAAGGTGCGCTGGGCAGCGGTCAGCACGGCCACATTCAGATCAATGGAAGAAAGGATAGCAGTCAGAGAAGAGACTGCAATGGCGTACGAGATGGGCACGCCGAGGAACAGCAGCACCAGCAGCACTGCCAGAATTACGAGTAACGCTTGAATTGCCACAGCTTAGTCCTCCTTGTTTTCCTTGTCGGCATCGGCAGCCATTTCGGCTTCCACCTTTGCAAAGTCTGCATCCTCCGGGGTATCCAGACAGATGGAGCCGTTGGCGATGCCGATAATGTTCAGCACGGAATATACCAGAATGATCACGCCGCAGATGGGCATGACCCAGTAGAACACGCCCACGGCAACGCCCAGCGAGGAGGTCTGCTGTCCCATGGCCAGCTGGGACACCTGAAAACCGCCGAACACCAGAATGGTGGCGGAGAAGAGAAAGGCGATGACCTCGGCAAAGATGTGGAACGCCTTGCGCATGGTGGGGTTGAACCGGTCCACCAGCACGGGAATGTTCATGTGGCCGCGCTCGCCGGAGACGATGGTGGCACCCAGCATGGTGCTCCAGCCGAACAGATAACCCACCAGCTCTTCCGACCATGTGGAGGGAGAGTTGAAGATGTAACGCACGATGACCTGATAGGTGGTCAGCACCACCATAACTGTCATGCTCAGACCTGCCAGCAGGTTGAGCACCTTGTTCAGGGTATTTCTCAGTTTTTCCATGATGCTCCTCCTCAGTCCGCAGTATGGGCAGCGTTGTGCTGCTGGATCAGGTCATAAATGGGCTGCAATTCCGGGTTTGCTGCCAGCACGGAATCGTGCAGGGGAGCCATAGCCTCCTGAAACGGTGCAGTGTCCGGGTAAATAAAGTTGACGTGCTGCTCATTCTCGGCCTTGTCTTTCGCCTCAGCCACAGCATCCTCCCAAGCGTCCTGCTCGGTGCGCTTCACGATCTGGAAGCCCTCTTCAAAGATCGCGCGCTCCTCATCGCTGAGCTCGTTCAGGAAGGCGTAGTTTGCCACCAGCAGGTCCGGCACCATCTGGTGCATATCATAGGAGTAATACTTGCAGATATCACCGTGACCGTTATCGGTCAGAGCCAGCTCGTTGTTTTCGGCACCATCCAGAATACCGGCCTGCAGCGCGGTATACACATCGCCGAAGCCCATGGGGGTAGCGGTGCCGCCCAGCAGACGCATCATTTCCACATTGGTGGGCGACTGCTGTACGCGGATCTTCAGCCCCTTCAGGTCGGAGGGCTGGTTGATAGGGGTCTTGATGGTGTAGAAGTTGCGGGTACCGGCATCCAGCCACGCCACTGTTTCCAGACCGGCCTTGGAGGTGGTCTTGAAGATGGGGTCTGTCACCTCGGGGTCATCCATGGCCTCGTGGTAAGCTTCCACGCAGGAGAACAGGTAAGGCAGGTTGAAGATCTGGTATTTGGCGCTGAAGGTCTCCATGATGGCATTGGACGCCACCACAAAGTCGATGGCACCGGTCTGGGTCAGCTGCACCATTTCGGTCTGGGAGCCCAGCAGCTCGCTGGGGTACACCTCCACGCGGTACTTATCGCCCAGCTTCTCGTTGATATAGTCGGCAAAGGCTTCCAGTCCCAGATGATCCGGGTGGGTCTGGGACTGCACATGGCCGATGCGCACGATCTTCCGGTCGTCACCGGAACTGGCGCCGCAGCCGGTAAGCATCATGCTGCTGGTCAGTGCCGCCGCGCCCATCAGCGACAGAAACGTTCTTCTCTTCATGAATGGCATCCTCTCTTTTCGCGTTTTTTCTGTGATTTTATTTTAACAACTCGTTCATTTTTGCGAAACCGGATTATTTTGTGAAACGCAGCACGATTTTGTCTTTGTTGTATCCAAGTACAATTTTTGTGTTTTGCGGACGAAAGAAACTGGCAAAAACAAAAAAGCACCCGTCCCTCTCCTGCTGACAGGCAGGAAAGAACAAGTGCTTCTTTTGTGTCGGATTTATCCTTGTACCGCTTTTTCCGCTGCGGCCATGCGGTATTCCGAAGGGGTCTGGCCGGTCAGGCGCTTGAACACCCTTGTAAAATAGTTGGCGTCGCTGTACCCCACAGCAGCGCCGATATCCTTCAGGCTCAGGCGCGGGTCCAAAATCAGCTGGCGCGCCTTGTTCACCCGATATTCGTTCAGGTAGGTCGAAAAGTTCACCTTAAAGCACTGCTTGAACAGCTTGCAGAAGTAAGCGTCCGAGTAGCGCAGCGCAGCGGCGGCATCCTGCATGGAGATATCCTCCCCATAGTGAGCGTCGATGAAGCGGCTGATCTCTGCCCGGATGATGGCGGTGCGCATATCCTCATCCTCTTCCCGGCGGAGGGGCTCTGCAGGCGCAGGGGGCTGTGCTGGGCGGGCGGGCAGCTGCACCGACACCTGCCGGATGGCATCTTCCACCGTGAATACCAACTCCTGCTCGTTGTAGGGTTTGAGCAGATAGTCCATCGCCCGCACAGAAATCGCCTGCCGTGCGTAGTCGAACTTATCAAAGCCGGTCAGGAACAGGATGGCGCAATTTTTGTCTGTTTCGCGGATCTTGCGCGCCACCTCCAGCCCGGTAAGACCCGGCATTTCAATGTCCAGCACAGCCACCTGCGGCGCTTCGCGAGCAAAAATTTCCAGAGCCTCTCTGCCGTTTTTTGCCTCATACAGGCTTATCAAATCTCCCAGATACTTCTGCAAAGTCCTGCACAGCACCTTGCGCTCGATCAATTCATCCTCTGCCACCAGCAATTTGCACTTCACGAGAGCGTCTCCTCCTTTTCTTCCGGCTGCTGCGTTTGCGGCAGTTCAAACCGCACCACAGTGCCATGACCTGCGCGGCTGTACACCTGCATTTTACCGCCCGGATACAGCATCCCGATGCGGCGGGAAATGTTGCCAAGGCCGATGCTGCGGCCGGTCTGCTCGCTCTGGGCAATTTTGGTTTGCACGGCGTCCAGCTCCTCTGGGGTCATCCCCTTGCCGTTGTCCGCGACCGTGAGCACCAGCACCTTGCCCTGCATCCATGCCCGCAGCAGGATGCGTCCGCCTTCCTCGCGGGACTTGAGCCCGTGCGAGTAAGCGTTTTCCACCACCGGCTGCAGCATAAAGGACGGTACCAAAACCGCCGCAGGCTGCACCTGAATGCTTTTTTCTACGGTAATGCGTCCATCAAACCGCATCTGCTGCAAATAAATGTAGTCCTCCAGCCCGTCCAATTCCTCCTCCAGCGTGATCTGCTGGCGCTTGGTGCGCAGGTTGTGCCGGAACAAACTGCCCAAATGCACGATCATCTGGTCGGTGGTGGCAGCATCCTCCAGCCGCGCCATGCAGGAGATCATGTTCAGGGTGTTGAACAAAAAATGCGGGTTTACCTGACTTTTAAGCACCTCCAGCCGGGTGTGTTCCAGATCCTTTTCCAGCGCAAGGTTCCGCACTTCTTCCCGGTGCAAGGCCTGCTGCGTGGTCAGCTGCTGCGCCATGGCGTGTTTCATCTGGTTGAAGGTGGCCGTCAGCCGCCCCACCTCGTCGCTGCTTTTCACCGGTAGGTCCGGGCTGGAAAAATCTCCCTCGGCAATGCTGCGGGAAGCCTGCGCCAGCCGCAGCAGCGGACGCACCACCGCACGGCTCAGCACCCGGATGAGCAGCAGCATCAGCACGGCCGCCGTCAGGAACAGCCCCAGATACAGCCACGGCAGATGCCGGATGTGAGCCGCCGTGCTGCTGTAAAGGGCGTTTTCCTGTTCCAGCGTGGCCTGTGTCAGGCGCAGCGCATACTCGGCAAGGTAGTCTTGCAGCGCCATCACATGGTACATCTGTTCAATATAGGTATCTGCTGAGGGCGAAAGCTGCAAAAAGGCATCCCGCTCCTGCCGGTAACCCGCGTACCCCTGCAAAAGGTTCCATGTGCGGGCATAGCGTTCTTCGCCGATACGGGCGTAATCGAAGGGCAGGGCCGCAAGGCTTTGCTCGGAAGCGGTGCAGGCGGCGGTATAGGCTTGTTCGGTTTCAGAAGTAGGCTGGCGCACATAGCGTGCAAAGGCCTGTGTTTCGTCCTTGAGGGCGTTCTGCACCGTGTAGCAGACGGCGTTGTCGGCCAGCAGCGTATCAAAGGAGTGCACCGTCCATTGACCTGCTATGGTAGCAATGCCGGTGGAAAGCATTGTGACCAGCAAAATCGCGGCAAGCCATGCCGTGACCCTGCTGCGCAGGGAAATACCGTCCTGCGTGGTTTTGTTCCGTGCCATACGCTTTCCCTCCTGCCCTTGCAGCACCCGGTCTTTTTTATAAGATAAGTATAATAATCTCCCGGGAAAAGTGCAACTGCAAAAAAGCACCGGTTTCCGCAAAGAAGCCGGTGCTTGTAGACAGTGTACCAAGCGGTCAGCGGGTCAACAGCTCAAAGTGGTTCCGTTTGGTGACCAGCAGCCCTTCTTTTTGCAGCTTGGAAAGCTCCACCGACATGGCGGCACGCTCCACGCAGAGAAAATCCGCCAGCTGCTGACGGTCAAAGGGGATGTCAAAGGAAAGGGAGGACTGCCGGATGGATTCGGCGGACAGGTAGGACAGCAGCTTTTCCCGGGTGGTCCGCTTGCTGACATGGGTGATCTTATCGTTAAAAAGCAGTATTTTGTTTGCCAGAACGCTGACCAAATTGCGGATGAGTTTCTGGTGATGGTCGCAGGCGGTGGGGCAGGAGGTGAGCAACCGCTTGACGTTCAGCAGCAGGATCTCGCAATCCTCCTCTGCCACCACGCTGATATTTAGGATGGCACCGGGGGTGGCGGCGTAAGGCTCCCCGAAAAAGTCTCCGGTATTGCACTTGGACAGGATATTGCGGTGTCCCCAAAGATCCTCTTGTATCACAAGGGTGGAGCCGGACAACATGAGCCCCATGACCTCCGTGGAATCTCCGGCACGGAAAATGTAGGAACCCCGGGGACGGGTGATTTTCGCTGCACTGACACAGTGCAGGATGGACAAAATCTCATCATCGGTAAGCCCGGTAAAGAAGGGGCAGCTCCGCAGAACAGGCAGATATTTTTGCATAAAGGCTCTCCTTGTTGGAATTCAAACATACAAGATGGCTTTAGTATACTATAATAAACCTGCAAATGCAAAAACACCTACAACAGGAGAGTATAGATATGATTCGGAAGATTATCCATATTGACGAAGAAAAATGCAACGGCTGCGGCTTGTGCGCAACCGCCTGCCACGAGGGAGCCATTGATATCATCAACGGCAAAGCAAAGCTGGTGCGGGAAAATTTCTGCGATGGCTTTGGCGACTGCCTGCCGGGCTGCCCCACCGGAGCTATCACTTTTGAGGAGCGGGAAGCCCCTGCCTACGACGAGGCAGCGGTGCAGGAGAACAAAAAGAAAAAGGAATTGCAGGAGAAGATGAAGCACCTCCACGAGGGCGGCTGCCCCGGCTCCCGGATGCGGATGCTGGAACAGCCGGAGGCTGCCGAAAGTGCAGTTGCCGCCCCTGTGCAGCCGGTCTCCCGCCTGCGCAACTGGCCGGTTCAGATCAAGCTGGCACCCATCCATGCGCCCTACTTTGAGGGTGCAAAGCTCCTGATTGCAGCGGACTGCACGGCCTATGCCTACGCCAATTTCCATCAGGAGTTTATGCGCGGCAAGGTGACCCTTATCGGCTGCCCGAAGCTGGATGCTGTGGATTACAGCGAAAAGCTGACCGAGATCCTGCGCAGCAACGATATCCAGAGCGTGACCATCCTCCGCATGGAGGTGCCCTGCTGCGGCGGCTTGGAGATGGCGGCGAAAAAGGCGCTTCAGACCAGCGGAAAGTTCATTCCGTGGCAGGTGGTCACCATCTCCATTGACGGAAAAATTCTGGATTAAAAGCACAGGACAGACCTATACCGCCTTTTAATGCTTCACGCATTTCTTGCCTTGCGGTAAAATACCATAGATTCCATAAGCGGGCGACCTGAAAAAGGCTGCTCGCTTTTTTATCGTCATCGCAGTATTTTTGCGGGAACGGCTTTTTGCCGGTAAAGGACAAAACTGCTCCGTAAAATAGGTGCTCTTTACGAGAAAAAATCTTGAAACGCTTCTGTATCTACTATGCGATCAACAAAAACCGCCCTGATATCAAAGAAGAACTGGACGATGCGATGCGCGCATTGAACGAAGCTGCGCCTTTTTATACGGCGGATCTGTACAAAAGATATTTCTCAATGGATTATACGCCCATCCTTACAGGGGAGGAAAAGGCGTGGCTCAGAAAGCACGGTGCGATCAGGATGGGCTTTCTGGCGAGCGACAGCGGCGTCAGCACCTTTGACCCTGCCACCGGGGAGTTTACCGGGGTAATCACGGACTATATTCAGTTCGCAGCAGATTGTCTGGGCAATCAGGAACTGGAATTCCAGCTGGTCGGCTATGACAGCAAGGAAGCAGAACTGGATGCGCTGAAATCGGGCGAGATCGACATGATCTTCCATTGCGACCAGAACCCCAATCTGGCGGAAGAGTATCACTTTGCCTGTACCAACACAACGTGGACCTCCAACCTGATGGCGGTCACGAACAAACAGCACTTTAACGAAAACAATGTAAACCGCATTGCCGTTCCCCAAAACAAACTCTCCCTGAAAAAGTACCTTGCGTTTTATTACCCGCAGTGGGAGATCGTGGACTGCGATACACAGGAGGATGCGGCAAGGCTGGTCAAAGACGGACAGGCAGATTGCTTTGTTACCGGGATCAGCAGTGAGAATAAATACAGCAAGAAATACAGCTTTTACAGCGTTCCGCTGGTAAACCCTGTAAGATCCTGCTTTGCGGTCAATAGCGGAAACCGCAGCCTGTTGTCCATCCTGAACAAAACGATCAAGGCAATGCCTGTTAATATGCTTGCCGGCGCGCTTGCGATGTATAAGAGCTCCGCGCGGAAGGTTACCCTGAGCGATTTTATAAAGGATAACTTCTTTAAAGTTATGTTGATCAGCAGCATTGCTGTTGCAGTTGTTCTGCTCACGATTTTGATGCTGCTCCAGAAGGCGCGTAAAGCCGAAGCTGCTGCAAGGAAAGCCGCAAGCGATACGCAGGAACTGAATGCAAAATTGCAGGTCGCCGTGGAAAAAGCAGAGACCGCCAACCGCGCTAAGAGCACCTTCCTTTCCAATATGTCCCACGATATCCGCACCCCCATGAACGCCATCATCGGCTTTACCACGCTGGCGCTCAGCAATATTGACGATACAGACCGGGTGAAGGATTATCTTGGCAAGACCCTTGCATCCAGCAACCATCTGCTCTCCCTCATCAACGATGTGCTGGATATGAGCCGCATTGAAAGCGGAAAGATCCATCTGGAAGAGGTGGAAGTCAACCTTTCGGATGTGCTGCACGATTTAAAAACCATCGTCAGCGGGCAGATTTATGCAAAACAGCTGGAGCTTTACATGGACGTTATGGACGTGACCGACGAGGACGTCTACTGCGACAAGACCCGGCTGAACCAGATCTTGCTGAACCTGCTGTCCAACGCCATCAAGTTTACCCCGGCGGGCGGCACGGTCTCGGTGCGGGTGCGGCAGCTTGCCGGTAAGGTGCATGGCTGCGGGCAGTACGAGTTCCGCATCAAGGATAACGGCATCGGCATGAGCCAGGAGTTTGCCCAAAAGATCTTTGAACCCTTCGAGCGGGAGCGCACCTCCACGGTAAGCCGCATCCAGGGCACCGGCCTTGGCATGGCCATCACCAAAAACATCGTGGATATGATGGGTGGCACCATCGAGGTGCAGACAGCGCAGGGCAAGGGCACCGAGTTTACCGTCTGCGTGCCCATGCGCGCACAGACCGAGCAGCGCCCGGTGGAAAAGATCACCGAGCTGGAGGGCCTGAAGGCACTGGTGGTGGATGACGACTTCAACACCTGCGACAGCGTGACAAAGATGCTGGTCAAGGTGGGCATGCGCGCCGAGTGGACCCTTTCCGGCAAGGAAGCGGTGCTGCGTGCGCGGCAGGCCCTCGAGATGAGCGACGTCTACCACGCCTATATCATCGACTGGCGCTTGCCGGATATGAACGGCATCGAGGTCACCCGCCAGATCCGCAGTCTGCACGATGATACGCCTATTATCATCCTGACCGCCTACGACTGGTCGGATATTGAAGTGGAAGCAAAGGCTGCCGGTGTGACCGCCTTCTGCGCCAAGCCCATGTTCATGTCCGACCTGCGCGAGACCCTGATGAGCGCCCTTGGCCAGAAGCCGGCGGATGCAGTGCAGAGGCTTTTGCCGGAAAAGAACGCCGACTTCAAGGGCAAGCACATCCTGCTGGTGGAGGACAACGAACTGAACCGCGAGATCGCGCAGGAAATTTTGCGGGAGTACGGCTTCCTTGTCGATTCGGCAGAAAACGGCGCAGTGGCAGTGGAAAAGGTGAGCACTGCCGCGTCGGGCAGCTATGATCTGGTGCTGATGGACGTGCAGATGCCGATCATGGACGGCTATACCGCCACCCGGAAGATCCGCGCACTGGACGACCCGGCGCGGGCAAAGCTCCCGATCCTTGCCATGACCGCCAACGCCTTTGACGAGGATCGCCGCAACGCCTTGGAAAGCGGCATGAACGGCTTTTTGTCCAAGCCCATCGTGATCGACGACCTTGTGCAGGAGCTGCACAAAATTTTGTAAATGAAACGCAGGTCAGGTGAATAAAAAAGAAAGCACCCGCAGAATTTGCGCCCGGAGGCCAAAACCTCTGGAAAGCCTGCTGCGGGTGCTTTTTTGTTTCCATTGTCTTTAAAAAACGCTTGACAACGGAAACATTTTTGATTATAGTAGAACTAACGAACATTAGTTAGTAAATGGCGAAGAAAAATGGAAGATACCAAGCAGCGCATTCTGGAAAAGTCTCTGGAACTGTTTTCGACCAAAGGATACGATGCCGTCAGTGTGGGCGAGATTGCAAAGGCGGTGGGTATCAAGGCGCCCTCGCTGTACAACCATTTCCCCAGCAAGCAGGCGATTTTTGATGCGATTTTGGAGACAACTTCGGCGCACTACCAGAAAGACACCGCTGAGATTGCGGTCCATGTACAGGATTCTCAAAAAGACATCCCGGTTTTCTCCCACATCTCGGAGGAGCTGCTGGTTGAAAAAGTCCGACAGATTTTCCTCTATTCGCTGCACGATAAAACCATCAGCCAGTTCCGCCGGATGATGACGCTGGAGCAGTTCCGCTCCCCCAAATTTGCCGAACTGCTTTCCAAACGCTATGTAGATTGGATGATCTCCTACCATGCAGGCATCTTCCGTGCGCTGGTTGCAAACGGCGAACTGCGAAACGAAGACCCTGATACGCTGGCGTGGATGTATGTTTCACCTATCATCGTCCTGCTCAGTGTCTGCGACCGCCAGCCGGAACGGGAAGCTGAAAGCCTTGAAAAGTTGGACGCCCATGTAAAGCTGTTCTTCCGCACCTTTAACATCGAGGGGGGTGAAAAATAAAGGAACTTTTGAATTTTATATTGAAGTAGAAAAACACCATAAATGCTAAAATCAAAGGAGAACTTTTTGAAACATACAACATTTGCACTGGAGCTTGTGGGCTGACCGGGAGGTCTGGCAAATACCACAAGCCACGCCTCTCGAAGACGAACAGACACAATTCTTCAGGAGGACATTACCATGAATCGTGAAAATAAACGCAAGACCTTTGAAAAAGGTTACTATAAGACCCACGCCTGCAACGACACCTTTACCTGCAAAGTCTGCGGACGGGTCTGCACCCCGCAAAATGCCGGCAGCGACCACCGCAACCATTGCCCCAACTGCCTGTCCAGCCTTCATGTGGACGAAGAACCCGGTGACCGCGCCTCCGACTGCGGCGGCATCATGGAGCCGGTAGCTGTCTGGGTACGCAAGGGCGGCGAGTGGGCCATCATCCACCGCTGCAAACGCTGCGGAAAGCTCAGTTCCAACCGTGTGGCGGCAGACGACAACCCCATGAAGCTCATGAGCATTGCCATGAAGCCGCTGTGCTCTCCGCCGTTCCCGCTGGACTATATTGAGGAAATGACCGCCTTGATGGGCGGCGATGGACGGATGCGGTAAGCCGCAGGAGGAACTACAAGATGGAGTATATCCGAATCACAAAAGAAAACATCGACAAGGAACACATCTGTTGTGCCATGTCCGGCAAACAGAGCCTTGCCAAGAAGGAATGGCTTAAGCAGCGCTTTGAGGAGGGGCTTGTCTTTTACCGCAGTGCGGAGCGCGGCAAATGCTTTATCGAGTACATCCCGGCGGAAAACGCATGGGTGCCCATTGATGCCGATGGCTATCTGTACATCAACTGCCTGTGGGTCTCCGGCTCCTTGAAAGGGCACGGCTATTCTGGCGAACTGCTGGAAGAATGCCTTCGGGATGCCAAGGCGCAGGGCAAAAACGGCGTTTGTATTCTGTGTGCAGAGGGGCGCAAACGGGAGTTTCTCGCTGATCCCAAGTTTTTGACCCATAAGGGCTTCAAGGTTTCGGACATCTCCGATTGCGGCATCAACCTCATGTGCCTGCCCCTTGCAGAGAGTGCCCAGCCGCCAAAATTCAAGGCCTGCGCCAAGCACCCCAAGGTAGAGGAAAACGGCTTTGTCCTCTACTATACCGACCAGTGCCCCTACACCTATTATTGGGTGCCAAAGGTGCAGGAGGCCGCAAAGGAACATGGGATTCCGTTCAAAGCCATCCACGTCACAGAGAAAGAGACGGCACAGAGTGTGCCCGCACCCGTCACCACCTATGCACTGTTCCGGGATGGGAAATTCGTGACACAGGGCATCCAGTCGGATAAGAAATTTTTGAAATTAGCAGGCGCAGCGGATTGAGAGATTCAGGAGGAAAAATGCAATACGATCAAACGGTTATCACACCAAAAGGACTGGCAGTCCACATCCGAAACGGTGTGGCATCCGATGGAAGCGCTGTGCTTGAAAACTTTGATTTGACACACGCAGAAACAGATTATCTGCTGAGTTATCCCGATGAAAATCACTTTGATGCGGAACAGGAAAGCCGCTACTTGGAGAAAAAAGCAACCAGTCCGAATGAGATCGAACTGATCGCCTTTGTGGACGGTAAAGTGGCAGGAACTGCCGGGATCGATGCAATCGGAGCGCAGTATAAAGTGGCGCATCGTGCCGAATTTGGCGTCAGCATCCTAAAAGAGTATTGGGGTCTGGGGATCGGGCGAGCCTTGATGGAAGCCTGTATCCATTGCGCTAAAACCGCCGGATACGCTCAGTTGGAGCTGGATGTAGTGGCGGAGAACGCAAGAGCAATCTCCATGTACCAGACGGCAGGATTTGTGGAATATGGCAGAAACCCAAAAGGTTTTCGCTCTCGGAACGCTGGATTTCAAGAACTGATCTCCATGCGGCTGGAATTGTAAAGCTTATCGACTGAAAACAGCCCTCCTGACCATGACGGCCGGGAGGGCTGTTTTTGGTAGGGAGGTTGACCAGTATGAGGACAATACCCGGACTACCGCAAGGCAAGGAATGAGATGCAGAAACTAGTTCGAGCACAGAAAAATGTAGAACGTTTTTTTGCAGAGGAAAAGAACACCACCGAGAAAACACAGACACGTTAAAAAAGTCGCCGAGGAGCTTTCCCTGTTGGGAGGCATCCTCGGCGGATTTTTTAGTTTATATAGCAGCTTTGCGGAGCAATGCGCCTGTTACCCGTATATTTTCCCCACGATCTTTCCGCGTGCTGCGGCGGGCAGAAGCTTGCACAGCAGGCTCAGGAACTTATACTGTGCACCGGAAACATAAACGACCGCCGGCTTCTTTTTCTCCACAATACCGGCGATGTACCGTCCAATGCGTGCCGGGTCCATGCCGTTTTGCTCGTCGTGCTCCATCTGACTGACGCTCCGGGAGATACGTCCGCCGTATTCATCATCGCCGAGAATGCTTTTCTGACGTGCTTTTGTAAATCCGGTGCAGATGTCACCCAATTCTACGACGGTAACATGGATGCCGTAGGGCTTGACTTCATTTGCCAGAGCATAAGAGTAAGAGGAAACGGCGGCTTTGCTTGCGGAGTAGAAGGTCTGGAACGGAATGTGCGCTACGGCAGCAACAGAGCTGATGTTCACAATATGCCCCTTCCCTTGATGGCGCAGGAAGGGGAGAACCGCTTTATTCACAGTGACTGTCCCGAAAAAGTTCACATCAAACTGTGCTTTGGCTTGCTCCATGGACGTAAACTCCACCGCACCGGAAATGCCAAAGCCTGCACAGTTGACCACCGCATCAATTTTGGTCTCTTTTTGGATGACCTGCTGCACGGCGGCGGTGACAGCGTCTTCATCGGTCACATCGACGGATAGATGGGTGACACCCTCCATAGGGATACTTCTGCGGCTGAACTCATAGACGATGCAGCCGTTCGCCTTCAGAGCGGATGCCGTGCACCGCCCGATGCCGGAGCTTCCTCCGGTAACAATGACGACCTTGTTGTTTTCTCCCACCATGATTTTCCTCCTGAAAATGTTGATTTGGTTCGAGTATACCGCATCGCAGGGCGACTGTCTATACGGATAGCCGGATCGTGGAAAAGTACAGGGATCAACTTGCGTAAATTTTCACACAGATTGGCCTCTCTTTTTTACACAGCCAATGCCAATTAGCGCTTGAAAACGAAACACTGCGCAAGTATACTATACTAGTTATACTGTACAAGCTTGATCACAAATCAGTATGCCAGTTGACCATAAAAGACATACCAGAATTGAAGCGTGCGGCGGGGTCAAAACCCTACGAGGATGAAAATGAAATTCGATAGAAGACTTACAGATGAAATCTACACTTCCGATACGGTAAGGCTGGGAAAAAATGCATTTCAGGCCATGCAGGAGACGATCTATCATAATGGCGGTGTCGGAACCATTACCGGGTACTATGATGCCGAATTGTCGATCCTGTCGGTCAGTGATCTGTTGCTGCATAATCTGAACCACAGCTATGCATCCCTGATGGAACAGACAAAGGGTTCGCTGAAGAATCTTTTCTATAAGAAAGATGCCGCATTCCTCGACAATGCACGCTTTCGTCAGCTCCAAGGCGAAGGGGAAGGCCGGATCCTCACGGCAGATGGGGCTCCCGTCTATGTGCGTCTCTACAAAAAAGATGCAGTCGATACGGATGGAACACCGATCTGGATCATGTCAGTACAGATGAACTGGGCGTATGAGAACCTTGCGCTGGTTAATGAATCCATCCATTCTGCACTATGGTATTTTGAGTGTAATGAAAACGGTGAGATCGTTCATGTGAACTGGAGCCATGCGTTCCGGCAGATCCTTGGATATCATGACATTCTGGATTTTCCGAACAAACTGGATTCGTGGTCGAACCTTCTGCACCCGGAGGACTATGACCGGGTAATGCAGCTGCTTTTGGAAGCGATTGCGGACAAAACCAATGCTACGAAGTATAATGTTGAGTACCGACTGAAAATGCAGGATGGCCAATACCACTGGTTCCGGGCATCGGCGGAGGTGATACGCCGTCTGGATGGTTCGGCCAATCGAATTGCCGGAATCATCAGCAACATTGACGCGGAAAAAAGAAGCCGGATGCAGGCGCAGCGGGCAGCGGCATTTCACCGTGCATTTACCAGCGCAAACCTCTGCGAATACTATGTAAATCTGGAAAAGAACACCTTTGACACTTTCAAAGTGGAGCCCTCTTTGATGACGGCCTTTGAGCAGAACCACACATGGGATGGACTAGTCAGATTCCTTGTGGATAACTATGTGGTTGAAGAGGACAAAAAGTCTGTAACGGATTTCTACAATCGCGCCTACATCACGGAAAAACTAAAGGGGCTTGAGACGGAGCTGCGTCAGGAGTGCCGCATCGTTCTGGATGGGGAGGAACGATGGGTCAGCAACGTGGTCATGCGCGGCGAGATCGAAGATTCCGAATATGCGATGATTTTTCTGCGGGACATCACAGAGTCCAAAGCAGAGACGGCACGGCGGATGCAGATGGCCTCAGATAACGCATCGATGGATCTTTTGATCAAGAGTATGGTGCGTCTGCTGGACCGCTTTGTCGTCTGCGATCTGGAGAATGACCGGTACCGGTTCTATAATCTGCAAGGTGAAATGATATACGCGCCGACGGGAACCTACCATGATTTTGTGGAGCAGGTGGCTGTAAGGTATAAGACGTTGGAGCCATTGGCGGCGATAGACGCATTGTTCTCACCGGAAAATATCCGAAAGAATCTGCAGGGCGAGAACGACATCTACAAATTTGAATACTGCTCCATAGATGAGAACACCTATAAGATCGCTTCCTTCATTCCGCTGGAGTGGGATGGCACAAAGCTGGTCAAAGCACTGTTGGCATCTATGGATGTGTCACAGGAGAAAAAGGCCGAGATCGAATCCCATAAGGCACTGAAGGATGCGTACCGGGCGGCGGAAAACGCAAGCCGCGCCAAGACAGAATTTCTCTCCAATATGTCCCATGATATCCGTACACCGATGAATGCAATCGTTGGCTTGACCGCCATTGCGGGCGCGAATATCGAGAGTCAGGACAGGGTGGTCGAGTGCCTTGGCAAGATCACAAAGTCGAGCCGTCATCTGTTGGGACTGATCAATGAAGTGCTGGATATGGCCAGAATCGAGAGCGGGCGAATGAGCCTTGCCGAGGAGGATTTCAGCCTGCCGGAGCTGGTCGATAACCTGCTCACCCTCACAAAACCGGCAATCGACGAGCACAAACATCAGCTCGAAGTCCATGTTGAGCACATCGAGCACGAAGCTGTCTGCGGCGACAGCCTGCGCATCCAGCAGGTCTTTGTGAACCTGATGAGCAACGCCGTCAAGTACACCCCGGATGGCGGAAACATCACCCTTACGATCAAAGAAAAACCGAACGGCTTCTCGGAGCTTGGCTGCTACGAGTTTTCCATCGAGGACAACGGCATCGGTATGACGCCGGAATTCCAGAAGATCATGTTCGAGCCGTTCAGCCGGGCAGACGATCACCGGACGACCAAGGTGCAGGGCACCGGTCTTGGCATGGCCATTGCAAGAAACATCGTCAACCTGATGAATGGTGACATTCAGGTCGAAAGCGCTCCCAACAAGGGAACGAAGATCACGGTCACGGTCTATCTGAAGCTTCAGGAGAACGAGAAGGAACAGGAAAAAGAACTGCTCGATCTGCCGGTACTGGTCGTGGACGATGACAAGACCTGCTGCGAAAGCACCGTTGCAACCCTTCAGGAGATCGGCATAGCGGGCGAATGGGTCCTGACCGGCAAGGAAGCCGTGGAACGCTGCGCGGCGCGGCACAAGACCGGCCGCGACTATTTTGCGGTGATCCTGGACTGGAAGATGCCGGAGATGGACGGCATCGCAACGGCCAGAAGGATTCGGGAATGCGTTGGGGAGGAAGTCACGATCATCATCCTGACTTCCTTTGATTTCAGCGAGATCGAAGAAGAAGCCAGAGCAGTGGGCGTGAATGCGTTTATGGCAAAACCGCTGTTCCGTTCTCGTCTGACGGCAACTCTGCGGCAGTTTACATCCGGGAAGAAGGAGAAAAACGCCCGGAACTATCTGGAAGATTTTGCGAAGGAAAACTATGCGGGTAAGCGGATCCTTCTTGTGGAAGATAATGCGCTGAACCGTGAGATCGCAACCGAGATCATAGGCATGACGGGCGTGACCATTGACATTGCCGAAAACGGAAAAATTGCAGTCGAAAAGGTGATGGAAGCGCCAGAAAAGTGGTACGATCTCATTTTTATGGACATCCAGATGCCCATCATGAATGGTTACGAAGCCACTGCTGCGATCCGTGCGCTTGCCGGCAGCCGGGGCAAAGTGCCCATCATTGCCATGACGGCAAATGCCTTTGCCGAGGACGTGCAGCTGGCAAAGAACACCGGCATGAACGAGCATATCGCCAAACCGCTTGATTTGAATAAGCTGAACGATGTGCTGAAACAGTGGCTGTGATCTGTGCATTGCCGTAAGGCGCGTGATACTGTTGACCGGGCAATCAAAAAGCATGAAATGAAGAACGCCGAGGAATCCCTTCCCATGTGGGAGGAACCCTCGGCGTTCTTTAGTTTATGTAGCAGCGGTCCTGTTTTACAAGCCAATCTTCACACAGCCGCTGCGCTTCGGCCTTTGTGCAGCAGGTGCAGTTGAAAAGTTTGCCACGGATAGAGCAGTAAGTGTAGTGTACCTTCGGGACACCATTGGCATCTCGAAAATCAACGCAGCGTTCCTCACCGGGCAGCAGATAGATCGTATCCACGTTCAGCAGCTCCTTTTCACTATGTTCGTGTGCAAACCGCACAACACGCAACGTCTGCTATTGTACCATGAACCATCAAATTCTTCTATTGACCCTTACGCCAAAAAGGAACTGGATTTTTCGTAGGATGTGCCGATTGACATCCTCAAAAGCGTCCCGCCGGGACGCGCAGCCTGCATTGAAAAATGCAGAACAAAGGGGGTTGGGGCACTCCCCAACAAGCGTTTTGCAACGCAAAAAGTGTTTTTGTATAGACGAAAACATTGCTTGCTGGGTCACTTTTCGTCCGGGGCGCTGCCGCTGCCGGAGTTCAGGATCGCCACGAACTGCTGCAGCTGCTTGAGGGAGTTGACACCCAGTTTTTCGTAGATGTTCTTGTTGTGGAAGCGCAGGGTGCTGTCCTTGATGTCCAGCTGCTCCACGATCTCCCGGGTGCGCAGCCCGGCGGCGTAGCCGTCAAAGATGCGGCGTTCGGTCTTGGTCAGGGTGGGGATGCCCGCCACAAAGGTCTGGAAGGCATCGGGCACCGACTCGTTGCGGCACACGTCCGCCAGCCGGGACAGCTCAGTCTGCATCTGCTGGCGTTCCAGCTGCAGCTCGTCCATCCGCCGCCGGGATTCCCGCCGGTCCTCCTCGAACTGCCGGAACGCCGGCGAGAGGATGCGCCGGTGGAAGTCCATGCAGCAGAACACCACGAAAAAGGCGATGAACAGGCCGATGAGCAGCATCTGCAGATTGCCGGAAAAGACCAGTCTCCGGTAGTCTGCCATGGGGATGCACACCGCCAGCCGGTAGGACTGGCTCTCGCTCAGGCGGCACAGCTGGGAGATGCCCGCATAGGCGCTGTCGGGGCCGGTCAACTGGGTCAGCCCGCCGCCCATGCTGCGCAGCACCAGCGTGTTCCGGGGGGCATGGTAGTAGCCGCCGGTGGTGCCGCTGCTGAGGGCGGCATCGGCGGCAAGGCCGTCCCCCGCCGGGGCCAGCAGGCAGCTCAGCCGGTCAAAGCCGGTGGGCTGGGCAAAGTTCTGCTTGAAGTAGCTCTCGCTGATCTCAAAGCCGCACAGCCCGTACATCGTACCGTCCCGCCCCCGCAGGGGCAGCAAAAACAACTGCACCTCCTCCGAGGTGCCGGGCAGCTCGAACCGCTCGGTCAGCGTATAGGACTGGTACAGCGGGGCGCTGCCGGGGGTCATCCAGCGGTCGTAGTCCGGGAACTGGTCGGTCTGGAACTCCATGCGCCACTTGCGGTGGGGCATCACGCTGTGGGTCTTGCCCACCTCCGCACTGCCCCGGTACAGCAGCAGGGGCACGGTGGGGGTGTCGGCACCGCTTTTCTGCACATACAGCCCGGCGCGGGAATGCTCGGCTCCCTCCATACGGGTGTTGACGGTGGCATTCAGCAGCACAAAAGCGCCGGAACAGCCGGTCTGGCGCAGACGGCGGCACAGCGACTCGATCATTTCCTCCTCCAGCGCGTTCAGCACCTCGGGGGAGTCGTTCAGCTGGGCAAAGGACATCTGCCGCAAAGCAAGCTCCTTGTCCACCTCTGCGCTCATGTCCTCGGACAGGTTCACGCCCATGACCGCCAGCTGGTCAAAATAGCGCTCCATATCGTTCTGGAACACCGAAAACTGGATCTGCAGACTGCGGCTGATGTCCTTTTTGGTGTTGTGCAGGCTGGCAAACAGGAACAGCGCCGCACCAAAGGTCAACACCAGCAGCACCACCAGCAGTAGGCAGGCCCACAGCAGCCGGCTGCTCATGGGGCTTTGGCGGATCTTTTCACGGTGCCGGTCAACAAAGTGCATCAAAGTCCCTCCTTTCCGGCTGAGCGGCAGGCTCAGGCATTGTCACACAGCAGCTGCCATGTTTCCTCGGCAAGGGCTTCCAGCGTTTCGCCGTCCGCAAGGCGCTGGGGGTAGTCCTTCTGGCGCTGGCGCAGGCTGTCGTACAAGGTTTTGGCCTTGGCGTGGTACCCCACGATGCCCGGTTCGGACAGGGGGGTGTTCTGGATGCGCATTTCGTTGTAGACGTCGTACAGCCGCTGATAGCTCTGCTGCTCAAAGGGATAGTCCGCAATGGCGTCAAAGGCGGCGCTGGACACCGGCATGTAGCCGGTATCGGCGGCAAATTCCAGATTGCGCTGCTGTTCGGTGAGCCAGCGCAGGAAGACGGCGGCGGCTTCGGCCTTCTGGTCGGTGGTCTTGAAGGCGCACAGGCCCACACCGGCCTGCGGCATCAGGGGCGTGGCGGTGCCTGCGGCGTGGGGCAGGGGAGCCAGCAGCAGATCGGTGGGCTCGGTGGTGTTGTCCGGGTAGGTGACGAAATCATTGTAATAAAGGATGGCCGCAGAGCTGCCAAGGCCTGCCAGCGTCTCGCCGGTCATCACCTGCGTGTTGGAGTACAGGTCCGACACCAGAATATCGCCCTGCACCAGTGCCCGGGCAAACTCCATCCACGAAGCGCGGAAGGTCTCGTTGGTCAGATCGTACCAGCTGCCCTTGTACAGCTCGCCGCTGCCCTGCTCCAGCGCGTTCAGCTCCACCAGACGCAGGGGGTAATCCAGCGCGCAGAAGGGCTTGCCCTGCGACCACTGCCGGTAGGCACCCGCCATTTCAAAAAAGCCGTCCCATGTGGCAAGGGTGGAAAGCTGCGCCCCGGTGTCCGCCGCAAACCGGGCGTACTGGGAGCCGTTCAAAAAGATGAGCTGGGTGGATTTGGACACCGGAAACACCACCTGCTTCCCGTCAATGATGCCGTCCTGCACAAAGCCGGGCACATAGGCCGCCATGTCCTCGGCGGTGAACCAGTCGTTCCAGTCCACAAGGTTCTCAATGCCCAGAGCGCTGGCGTCCGCGGGGTGGGCCGAGAACAGGTCCGGCAGGTCCAGCGCGCCGGGCTTGCCAGCCTTGGCGTCCTGCAGCTGGCCGCCGATGGCGGCGCTGTTGGTCATGTTGGTCACGTTGAGCAGGATGCCCTTCTCTCTGCCCACCGTGTCGTTGAACTCGGTCAGCAGGCGGTTCATGGGCGAGTCTGCCTGTTCGCCGTACACATGCCAGATGCTGAGCATGGTGGGATCCTTGGGAGAAAGCAGGGTCTTGCTGCCGCCGCAGCCCGCAAGCGCCAGACCGGGGACAAGCGCCGCAAGCTTTAAAAATGTCCTTCGTTCCATTTTTCATGACTCCTTTCCGCGCATTGCAGCCAGAGGGGGAAAACCGGCACAGGCAGGGCTGCAGCTGCCTGTTTTGGTGGGAAACCACCCCAAAATCCCCCCAATTTTGGGCTTTTTGGGGGGATTTTTTGAGGGGGAAGCCCCAAACCCCAAAAATTTTTTTGGAATTGCCCCCCCAAAAACGGCTTTTCTGAGGGGGCAATTTTTTCCCGGGTATGATACAGTACAAACAGAAGAGGTCCCGCGCCGGTGCAGAAAGCCTGTCGCTGTGCACAAAACGCGTCAACAGGCATCTGCGGATTCTATTCATAAGGATAGCATAAGATGGAGCGGACTGCAAGTGCAGAGAATACCCAAACCAGAGCCCCCTAAAAAGCAGGGGGGACAAACAGAAAGGAGCACCCCATGAAAGAACTGAACAGACGCGAATTCCTCACCCTTACCGGCGCAGCCGTTGTGGCGCTCTCGCTGGCAGGCTGCGGCGGGCCCTCCGCACCTCCCGCACCTCCCGCACCCACCGGCAAGGAAGCTGAGCTGGTGGCAGCCATCAACAAGGTCTGGAAGAAAAAGTTTGATGCAGGTCTGGTTACCCATGAGCAGCTGATTCTCAATCAGGAGGCGCAGGAAGCCATAAAAATCCAAGGAGGAATCTTCGAGAACGCAAAAGAACCGGTGCATAAGCTGACAATGGAAGACATGCAGAAACTGGTTGGGATTCAAGAGTGGAAAACCTCACTGGAGAAAAAGTATGATCTTGGAGGCGCTGCCGGAATTTCCGAACCGTCTACGGAACGTGAGGTATCCTTGACGTTTGAGTATTCCTGCGAGGATGCGGTGGTTCAGAAATTTGTGGATAAGATCATGGGGTATAGTCTCAGCCGAAAGGCAGAGTTCATCAGCATCTACTGCCCGGTGGTTCAGGGCAAGACCTACATGATCGCTACCGTGTTCTGGAATAAAAAGGCATAAGATAACCAGACATCCTCCTGTTTGCCCCGGGCACGGCAGACTGATCTGCCCGGGGGCTTTATAAGAAGAAAGGAGCACCCCATGAAAGAACTGAACAGACGCGAATTCCTTACCCTCTCCGGCGCAGCCGTTGCAATGATGGCACTGGCCGCCTGCGGCAGCACCCCTTCCACGCCCGCAGTACCCACTACCGGCGAAGAAGCCAAGGTGCTGGAAGCCATCAACAAATACCGCGCAGCAGCCGGGGTGAAGGAACCGCTCATACTGGAGAACGGTCTGAAGCCCGCAGCTGAACTTGTGGTGAAGATTGCAAAGGGTGAAATGGCATATGACGCGGAAGCGTTTGATAAGGCAGCAGCCGGCTATATTGATGTTGGCTCCCCGATCGGCATAGCTTTTGATAAGGATACAGGCAATATGATGCCGATATTTGTTTACACGGAAACCGTAGACCTGCTGGTAAATAACTTGTCGATGCTGGACGAAACTGATCAGACCAATCTAAAATCGCTCAGTCTGATTGCGATTCAGTTGTTCGAGTATGGCGGTGTGAAATACTGGGTCGCAGTAGTTGCCAAAGGCAAAGTGAAGCCGTAAAAACAACAATCCCCATTTACCCCCCTGTTTGCCCCGGGCACGGCCCCCCTGTGCCTGGGGCTTTTTGACAGAAAGGAGCACCCCCATGAAACGATATGACCGACGGACGTTCCTGAAGATCTCCGGCGCATCGGCGGTGATGCTGGCGTTGGCAGCCTGTGACGATAGCTGCTCCTCCGGCTCCACAAGTTCCGGCTCTGCCACAGAAACGCCTTCCTCGCCGCCGATCCCTGTGATCCGGGACGGGCAGAAGATCCTGACCATTTTCAACGCAGAGCTGGCCCGGCGAAAGGTGGAGAACATCAAGTTCGAGTACAGCAAGGGTCTGGAACACGCCATTCAGGCAGATGTGCAGATGTTTGTGGATAACGGCAGCCCGGAGTTCCCAGCGGAAGAGGGGCTCAGGCTGCGGATGGAGGGCGACTATGCGGCAAAGATGTGGGAAGGTCTGAACGAAGCCGGTTACAGTGCCGGCTCCACAGCCATCTTCCATATGCTCAATCAGTACCGGGTAGGTGTGGATTTCGACTACGAAGGAAAGCACCTTTACAGCATGGATCGTCTCTACCCCGCCACAGAGGCCCAGTTCCAGCAATTGGTGGATGAACTGATCAAGGACTACGGCGGTGTGCCGGGGCTTCATGAGGACGACCCGGTGGTGAATAAAGTAGGCATCACTGTGGTGGATATCAACGACAAGACCTATTGGGCCGCCTACATCATCGACAAGTGGCAAGGCATAGGAGACGGCTGAACCACACCATAGAAAAGGAGCCCGCCATGAAATACCAACACCTTGTAAGCCTTGCACTGGCTGCCGCGCTGCTGACCGGCTGCGGCGGCACCCAGAGCAGCCCCAGCGCCGCTGCCGACCAAAGCTCCGACAGCAGCCGAAGCACCCCCGGCGCGGTGGCGCAGGCCGCCCAGACAGACCGCATCACCGACCAGTGGAGCCTTGAAAAGACGGTGCGGGGCGAGATGATCGGCGTGATGAAGCTGAGCATCCATGTGCCGCAGCTTGTGTGCGACAGCCCGGACGCCGCCGCTCTCAACGAGGAACTTGCCGCTATGTATGTGGCGGAATACAAGGATTATGAAAGCTACCCGGACGCTGAGGTGCCGCAGGGCGAAGAGAGCCCACAGACCGAGATCATCAACTGGGACGCCTACTGGTACGGCGACTGCGTCAGTCTGGTGATGCGCAGCCGCGATTACGACGACGCCCCGTGGTATTACAGCGGGTGGTGCTTCGATTTTGCCACCGGCAGGCGGCTCACCACAGCCGAGATGCTGCAGCACATGGGTCTGGACCCGGACGAAGTACAGGCGCAGGTGCAGCGGCAGGCCATGCAGGCCTTTGACCGGGAGATGGCGCAGGGCGCGTATTACGAGGGCCTGCGCAGCGGCGGGAACCTGTCGGAAATGCGGATGCGCACGCTGGAATACAATGAACTGGAAAACCTGTGTCTGCTTTTGCCGGAACAGGACCGGCTGGTGCTCCGGGGCAAGTACTGCTCCGAGACCGACTGGGGCTGGCAGCAGCTGGATATGGAGCTCTCGCTGCCCCCCGCTGACACCCCGGTGCTGACCGATACCTACGACGGTGTGCAGGTGCAGCTGGAGGGAACGCAGGCCACCATCACCCTCCGCCCCGCGCCCAAGACCGATCAGTGGGGCACAGACCTCAACGTCTGGGTGGAGCAGGAGCACAGCTACCCCATCCTTGGCGCTTACAATGAATATGTGGACGTGTGCATCGGGGAGCAGGAGGACGGATTTTTCCGCCCGGTGGTTTATCTTCTGACCAAAGACGGCGTGGTGGAGTATGTGGACGTGCTGCGCTGCCTGCTGTACGGGGATGCCATGGTCTGCCAGGACCCCATCTACATTGCCAACAATGGCGTGGCGCTGGAGCGCAGCGGCAGCGAGGTGAACCTGCGCCGGGCAGACGGCTCTGTGCTGGAGCTGGCACCCCTGTCGGCAGAGTGGAGCGCGCAGGAGATCCCCTATTCCGTCACCGGCTCCTACAACTACACCGACGAAACCGGCTGGAGCTGGATGGACCTGACCAGTGACGGCAGCGTTCAACTGGGCGTGCAGGACAACAGCCGCATCTATCGGGGCGACGCCGCGTATCTGGGCGTGGTGCCCGAGGGCGTGGTGCTGGGCATCGCTGCCGATGAGGAGCTCGAATTTGTGGCGGCGTTCAAGAACGACCTGTACAACGAGAACCTGACCATGACCATGATCGCCGGGCAAAACCCCTTTGCCGAGGGCGAGACCCAGCTGCAGATGACCCGCAGCTACGGCTGAGAACACAGGAGAACGACCATGAAACACAAACGCCTTGCCGCTGCGGTGCTGGCGGCGGCTCTCTGGTTGACCGGCTGCGGCGGCGCGGCGGCTCCCGCTGCCCCCGCAGGCTCCGGCGCAGCTTCCCAAAGCGCCGCAGACACGGCGGTGCAGACGGCACAAAAAGACCGCATCACCGAGCAGTTCACGCTGGAAAAGACCGTCCGGGACGAGTACGGCATCACCCAGAAGCTGACTGTCCATGTGCCGCAGCTTGTGTGCGACGGCCCGGACGCCGCCTATCTCAACGATGAGCTTGCCGCCATGTATGCGGCAGACTTCCGGCAGTATGAGGACAGCCCGGAGGTCGAGCCGCAGCAGGACGAGTGGCGCCCGGAGACCTATATCAACTGGGACGCCTACTGGTACGGCGACTGCGTGAGCCTTGTGATGTTCCGCTACGACGGCGGCTCCGACCCGGGGTATTCCCGGGGCTGGTGCTTCGATTTTGCCACCGGCAAGCAGGTCTCCGTGGCCGAAATGCTGCAGCGCATGGGTCTGGACCCGGACGCCGTGCAGCAGCAGATGCTGCGCGAGGCTATGCAGACCTTTGACCGGGACATGGCGCAGGGCGGCTACTACGAGGGCCTGCGCAGCGGCGGCAATCTGGCAAGCATGCGGATGAACACGCTGGAAAACAACCAGCTGGAGGACCTGTGCCTGCTGCTGCCGGAGCAGGACCGGCTGGTGCTCCGGGGCGGGTGCAGCTCCACCGCTGGCAGCGGCTGGCGGCAGCTGGATGTGGAGATCCCGCTGACCCCCGCCGCCCCCGCCGACACCCCGGTGCTGACCGATACCTACGGCAGCGCTTCGGTGCAGCTGGAAGGAACACAGGGCACCATCACCCTCCGCCGCACGCCGGAGACCGCCGCATGGGACGCGGATTACGGCATCCGGCTGGAACAGGATCATACCTACCCCATCCTTGGCATCTATAATGAGTATATCGACGTGTGCATCGGAGAACTGGGCGCGTCCTTCCACCCGGTGGTCTATCTGCTGACCAGGGACGGCGTGGTGGAGTACGTGGATGTGCTGCACTGCCTCATGTTCGGCAGCGCTCTGGTTTGTCAGGACCCTATCTATATTGCAAATCAGGGCGTGGCGCTGGAACGCAGCGGCAAAGAGGTAATTCTGCATCAGGAGGATGGCTCTGTGCTGGAGCTGGCTCCCCTGACGGCAGAGTGGAACGCGCAGGAGATCCCCTCGGAGGCTGTCGGTGCCTTCAACGAGATGGCCGACGATCGGTTTAACTGGATGGACGTGGGAAGCGATGGCTCCGTCCAGATGGGCGTGCAGGATAATAGCGTTTTCTATCAGGGCTACGCCGACTATCTGGGCGTGGTACCGGAGGGCATGGTACTGGGCATTTTTACCAACGAGACCCCGGATGGGATACCCGGCATCACCTTTGTGGCGGCGGTGAAGTACGACCTGTTCAACGAGACCCTGAACCTTACCATGATCGACGGGCAGAACCCCTTTGCCGAGGGAAAGACCCAGCTGCAGCTGATCCGCTGCCCGGATCCCTGACCCCGGCGGGAGCCGCTGAGAACACAGGAGAACCACCATGAAACACAACGCATTCCGCTGGATAGCGGCAGTTTTGCTGGCGGCGCTGCTGGCAGGCTGCGGGGCAGAGACCGCACCCCCGGCAAGTGCCGCGGCCCCGGCCTCTGTCTCCGCCGCTGCTTCCACCCCGGAAGACCGCCCGGCGCAAAAAAAGCCCGGGGCAGACGGGCGGCGCACCGAACAGACTGTGGCAGAACCTCCAGCCCTGCCGGAAAACTGGGAGCAGCAGGTGCTGGCCGAGTGGATGGCAGTCACGGCGGTGACGCAGGGTGAAAGCTATACCCCCGCCGACCGCAACGAAAGCTTTACCCTGCGGCTGGAAAAGACCGAGATCACCGGCACGGTGACCGTCTCCTTCATCCGGGAAACATACGTCAGCCCGCAGATCCAGTCCGCTGCCGAGACCCGCACCGGAGAGCTGAATGCCGGCGCTGTGACCGGCTGGGACGGGGAAAAAAGTCAGGACTGGAACCTGACATGCCTCAGCGAGGACGGCAGAAGCCGCTGGATTATCTCCATGATGGAGGACGGCTCGCTGCTGATGCGTTCCACCGGCTCGAAAAAGGGCAGCACCGTGTGGTATCTGTTCCGGCGCACCACGGCGTGGGATGACATCGGCTACACCGCCATCCCTCGCAGGCTGTGGGGCACTTACCGCGCCGGAGACGAGTCCGCAAATGGCATCCGCTGGATGACCTTCCTGCCGGACGGCAGCTGCTGCATGAGCGTGGAATGGGACGGGTGGAACGGCATTCTGACCGGCACCGCAGAGGGAACGCAGGGCCGCACCGAGGACGGCACCGAGCTGCATTTTACATTGACCGATCCGAACGGCAAGCCCTGCGAGTTCTGGGCCATTTTGCTGAACGATGACGGCAGTCCCAGCGGTTGCAGCCTGAAATACCGCGCCGGAGAGCAGTTGTTTGACCGGGACACACGTCCCGCTTACTGGAAAAACGACTCCCCGGATCTAACCCTTGAACCGTGACCAAGACCGGAAACCGTGCGATAACAGAAAGTTATCGTTTGCACAAATAAAACATACAGGAGGAAATTACTATGGGTCTTATCAAAGCAGGTATGGGCGCACTGGGCGGAACTCTTGCAGACCAGTGGAAGGAAT
>OGIA01000437.1_pt1 | contig 49690 bp, 41 predicted proteins | sample 1571671 | NCBI WGS metagenome assembly OGIA01 (sample SAMEA2582027, study PRJEB24529) | metagenome | biome: Human gut stool | place: China | collected 2011
AGCCTAAGACCAAGGGCAATGACAGTCTGGACGATTATGATTATGGCGAGGAAGACTCCGAGGAATGGGAAACCGAGGATGAGGAGTCGGGCGAGCCGGACGCTGACGGGGGCAGCACAGAAGAAGATGACGAGGACAGCATGAAATGACCCGTTTCACAGACAGTCCCTATGAACGCATGATGACACGCAGGCCGGAGGGCGGGAAGGAAACTTCCCGTCCTCCCTCTTTGCCCCCAAGCCACCCCTGTTATGGCTGCGGGAATTATGGAAGTCCCTGCGTAGGTGTTTGCCACCGTGAGATGGAACGCTGGCTCAAAGAAAGGAAACGAAAAAAATGAGTGTTCTGATTATATTTATCAAGCTGATTGCTGTTTTTGACCTGCTGGTAATTGCTGTGTATTTTGGCGGCGACATTCTTTCTACCATGTTAAATAAACTCCGGAGAAAACCGAAACAGGAAGATCCCTTTGATTTCTCCCTGGATGCCGCAACGGTTCCCTTGTCCATAGATTCCATCCGTCAGCTTTATTCAGGAGACGCAGCGGATTTTGTGGAAGAAAAGATCCTGCCAAATGCGGAGAAAACGATGGCTGTTTTGACGGATCAGGAACAGACAGCAGCCCGTCTGCTCCTATCTGTCCTGATCGGTTTTCTTGCAGCAGAAGCTCCTATGGATGAACAGAGCTTTCCTATGGTAATGGAACTTTTGAACTGCATGGAAGGGGAAAAAGAAGATGGTTGTCAGGACGCAGTAGATATTTTGCTTGAAGATACCGTCCGCAATACCCACCGCCATGAAGAATATTACAGCAATTATCAACGCTACCAGCTGATGCAGGTGGATAAAACCCGTGTCATTTTGGCTTGCCGCATCATCATCAATGACCTGCTGGGAAAACTGTACCGCTATGACTACCGGTTCGGTTATAACCTGCTGTTGGATGAGGAAAACAGCATAGAGAAAAAACTGCACATGCCTGTGCTGGAAGAATGGGAGGATGAAGAAGATGAGATATAAATTGGTGATTGCTGAAAAACCGTCGGTTGCCCAGAGTTTGGCTGCGGTGATCGGTGCAACTGCCCGTAAGGACGGGTATCTGGAGGGCAATGGCTGGCGTGTCAGCTGGTGCGTGGGGCATCTGGCCGGGCTTGCGGATGCAGACAGCTATGACCCCAAGTATGCCAAGTGGCGATATGATGACCTGCCTATTTTGCCGGAGCATTGGCAGATGGTGGTGGGCAAAGATAAAAAGAAACAGTTTGATATTCTCAAAAAGCTGATGAACGCCCCGGATGTGACGGAGGTGGTAAATGCCTGTGATGCCGGACGCGAGGGCGAGCTGATCTTCCGTAGCGTCTATGAGCTGGCAGGCTGCCAAAAGCCTATGAAACGCCTGTGGATTTCTTCGATGGAGGACTCCGCCATAAGGGAGGGCTTTGCAAACCTGCGCCCCGGTGCGGACTATGACGGACTTCGGGATGCTGCCCTCTGCCGTGCCAAGGCCGATTGGCTGGTGGGGATCAATGCCACAAGGCTTTTTTCCGTGCTGTACCACCGCACCCTCAACATCGGGCGCGTTATGTCCCCAACGCTGGCGCTCATTGTCCAGCGAGAAGCTGAGATCGACACCTTTAAGCCGGTTCCGTTCTACACGGTTTCGCTGGAACTGCCCGGTCTTACCGTGTCCGGGGAGCGCATGAGTGACCGAGCAAGCGCAGATCAGCTGAAAGAAGCCTGCCGGGGTGCAGCTGTCACAATCAAAAAGGTGGAGTGCAAGGAAAAGTCCGAAAAGCCGCCTGCCCTCTATGACCTGACTACCCTGCAAAGGGATGCCAACCGTCTGCTGGGATATACGGCCCAACAGACTTTAGATTATCTTCAGGCATTGTATGAAAAGAAGCTCTGCACCTATCCCCGCACCGACAGCCGCTATCTGACCGGCGATATGGCAGATAGCCTGCCGGTGCTAGTCAATCTGGTTACCAACGCCATGCCGTTTCGCAAAGGGATCGCCATTTTCTGCGATGCGGCCCAGGTCATCAATGATAAGAAAGTAACCGACCACCACGCAGTAATCCCTACCAGAAATCTCAAGGATGCAGATCTTTCTTCCCTTCCAGCGGGAGAAAAGGCGGTGCTGGAGCTGGTGGCCCTGCGTCTGCTGTGCGCCGTAGCCCAGCCCCATATCTATTCGGAAACCGTTGTGATTGCAGCGTGTGCCGGTGGGGAGTTTACCGCCAAAGGAAAAACGGTGAAGCACCCCGGATGGAAAGCACTGGAGGACGCTTACCGTGCCAAAATGAAGGATGCAGAGCCGAAAAAAGAGGGCGCAGAGAAAGCCCTGCCGGAGCTGACTGAAGGACAGACCCTTTCGGTTGCTGCTGCAATCATCAAAGAAGGCAAAAGCAGTCCGCCTCAGCACTTTACGGAGGACACCCTATTGTCCGCGATGGAGACTGCCGGAAAAGAGGATATGCCAGAGGATACCGAGCGAAAAGGTCTGGGGACACCGGCCACCCGTGCCGGTATTTTGGAAAAGCTGGTATCTGCCGGTTTTCTGGAACGCAAAAAGAATAAGAAAACCGTTCAGCTTCTTCCTTCCCACGATGCGGTTTCGCTGATCACCGTCCTGCCGGAACAGCTGCAATCGCCGCTTCTGACTGCCGAGTGGGAGTACCGCCTGGGCGAGATCGAGCGCGGGCAGCTTGCCCCGGAGGAGTTTCTGGATGGGATCAGCACCATGCTGGGAGACTTGGTGGGGACTTATCAGGTCATCAAGGGAACCGAGTACCTGTTCACTCCGCCCCGTGAGGTGGTAGGCAAATGCCCTCGCTGCGGCGGTGAAGTTGCAGAACTGCAAAAAGGCTTCTTCTGTCAGAATGATTCTTGCAAATTTGCAATCTGGAAAAATAACAAATGGTGGGCTGCCAAGAAAAAACAGCCGACCAAGGCTGTGGTGTCTGCACTGCTGAACGATGGCCGTGTCCGTGTAATGGGCCTATATTCGGAGAAAACCGGCAAGACCTACGATGCCACTGTGGTTTTGGAGGACGATGGACAGTACGCCAACTTCAAGCTGGAATTTGACCAGCGGAAAGGAGGTAGCCGATGAAGCTCTCTTTAGTGGAACGGGAAACCATTCTCCTCTATAACCAGGCAGAACCAATGGCTGAGGTCTACACCCACGATCCCCGTCTGATGGAGAAGCTGGAACTGCTGGCAAAAAAGCACCCCGACCAGATCACCCGAAAGGACGCCCATAACTTTACCGTCCCCAAGCGGTGTGTATCAGTCAGGGAGCCATACAGCGCAGAACGCCGCAAAGCTGCCAGTGAGCGGGCGAAAGCTGCCGGATACCAGCCCCCTGTGAGAAAGTCCAGCAGTTAAAGGCACATGGCAGAGAATGTATTTGAAGCAGTCAAGCAGTCGGTCAGCACCAGAGAAGCGGCAGCGTTTTATGGGATCGAGGTCAAACGAAATGGTATGGCCTGCTGTCCCTTTCACGATGATAAGAACCCCAGTATGAAGGTAGACCAGCGGTTCCACTGCTTTGGCTGCGGTGCAGATGGGGATGTGATCGACTTTACCGCAAAGCTCTTTGACCTCTCCCCAAAAGAAGCGGCGGAGAAACTGGCACAGGACTTTGGCCTGATCTATGACAGTCAGGCCCCTCCCCGCAGGAAATATGTCCGGCAGAAAACCGAGGCACAAAAGTTTCGAGAGGACCGGCAGCGGTGTTATCGCGTACTGTCCGATTACTACTATCTGCTGAAAAAATGGGAGGCCGACAATTCTCCCCGGACACCAGAGGAAGAACCGCACCCCCGTTTTGTGGAAGCGATCCAGAAGAAAACCTATGTAGAGTACCTGCTGGATCTTTTTCTTTATGAAAGTGAAGAAGAACAAAAGGTATGGATTGCAGACCACACAGCAGAAATCACACACTTGGAAAGGAGATTGAAAATCATGGCTGAGAACAAACCGACCAACCGAGAGCGGCTAAGGGAAATCACGGATGGCATCGAGCAGGGTATCAAAGAATTGTTCGAGAGTGAAAAATATATGCGCTATCTGTCCGTCATGTCCCGTTTCCACCGCTATTCGGTAAACAACACCATGCTCATCTATATGCAGAAGCCGGACGCCACTTTGGTGGCCGGATACAATAAGTGGAAAGACCAGTTTGAGCGTCATGTAAAAAAGGGCGAGCATGGCATTACCATCATTGCCCCCACACCATACAAGAAGAAAATCGAGGAGCAGAAGCTGGACCCGGACACCAAGGCTCCGATTTTGGATAAAGACGGAAAGATCGTTACAGAGGAAAAAGAAATCGAAATCCCCATGTTCCGCCCGGTCAAGGTCTTTGATGTGAGCCAGACTGACGGGAAACCTTTGCCGGAGCTTGCTTCCTCCCTTTCCGGAAATGTGCCCAATTATGAGGCATTCATAGAGGCTCTGCGCCGCAGCGCGCCGGTGCCAATCACTTTTGAAGCAATGGCCGCCGATACGGACGGCTATTTTTCTGCCGATCATCAGAAAATCGCTATTCGTCAGGGCATGAGCGAAGTGCAGACGGTTTCGGCCACAGTCCACGAGATTGCCCACAGCAAGCTCCACAATCAGAATAAGATTCAGATTGCCAATGACGAGAAGTATCAGGAGATTGAGCTGTTTAATAAACCCGGTTTGTTTTCCAATGGGCGGATTACCCGTGATACTCTGCCGGAGGGCGTTTACTGCTACGACCTGCGCGGTTCTGACTATGACCCCGGCGATCCGATTTATGTGGAGGACCGAGTTGGCGTAAACCATGCAGGCTCTGTGATTCTGGCAGAACCCTTAGACCTTTCAAAAGAAGGGTATCTTCGGTTGACCGAGGAAGAAGGGCTGAATTTTGTCGGTGGCTTTTCTACCCTCGCTCAGTTTTTGCAGGAACAGAAGAAAGACCGCCATACGGAGGAAGTGGAGGCTGAAAGTATCTCCTATGCGGTCTGCAAATATTTTGGGATTGAGACCGGAGAAAACAGCTTCGGCTATATTGCCAGCTGGAGTCAGGGCAAGGAACTGAAAGAACTGAGAGCCAGTTTGGAAACCATCAACAAGACCTCCGGCACTTTGATCTCTGACATTGAGCGCCACTATAAGGAAATCTGCAAAGAGCGTGGGATTGACCCCAATGCAAAAGCAGAACCGGAAACCGCCCCGATCGAGCAGCCAGCAGATGCCGCTAAGGATACTCTGACCTACTATGCAGCAGAGTGCATGGAGTTTCCAAACCTCGGAGAATACCACGATAACCTGTCTTTGGAGGAAGCGATCCGCATTTATCAGGAGATTCCGGCAGAGCGAATGAACGGGATCAAGGGCATTGGCTTTGAGCTGAAAGACGGAAGCGACTATGAAGGATCGTTCCCTATTTTGACCGGGCAGACCATTGACCTGGACACCATCCAGGCAATCGACTATTACCGTGATAATCCTCTGGTACAGAAAGCGGTAAAGGATCTGGCTGAGACCATGCCGGAAATGGAGGTGCTGGGGGCGGACGCCAACCAGCAGGAGGCTTTGTTTCTGATCGATGATGTCACCTATCTTCATATCCAGCCCTGTGACAGCGGATGGGACTACACCCTTTACGATGCTGCGTCCATGAAAGAGATGGATGGCGGTCAGCTGGATATGCCGGAGCTTTCCCGCATGAAGGCAGTTCTCCAGATTTGTGATGACAACGATCTGGACAGCACTTCGCTCAGACACGCCCCCCTATCCATGATTGAGACATTGCAGGAAGCAGCCTACCAGCAGATGCAGGCAGAGGCCAGTCAGGTGGCTGTTTCTTCCCAGCTTCCGGAGGCACAGGAGCAGGCGCTGGATGAATACCCAACACCAGATGAGCAGGTCTCCACACCGGATATGCAGGAATACGGCTACTCCTATGATGGAATGCTCCCTGTTACCAGAGAACGGGCACTGGAACTGGATGCCGCCGGTTTGACCGTCTATGTGCTGCATGAGGACAATACAGAGAGCATGGTGTTTGACCCGCAGGAGATCATGGAGCATGGCGGTCTTTTCGGTGTGGATCGTGAGGAATGGGAGAGAAGCCCTCAGTTCCATGAAAAAGTCATGGAGCGTCAGGCACATCAGCAGGAACGAGAACAGGCATTTCTCTCCCAGAACAGAGACTGCTTTGCCATCTATCAAGTGAGCCGTGACGATCCGCAGAATGTGCGCTTTATGAATCTGGACTGGTTAAAGTCCCATGACATTTCCATAGACCGAAGCAATTATGACCTCATTTACACAGCTCCTCTGAGTGAGTCTGGCACTGTGCCGGAGCAGCTGGAAAAACTCTATCAGCAATTCAATCTGGAAAAACCCGTGGACTTTCACAGTCCCTCCATGAGCGTCAGCGACATCGTTGCGATCAAGCAGGACGGTAAGGTATCCTGTCATTACTGTGACAGCGTTGGTTTTACCCAGATCCCTGGATTCTTTTCGCAAAATCCGCTGAAAAATGCGGAGATGACCGTGGAGGACGATTACGGCATGATCGACGGTATCATCAACAATGGCGCAAAAGAGCCTACGGTGGCAGAGCTGGAACAGCAGGCCCGAAGCGGTCAGCCCATTTCCCTGATGGATCTGGCAGCCGCCACCCATCGGGAGGAACGGGAAAAGAAAAAATCCGTTGTGGATCAGCTGAAAAGCCAGCCCAAAGCAGAACACAAAAAGACAGCACCCAAAAAGAGTGCGGAAAGGGAGATTTGATTATGGGAAACTTTACTTTTGAGGAAATGAACCTGATGTGCATTTACAATACCGGCAGCCGCACCGGACTGATCAACAGCCTGCGTGAGATACGCGGCGAGCTATCACCGGAGGAAACGGAACTGAGGGAGCTGACCGACAGCGCCCTTACGAAGCTCTGTGCGCTGACCGATGAGGACTTTGCCCAGCTGGAGCTGTACCCGGATTTTGACCAGTAAATTTATCGTGCCGGGATGACATAGTGAGAGAAACTGTTCGATGGGAAGGCGGTTTCTCTCAATTCTTTACAAAATCCCACTATACTTGGAGGGATGAATGAACTATAATGTAAGCAACAAATCTGAATTTTAAAAAGGAGTGTGATGACCATGATTTTTGATTTTGAGCCTTGGCAATTAGATATTGATATTGACTTAACTAAACAATTATATAGAAGTTGTAAAGGAGACTTTGTATGGGTAGAAAAGAAATAACAACAAAAGAAGATTTAATGAAAGTAATAGAATTATTCGAAAATACTGGAATTACATACTGGTTGGATGGCGGATGGGGTGTAGATATTTTAGCTGGTAAACAAACAAGAATTCATAGAGATATAGATATAAATTTTGATGCTCAACATACGGAAAAATTGTTAAATGTGCTTTTGAATCTGGGCTATAAAATTGATACAGACTGGAAACCGGTTAGAATAGAGTTATATAGTGATGAACTTGGTTACTTAGACATTCACCCGTTCGTTTTAAATGAGGACGGAACTTCAAAACAAGCTGATTTAGAGGGTGGATGGTATGAGTTTGAAAAAGATTACTTTGGTAGTGTTTTTTTTGAAGGCAAAACAATTCCTTGTATATCTTTAAAAGGCCAAAAAGTTTTCCATTCAGGTTATGAATTAAGAGATAAAGATAAGCATGATATTTCAATTCTTGAAAGTTTATCAAAATAACATCGCTGTAATTTCTAAGATAAATTGCAGTTTGTATAACCAATAATAATTTAATATTCACAGTTTCACCCAGCAGGAAATCATTTAGGTTTCCTGCTTTTCTTTTACCCCAAAACCGAAAGGAGGACAGAACACCATGCCAACCAAAGCTGAACTATATGCACAGATGGCGGACAAGGTGGCAACGCAGCTCACGGGGAGCTGGCAGGAATGGGCAGGGTTTCTCACCACTGCTTCCCGCCTTTACAAGTACCCGTTCCATGAGCAGCTGATGATCTACGCCCAGCGACCGGACGCCACCGCCTGTGCAGAGTACGATTTGTGGAATGAAAAGATGGGCCGGTATGTAAGGCGCGGTTCCAAGGGGATCGCGCTGGTGGACGATTCCGGGGACAGGCCCCGCCTGCGCTATGTCTTTGACATTTCCGACACCGGAACCCGTGAACATTTCCGCACTCCCTGGCTGTGGCAGCTGGAGGAGCGCCATCTGGATTCGGTGCAGGTCATGCTGGAGCGCACCTATGATGTTTCCGGTGATGACCTTGCCGGACAGCTCACTGAGGTAGCCGGAAAACTGGCTGAGGAATACTGGACGGAGCATCAGCAGGACTTCTTCTATATCGTTGACGGTTCCTTTTTGGAGGAATATGATGAGTATAACATCGGAGTGCAGTTTAAGGCAGCCGCCACCGTCAGCATCACTTACGCTTTGATGTCCCGTTGCGGACTGGAGCCGGAACGCTACTTCGACCACGAAGATTTCATGGCGATCTTTGATTTCAACACCCCGTCCACCATCGGGGCGCTGGGAACAGCGGTCAGCCAGATCAACCAGCAGGTGCTGCGGCAGATCGGCGTCACCGTCCGAAATGCAGAGCGCGAAGCCAACCAAGAAAGGAGCAAGCAAGATGAACAATCCCATGACCTATATCCAGAACGGAGACTATCTGATTCCCGACCTGAAGCTGAGCCAGCAGCCGGAGAAACCCCTGGGCAAGTACGGAAGGATGAGGAAAACCTACCTGAAGGAACACCGTCCCATCCTCTACAACCAGATACTACTGAGCGAGAAGCTGTACCCGCACCTTCTGGAGATCGACGAGACCGCCCAGAGCAGACTGGAGCAGATGATACCCCAACTGGCGAAGGAAGCGGGAGCCACCGAGGAACTGAAAGCCAGCGATCCCATGAAGTGGGTGGGGCTGATGAACACCTGCAAAGCCCAGGCCGAGGAGATCCTGATGGCGGAGCTTATCAACAGCTGACTCTAAACCTGTTCCTCTCCGAAGCGGAACAGATCCAATCCATAGATGAAGCAGAGAATGTAGCGCATACATCCTCTGCTTTTTCTTTTGCTCAAAATGACATCGACCATGTGCTGCGTTTGGGCGGCAATACAGACCGCCAGAGGGAGCGTGTGGTTGCAGCCTTTGAAAAACAGAAAACCACCGCTGAGATTGCCGAGATACTGAAAACGCTGTACCACGGCGGCAACGGCCTTGGCAGTGTGAGCGCATGGTATGCCGAGGATGGTATCCATCTTTCCCATGGGAAGTCTGTCCGTTATGACAGGTCTGCCCAGGTCATTTCCTGGGAGAGCGCCGCAGAGCGTATCGGGGAGCTTTTGGAGAGCGGCCAGTTTGCCTCCAATGTGGAGCTTGCAGAAGCGGCAGGCTATGAACGCTCCCTCCTTTCAGCAAAGCTCTGGTATCTGTATCACGATTTCAGTGAGGAAGCCAGAGAAGCCGGATATTTGTCCTGCCTGTCAGAGATCAAAGGCAATGGGTTCCCGACAGAAACAGAATGGCTTGCCGAGCAGCTGAGTGACCCGGCTTTCCGCCAGACACTCAAGGAAGAATACGCTGCCTTCTGGACTGCCTATCAGCAGGACCGTAACCTGCTGCGTTTTCATTACCATAGACCAAGGGAGATCTGGGAGAACCTGAATGACCTTGATCTGCCCCGCAGGACTTTTTCTTCAGACCTTTCCCAAGTGCCAACCGTCCAGCATTTCATTACCGAGGATGAGATCGACGCCGCCATGACCGGCGGCAGCAGTTTTGCCGGAGGAAAAGGCCGTATCTATGCTTTCTTCATGGAAAACCACACAGACAAAGAAAAAGTGAGATTCCTCAAAGACGAGTATGGCATTGGCGGACGCTCTCATGCACTGTCCGGCGCAACACACAGTGGTGAAGATCATGACGGGAAAGGGCTGCATTATAAAAAGCAGGACTGCCCGGATGTTCACTTGAACTGGGAAAATGTTGCCAAGCGCATTACCTCTCTTGTTCAGAAAGGCCGCTATCTTACCGAACAGGAACAGGCGCAGTATGACAAAATCCAGGCTGAAAAGGAACTGGCAGAAGAAGATGCCATCCAAGCCCAGCAGCCGGAGGTGGAGGAAGAAGCTTCAAAGCCTACCCTTCGGGAGCAGTTTGAACAGTATAAGCCTGTGGTAACTGCCGCTATTTCCGAGGATGCCGCATACCGTAATGCCTGCGGTCATTCTGACCGTGAAAATGCTGTCATCGAGGGCAATGCTGCTGTGCGCCGTGCGGTCCTTGGTTCTAAGGATATGGAGCTGATCCGCCTTTATTCTGATATACCGGAGTTCCGCCAGCGTCTGCACCGGGAAGTGATCGACGAAACCTATCCAAAGCTCCATGAGCTTCTGCGCCCTCTTTCTCAGGAAGATATTGATACTGCCCTTTGTGCATGGAACGGCAATATCGAGAGTAAACACGCTGTCGTCCGCTATATGAAAGACCATGCAAGGGAGAAAGATACCGCCTCATGGCTGGCTCAGGAATACGGCGGCAGTAACAGCAACAGCCTGTTCATTACTCGTGCCGGCAGCCCGGAGGAAACGCAGCTGCCCTGGCCGAAGGTACAGCGCAGGCTTGCCCAGCTTATTCAGGAGGATCGGTTCTATACCGAAGAAGAACAGAACCGTTTTGACAACATCGACCCCATCGCCATCCGGGAAGCCCTGGAAGAAAGAGGAATCGTCAACGGCCAGGTGGTAGACCCGGAAAAACTGGACAATGACCCGTTTATCCAGCAGGTGATGTCGGATGCAGAGCAGATCGCAGCTGCCGAGACAGAGCAGACTTCCGAAGTTTCCATTTCCGATGAGGAATATGATGCAGTTCGTCGCCCAACTCCGCAAAGAACCTCCTATGACCCTGCCACCCCGGTTTATGCCGTGGGCGATACCGTGTATATCGAGGATGACGCCTATCAGATCACCGAGCTGCGGGATGACACCGTACAGCTTCTGCCCACCGGTATGATATATCCCATCTACCGGGCAGAGCGTAAAGAACAGTTCGAGCAGCTGCTTCGGGCAGACCGCCGCAATGCTTACTATACCGAGTTTCTTCCCATTGACCCGGACAAGGCAGATCAGGACCTGCGGGATGTATTGGCCCATGGACTGATGGATGAAGCAGATAAACAGCAGATTTCCACGCTGCTGCAATCAGGCAGGAGCAATAGTGAGATCGCTTACTGGCTGAGCAGAGCCTATTTCGGTGAGATCGAGACCCTGAATCTGGAGACCAGTGATATTGCCGATTACCGTACCACGGCACAGGGCATAGAACTGGAAATCATGGATGCAGAGGAAAAGCGTCTGGCTATGCTGTATTTCCGCTGGGATGAGGTTGCGCCTTTGCTGCGCGGGATGTATGCCCGTCAGCAGGACGGTTTTGGACAGGAACGCTCCGAACCGGTTGCTGAAGCCCCGGCCTTCCATTCCGAGACCGTAGCCGTTTATCCGGGCGATAAAAACAATCTGCCCTATGATGTGGTTATTCAGACCCTGCGAACCAATGAGCCGGAGCCACCAGCCCCTGTGACAGAGCCGGAGAAAACCTTTGAGGAAGTGCTGGACGAACACCCGGTTTCCATTCAGGTCAATGGCCAGTGGCAGACCTTCCCCAATGCCAAAGCTGCCGAGGAAGCCTCCTATGAGGAATACAAGGCAAACCTGCGCCGCAATGCACAAAACTTCCGTATTACCGATGAGCATTTGGGTGAAGGCGGTCCGAAAGCCAAGTTCCAGGCAAATATCGAGGCAATCAAGCTGCTGAAATACCTGGAGGAAACCACCGGACAGGCAACGCCGGAACAGCAGGAAGTCCTATCCCGCTATGTGGGCTGGGGCGGTCTTGCCGACGCCTTTGACCCGGAGAAATCGGCATGGGCTTCCGAGTATGCCCAGCTGAAAGAGCTGCTGACACCGGAGGAATATGCCGCCGCCAGAAGCTCCACCCTCAACGCCCATTACACCAGCCCTACGGTCATTCAGGCCATCTATGAAACGGTGGGCCGTATGGGATTTGAGACCGGAAATATTCTGGAGCCATCTATGGGTGTGGGCAATTTCTTCGGTATGCTGCCGGAGGAAATGCGAAACAGCCGTCTGTACGGCGTGGAGCTGGACGCAGTTTCCGGGCGTATTGCAAAGCAGCTCTATCCCAAGGCGGATATCACAGTAGGCGGCTTTGAGACCACTGACAGGCGTGACTTCTTTGACCTTGCCATCGGCAATGTACCTTTCGGTCAGTATCAGGTCAACGACAAAGCCTACAACAAGCTGAACTTTAGTATTCACAACTACTTTTTCGCCAAAGCACTGGATCAGGTGCGTCCCGGCGGTGTGGTGGCTTTTGTAACCTCCCGCTATACCATGGACGCCAAGGACTCCACCGTGCGCCGCTATCTTGCCCAGCGTGCCGAGCTGCTGGGAGCTATCCGTCTGCCCAATGACGCGTTCAAAAAGAATGCCGGTGCCGAGGTGGTATCGGACATCATCTTCCTCCAAAAGAGGGACCGCCCGCTGGACATCGTGCCGGAATGGACTCAGACCGGACAGACAGAGGACGGATTTGCCATCAACCGGTATTTTATCGACCACCCGGAAATGGTGCTGGGCAGACAGGAGCCGGTAAGCACCGCTCATGGTATGGACTACACCGTGAACCCCATCGAGGGACTGGAGCTTTCCGACCAGCTACATGATGCAGTGAAGTATATTCATGGCACTTATCAGGAGGCAGAGCTGCCGGAGCTGGGCGAAGGCGAAGCCATTGACACCTCCATTCCTGCCGACCCTAATGTGAAGAACTATTCCTATGCCATTGTAGACGGGCAGGTGTACTATCGGGAAAACAGCCGCATGGTGCGCCCGGATCTCAACGCTACCGCCGAAGCCCGTGTAAAAGGTCTTGTGGGACTGCGTGATTGTGTGCAGGAGCTGATCGACCTTCAGATGGATGCAGCGGTTCCGGATAGCACCATTCGGGAGAAGCAGGCGGAACTGAATCAGCTCTATGACAGCTTTTCTGCCAAATACGGTCTCATCAATGACCGTGCAAACCGTCTGGCCTATGCAGACGATTCTTCCTATTACCTGCTCTGTGCGCTGGAAGTCATCGACGAGGACGGAAAGCTGGAGCGCAAGGCGGATATGTTCACCAAACGGACCATCAAGCCCCATCAGGCAGTGGCTGTGGTGGATACGGCAAGCGAAGCACTGGCGGTTTCTATCTCGGAAAAAGCCTGCGTGGATATGGGCTATATGAGCCAGCTTACCGGAAAAACAAAAGAAGAACTGGTCGGAGAACTGCAAGGCGTGATCTTCTGTGTACCGGGACAGTTGGAGAAAGACGGCACACCCCATTATGTGACTGCTGATGAATACCTTTCTGGCAATGTACGCCGCAAACTGCGTCAGGCGCAGCGGGCGGCACAGCAGGACCCGGTTTATGCAGTCAATGTGGAAGCTCTTACCGCCGCCCAGCCCAAAGACCTGGATGCGTCGGAGATCGAGGTGCGTCTGGGCGCTACCTGGATCGACAAAGAGTACATCCAGCAGTTTATGTACGAGACCTTCAACACCCCGTTTTATCTCCAGCGCAGTATCGAGGTCAACTATTCGTCCTTTACCGCTGAATGGCAGATCAAGGGGAAATCTTCCGTATCCTACAACGATGTGGCAGCCTACACCACCTACGGAACCAGCCGTGCCAATGCCTACAAGATTTTGGAGGACAGCCTGAACCTGCGAGATGTCCGTATCTATGACACCATAGAGGACGCAGACGGAAAAGAGCGCCGCGTGCTGAACGCCAAGGAGACCACCCTGGCTGCCCAAAAACAGCAGGCGATCCGGGAAGCCTTTAAGGACTGGATCTGGAGAGAACCGGAGCGCCGCCAGACTTTGGTGCGCCAGTACAACGAAGAAATGAACTCTACCCGTCCCCGTGAGTATGATGGAAGCCATATCATTTTTGGCGGCATGAACCCAGCCATTACCCTGCGGGAACACCAGAAAAGCGCCATCGCCCATGTGCTGTATGGCGGTAATACCCTGCTGGCACATGAGGTGGGCGCAGGTAAAACCTTTGAGATGGTGGCCGCTGCTATGGAAGCCAAACGCCTGGGGCTGTGCCAGAAATCTCTCTTTGTGGTGCCAAACCACCTGACCGAGCAGTGGGCGTCGGAGTTTCTGCGCCTCTATCCTTCCGCCAACATCTTAGTCACAACCAAAAAGGACTTTGAGACCCATAACCGCAAAAAGTTCTGCGCCCGTATTGCCACCGGGGACTATGACGCCATCATCATGGGACACAGCCAGTTTGAGCGTATCCCCATCAGCCGGGAGCGTCAGGAACGGCTTCTCTATGACCAGATCGACGAGATCACTGAGGGCATCGCAGAGGTGCAGGCCAGCGGCGGCGAGCGTTTCACGGTCAAGCAGCTGGAGCGTACCAGAAAGTCTCTGGAAGCCAGACTGGAAAAGCTGCAAGCCGAGGGGCGAAAAGACGATGTGGTAACTTTTGAGCAGCTGGGAGTGGACCGATTGTTCGTGGACGAGGCCCACAACTATAAAAACCTGTTTCTATACACAAAAATGCGAAATGTGGCAGGCTTATCCACATCGGACGCGCAGAAATCCTCCGATATGTTTGCCAAGTGCCGCTATATGGATGAGATCACCGGAAACCGTGGCGTGATCTTTGCCACCGGCACCCCGGTCAGCAACTCCATGACCGAGCTTTACACCATGCAGCGTTATCTTCAGTATGAACGCCTGCAAGAACTGAACATGACCCACTTCGACTGCTGGGCTTCCCGATTTGGGGAGACTGTCACAGCATTGGAGCTGGCACCGGAGGGAACCGGCTACCGGGCAAGAACGAGATTCAGCAAATTCTTTAATCTGCCGGAGCTGATGAACCTGTTCAAAGAAGTGGCGGACATTAAGACTGCCGACCAGCTGAATCTTCCTACCCCGGAAGTGGAATACCACAATATCGTGGCGCTGCCTACCGGACATCAGAAGGAAATGGTCAAGGCTCTTTCCGAGCGCGCATCGCTGGTACACAGCGGCAGCGTTGATCCGTCCCAGGACAATATGCTCAAGATTACCTCGGATGGCCGCAAGCTGGGGCTGGACCAGAGGATCGTCAACCAGATGCTGCCGGACGAACCCGGAACAAAGGTCAATCAGTGTGTGGACAATATCATGCAGATCTGGCGGGACGGCGAAGCTGACAAGCTGACCCAGCTGGTGTTCTGCGACATTTCTACCCCGCAGGCAAAAGCTCCTGCAAGCAAGGCGGCGAAAACGCTGGATAATCCGCTGCTTCACGCACTGGAAGGCGCTGTGCCTCTGCCGGAGCAGGAACCGGCCTTTACGGTATATGACGATATTCGTCAGAAACTCATTGCTCAGGGGATGCCTGCCGACCAGATCGCTTTTATCCATGAAGCCAATACCGAAGTGCGGAAAAAGGAGCTGTTCTCTAAAGTCCGTACCGGTCAGGTGCGTGTGCTTATGGGCAGCACCGCCAAGATGGGCGCAGGCACCAATGTGCAGGACCGTCTGGTGGCACTTCATGACCTGGACTGTCCGTGGAGACCGGGAGACCTTGCCCAGCGCAAGGGTCGTATCGAGCGCCAGGGCAACCAGAATCCTCTTGTTCATGTGTACCGCTATGTGACCGAAGGAACCTTTGACGCATACCTCTGGCAGACGGTGGAGAATAAGCAGAAATTCATTTCCCAGATCATGACTTCTAAATCGCCGGTGCGCTCCTGCGATGATGTAGATGAAACGGCTCTGAGTTTTGCCGAGATCAAGGCTCTGTGCGCCGGAGACCCTCGTATCAAAGAGCGTATGGATTTGGATGTGGAGGTATCCCGTCTGAAGCTGATGAAAGCCGACCACCAGAGCAAACAGTATCGTCTGGAGGACCAGCTACTCAAATATTTCCCGGAGGAGATTGAAAAGCACAAGGGCTTTATCAAGGGCTTTGAATCTGACCTGGAGGTTTTGGCAGCTCACCCGCACCCGGAGGACGGCTTTGCCGGTATGGAGATCCGTGGAGATCTGCTGACCGATAAGGAGAACGCCGGTGCTGCCCTTTTGGATGCCTGCAAGGAGGTCAAAACCTCCGATCCGGTACAGATCGGCAGCTACCGGGGCTATGCCATGTCCGTGGAATTTTCCGCTTGGAAACAGGAATATACGCTCCTGCTGAAAGAACAGATGACCCACCGGGCAACCCTTGGTACAGACCCTCGCGGAAATCTTACCCGTATCGACAATGCCCTCGCCCAGATGCCGCAGCGTCTGGAGGCGGCAAAGGCCCAGCTGGATAACCTCTATCAGCAGCAGGCTGCCGCAAAGGAGGAAGTTGGAAAGCCATTCCTTTATGAAGAAGAACTGAAAAGCAAAAACGCCCGTCTGGTGGAGCTGGATACCCTGCTTAACATCGACGGAAAGGGACCGGCACACGATGAAGCTGTCGTTGCCAAAAACACACGGCCTTCAGTATTGGACCATCTGAAACGCCCGGTGCCGCCCCGCAGTACCGACAAGAAACCAAAACAGCATGAGGAGGTGCGATAACATGAATACCAACGATCTGAATACGGCTCTTTATGAAAAGATGGCCGCTGAGCAGGACAAATACAGGGACTGGCTGAAAAGCCAGCCCCCGGAAGAAATCCTGCACCACACCTATGAGTACACGGTTCGTGAGGACATTGTGATGGCGATGGAGGAACTGGAGCTGACTGACGCACAGGCACAGGCGCTTTTGGGATCTCCCTCTCCGCTGGCGGATGTGTACCGCTATTTTGAAAAGCTGGAGACCGGCTATATGGATGTGATTCGGGACAGCATTGAGAACCGTGCCGACGATGTGTGCAGAGCCAAAGAGGAACTGCGAACAACACCGGTCTATCCTCATTCTGCCGCCTATGTGAGAGAACATGGGGAGCTGGAGCAGTACCGAGCCTCCAACAATGTAAATCTCCAATGCAAGGAGTCCATTGAAGCGGCGGTGCGGGAACACTTCGACGGAATGTATCTCAGCCACGATGCGGCAAAGGGTGTGATCGAGACCTATGGCATGGAGCGTGTGGCTATGGTTCTGGCTAACACTGTCCAGCTTCAGAACTGGGATGGGCGCTACTCCCGACGCAACAAAGAATGGGCTAAGACCATTCCCAACGAGAACCCCGAAACCGTCCGTTGTGGTTATGTCCTGAACAGCCACCCTGCTGTGCTGGATGGCTTTATTGATCTGGTGCGTGAAGAACAGCAGCGCAGCCGTACTCAGGGAGAAAAAACGCAACCGTCCCGTCCCTCAGTACGGGATAAGCTCAAACAGGAGCTGCCTGTCCATAAGCCTGCCGCCCCGAAGAAACGAGAGCCGGAGCGATAACTATGGCAAAGCGTAAGCGGGATGTTCCGGTTTTGTTTTGGGTGTCCGCAGAAGAATTGGAATTGATCCGTCAAAAGATGCAGCAATATGGGACAGAAAACCTGAGTGCCTATCTGCGGAAGATGGCTGTGGATGGCTATGTGGTGCAGCTGGATTTACCGGAGCTGAAAGAACTGGTTTCCCTTATGCGATATTCCAGCAACAACTTGAACCAGCTAACCCGCAAAGTGCATGAGACCGGGCGGGTTTATGATGCCGATCTGGAGGATATATCCCAGCGGCAGGAGCAGTTATGGGAGGGCGTGAAGGAAATCCTTACCCAGCTTTCTAAACTTTCATAACAGGGATAGACACTCCATTTGCGGAGGGAGGAACGGCGTTTCTTCGCCGCACCTTCCTCCGCTTTTTCTTTTTGCCGGTATCCTTGTCTTTTGCCTGTCCGTACCGGATAATATGAAATAGAATAGAAGCAAAGGAGTGAAAACAGATGCTGACATTTGAAAAAGTGTTGGAGATTTTTGCAGACTACCTGGCCGCAGATGAGACCATCGAAGTTTATATCAGCCGTCACGGATGTGTAAGGGTTGAATTTGACCAAGACTTTCACTATTGCACCGGCGAGGTGTGCCATACTCCCAAGGAACTGTTCGACCTCTTAGCCGATGATTACCGGACTTATGTAGAGATTGAACTGACCAAAGGCAAACGGGAGCTTACGGAAGATGATGTAAAGGAAGCGGATGCCCTATGCAAACGGTATCTGGACCGCTGGAAGGAGGAACTGGAATGAAGATTTTGAAATGCCTGCTGATGATCGTAACTGCACCGGTCATTTTGGTGCTGACGCTTTTTGTCTGGCTCTGCACGGGGCTGATCTACATATCCGGTCTGGTGCTTGGCCTGCTCAGTACCGTGATTGCTCTGCTTGGCGTGGCTGTGCTGCTTACCTATTCTCCGCAGAACGGTGTGATTCTTTTGGTCATGGCATTTTTGATTAGCCCCATGGGATTGCCGCTGGCTGCGATTTGGTTATTGGGCAAGGTACAGAGTTTGAAATTTGCGATCCAGGATAGGGTGTATGGGTAAATGATGTGAATATAATCTGAAATGAAAAAGAAGCAGGACAATGGGAGATGATGAGACCCAATGTCCTGCTTCTTGTTTATTCAGAATGAACAGTAATATATTTTTGATTACGACTTTTAGGTTTATCGGGAATCGTCATTTCCAATTGCCCGGATTCTAAAAGCGGATTGATATGCTTCAAGGTGAAATTTCTTAGATCTTTGAAGCCGCAAAATGCTGCAAGCTCTTTCTTTGATTTTGTTTTTGTGCAGAAAGCCAAAATCTGCTCAGATACCGTTGATAGTTCAGCATCTTGGTGGGTAACTTGGTGGATGTCACCCACTAAGTTGTGATTCATATCTTTCAAAAAGGATAGTGTGTATGGATGCACGCTAATATTATAGTGTTTAATTTTGCAAAAAATAGGTTCTCTTTTGTGTATTTACTTTCGTGCTATATTCATGTGTAATGGTAGCACGAAAGGAAGTGATGGGGCATGACAAAATTGGAACGGTTTGCACAGCTGGACGGGATGCTACAAACCTCTCAGGCGATTGCCAGAGGAATTGTAAAACCTACTTTTTATGAATATATGCTGAGTTTGGAAAAGGTTTTGACAAATCAAATCTTCGTAAGATGAGGCAGTTCTACTGTACATTCCCAATTCGAGACACACTGTGTCTTGAATTAGGTTGGTCGCATTATCGCCTTTTGATGCACATACCAGATGAACAGGCACGAACCTTTTATATGGAGGAATGTGTAAAGTCTGCGTGGAGCGTCCGGCAGTTAGAATGGCAGATCAACACAATGTACTATCAGAGGATGAATAAGAGTAACAGGGTGTCGGAATTTTCCCGACACCCTGTTACTCTATCTCATAATCGTCGCTGTCATTCGCTTCACCTGTTGTACAGGTAAAGCACAGGTTGCTACCAGTGATGGCACTTCCCGCTGCCCAAATCGGTGCGCCACAGATCATACATTTTGCACCGTTTTTCTTGGCAGTAAGTGTTTCGTTCAGCGTTTTTACCAGTTCCTTTTTTCGATAGCCTTTATTATTCTTCATGACCATACTGGCAAACGCTTCAACAGAAATTGGTTGCATTATTGGGTTATACCTCCTTGAATTATTTAGAAAATTATGTTTGTGTTTTCGGGGTTAGGCGGTCATATTGGATGACGGTCTCTCCGGTAGTTAAATTCTTTTTTTCTTTATAGAGCATGGTATAGCGCGGCTGTCCCTCTGTGTAATCTTTCTTCTCTTTCGGGAAGAAAGACCGACAGAAATATTTTCCGGTGTCCTTGTGTTCTGCAATAAAAATGTAAATGTCGCTGTTTTCCAACGGAGTTGATAATAAATAGTCCGCTTCAATTAAAGAGAACTGATTTAATTTTGCATTGTAACGGAACACCAGACGGTTATCGTCCAAGAGTTGTTCAATCAAAGCCAACGGTTCAAACCGATTTTCAATTTGAGGCAGATAACGGCTTTTCGCTAAAGTCTCATAGGTGGTGCTTCCGATTATGATTTCATCAAATACAGAGCCGCGATTTTGTTTTGCTATCCGCAAATCTTTTAGTTTTCCAAGCCCCATCAGATGATGAAAGTCCAATTTGGAAAAGCCAATCACTAACTCTACGGTTTTTCCCTTTCGGCCAATAATAATTCGATACTGTATTTCCAATAATTTTTCAAATGCTTTTGCACACTTTTGTAATTTATCCATAAAACCTCTCTGTCCATAAAGAAAGCCGCCCTGCAACGCAAGGCGGCTTTGAGCATTTTCTTTCGGCTTTGCAGCCTACTCCGGTTTGAGGTTACTGCACAACCCCTACTGAAAGCTCTGCATAACAAGGCATTCCGGTACGCTATTATGCTTCAACGCTTTGGCAGACACACGCCGTTGCCCACCTTGTACTATTATTATATGCAACTTTAGAAAATATGTCAATCCCCATGAAAAATCAAAAAATATCTTTTCTGCTTATGAGAAAGGAGGTCCCTTCTATGGCAACCACAAGAATCATGCCGCTTCATGTCGGCAAGGGCCGCACAGAAAGTCGGGCGATCAGTGACATCATCGACTATGTGGCCAATCCAAAGAAAACAGATAACGGCAGGCTCATTACCGGCTATGCGTGTGACAGCCGGACTGCGGATGCAGAGTTTCTTCTGGCAAAGCGGCAGTACATTGCCGCTACCGGACGAGTGCGTGGCGCAGATGATGTGATTGCCTATCATGTGCGCCAGTCCTTCCGCCCCGGAGAGATTACCCCGGAAGAAGCTAACCGGCTGGGTGTGGAATTTGCCAAGCGATTCACCAAGGGTAATCATGCCTTTGTGGTCTGTACTCACATAGACAAATCGCACATTCATAATCACATTATCTGGTCATCAGTCAGCTTAGAATATGACCGGAAATTCCGAAACTTTTGGGGCAGCACCAAGGCGGTTCGTCGGCTAAGTGACACCATCTGCATCGAAAACGGACTGTCCATTGTAGAGAGTCCGAAACCTCACGGAAAGAGCTATAACAAATGGCTGGGCGATCAGGCAAAGCCCTCTCACCGAGAGCTGCTTCGTTTGGCGATTGACAACGCATTATCACAAAGCCCTGTTGATTTTGAGGAACTGCTGAAGCTGCTGCAAGAGTCCGGCTGTGAAGTATCAAAGCGCGGAAAATCGTATCGCCTGAAGCTCCCCGGTTGGGAGAAAGCCGCCCGCATGGACAGTCTGGGCGAAGGATATGGATTGGAAGATTTGCAGGCAGTTCTCTCCGGGAAGAAAGCGCATACCCCACGAAAGAAAACAGTCACACAGGCAGAGCCGCCGAAGGTCAATCTGCTGGTGGATATTCAGGCAAAATTGCAGGCTGGAAAAGGTGCTGGTTATGCTCGATGGGCTAAAGTTTTCAATCTGAAACAAATGGCGCAGACCATGAATTACCTGTCAGAGAATAACCTGCTGGAGTATGCGGTTTTGGAAGAAAAGGCTGCGGCTGCCACAGCACATCACAATGAACTTTCGGCGCAGATCAAAGCGGCTGAAAAGCGCATGGCAGAGATCGCTGTTCTGCGTACTCACATCGTAAATTATGCCAAGACCCGTGAGGTTTATGTGGCATACCGCAAGGCGGGTTACTCTAAGAAATTCCGGGAGGAGCATGAGGAAGAAATCCTGCTCCACCAGGCTGCTAAGAATGCTTTTGATGAGATGGGGGTCAAGAAGCTTCCCAAGGTCAAAGAGTTGCAGACAGAGTACGCGAAATTGTTGGAAGAAAAGAAAAAGACCTATGCCGAGTACCGGCGTTCCCGTGAGGAAATGCGGGAGCTTTTAACGGCAAAGGCCAATGTGGATCGAGTGCTGAAAATGGAGGTAGAACAGGATGTTGAAAAAGAAAAAGACCACGGCCAGCGGTAAGCTGGTCCTGGTCAAAAGCGTTCGCAGAACGCGTAGCCACAGAATGAAATTCTGTGTTCAAAGGGGCTTGGGGGCGCTGCCCTCAACAAGCAAGCGGAGAGGAAAATCACGGAGGGATTTTGCGCTCTGAGGGTCGGTGTGTATTAACACCGGCATTGCTTGCCTCTTTTTACCCGGAAATGAAAGGAGCCAGTGAGGAAACCGTCAAATTTCACTCACTGGCTCAATTCGTTTCAAATTTCTTGGATAGTTCTGTTAGTTCTTTCGCGGTCTCCTGCGTATGGTGCAAGAGGGTTTCACGCATTTCTGACGGACAGCTGCAATAAAGCATCTTCATCTGATTGGCGCCCTCATCTTCTGGAGAAACATCTGGATTGATCAGAGTGTCCAGAGAGAGCGGAAGCACCTTTGCCAATGCCTTCAAAATCAAGTAAGACGGATTCATCTTTCCCTTTTCGATGTTGGCAATCTGCTTGACAGATACATGGCTCAGATCAGAAAGCTCTTGCTGTGTCAGGTCTTTTTTCTTTCGGGCTTCCCGCATTTTTTGCCCCAAAGCGGTTAAATCATCAATCGGCATAATCACTCACCTCAAGTATATTCTATCGTGCCGATTTGCACAAAGGAATAACCTTATTATGCCGGTCGATAGGCTTGATTATACCGATTACAAAATTGAAAAGTATAGTGCAACAAGAATTTGGATAACGAACACATTTAATGTCAAAGTAGAAAATCCTAATTTGCTTTTAGCATGGAGACTTACACTGTATTTTACTTTTACATTTTCCGGTAATATATATCTTGAATTATCTACACTGCAAAACTTGACAGTGTAAAGATAATAAGATATAATGTAGACAGTGTAAAGATTTTTGGAGGTACAGTTATGCCTAAAAAGCAATATCATCATAAGGATTTAAGAAACGCCCTAATTGAAAAAGGAATTGAAATTGTTAATTCCGAAGGATTACATTCCTTTTCTCTCCGTAAAGTAGCTGCGGCCTGTGGTGTAAGCCATGCCGCTCCATATAGCCACTTTCAGAGTAAAGAAGAATTATTGGATGCTATGCAACAACATATTACGGATCAATTTTCGCAAATGCTGGATCAGGTTATCCTCAATTATGAAAACACTCCAGAGCTTTTGAAAAATATGGGGGTTGCTTATGTTTCGTTTTTCGTAGACAATCCACATTACTTTTCGTTCATATATTCTCAATCCAATGCAAAAATAGACCTAACTTTTTTGGGTTCAGATGCAGAAAACTTTCGGCCGTTTGTCATTTACAAAACTGTTGTTTCTAAACTGTTGAACCGTGTAAACTATCCAGCAGAAAAACAAATTGATGTCATTATTGCATTGTGGGCTTTCATACATGGACTGACATCATTGGCAACAATGAATAATGTTTCTTATAATGGAAACTGGAAACAAAAAGTAATTGATTATATGGATATTTTGCTCTTTCATTTTTGAAAATAACAGAGGACTAAAATGATTGGAATATATTTTAGCGGTACAGGAAATACGGAATATTGTATAAAGAAATTTGTATCAGTATATGCTCCTGGTTCTCCTATCATTTCGATAGAAGATAATTCGATTTTAGAGGCTATAAACCAGCATCAAGAAATTATTTTTGCATATCCGATTTATTATAGTAATCTCCCCAAAATTGTCCGAGATTTTATTGTGAAAAACCATACCGTATGGTATGGGAAAAGGATTTTTTTTATTGCGACTATGGGACTATTTAGTGGGGATGGAGCTGGACTTGGTTCCAGACTGGTGAAAAAATATGGGGCTCATATCATAGGAGGGCTTCACATTAAAATGCCGGATTGTATTTGTGATGTTAAGACGCTAAAAAGGTCAATACCCCAAAATCGAAAGCTTATAAAAGATGCCACAAATAAGTTAATAAAAGCGTCACATCAATTAAAAGAGAACCGTCCCCCACAGGAAGGAATAAATGTGTTTTACCATATTGCGGGGTTATTAGGACAAAGACTATGGTTTTACAACAAAACACGCTCATACACAGATCAATTACATATTGATCCTAACGCTTGTATCTGTTGCGGAAAGTGTGCAGGGCTTTGTCCGATGAAAAACATTTCTATAATTGATAATAGAGTTCAGGCTCATGATCAATGTACCATGTGCTATCGGTGTATTAACCAGTGTCCTCAAAGGGCGATTACACTTATTGGAAAAGAAGTAATAGAACAGCATCGCGTAGAAGATTTTCTGTAAACTTTACGATAAGAATATAGCCACCCAGCGGAAATAAAAAAAACCGTTGTTTCGGTGGCTGGATATTCGTGCGCCAAAACAAAATACAGTAGCCTTACGGCGGTTTTGAAATAACAAATTTCAGACCGCCGTTTTCTTTTGAAAAATAAGAATACGGAGGGTGTATTAAAGTCGCCCTTTTTTAAGGATACGGCGGTATCTTGGAGGTATCGCCGTGTCAATTTTCCCCTTTTTTCATAATAGCCACGAGCACCTGCTAAAAAAAGCCTTGCTCCTCCTCCGGGGAGGTATGACTTCCTATCGGCATTATCGTTCCATCTAAATCGGCAAAATAGTAGGTGTTTTTGTCGCGCCAGTTTCCCATTGCGGGGAGCTGGCGCTTTTTATTGTCGATTTTTCGGGAAAGCTCCCGAAGTATGTCGCTGCCGATCCCCGCCTCCTTTCGATTCACTCGTCAACTGCCCGTGAATCGAAATGGAGGTACATAATGAAGAAAGTCAATCTTAGGGACTTATATCCCGATGTTTATAAAACTGATCACCTTGTAGAAGTAACAGAAGATGTGCTGGAGACAATCCGATCCGCTGAGCGTGCAGAAGCTGCCTATAACCGGAGGATGTATCGCTATAAAGCGCATTACTCCCTGGACTGCGACAACGGCATTGAAAATGCGATCCTGATGAAGCCCCAGACACCGGAAATGCTTCTGGAGGAAAAGCAGCTACGGGAACAGCTTTATGCCGCTGTGATGGCTCTGCCGGAGAAGCAGGCTAAGCGGATCTATGCCCGGTATTACCTGGGTATGCGCGTGAGTGAGATCGCCGCAGCGGAGGGTGTAGACCCAAGCCGTGTCCGTGAGAGTATCCGACGCGGTCTGAAGCAGCTGGCAGTATTTTTAGGATAAAGCAACAAAGGGCGCAAGGTCTCATAGTGCTTCTGGCACAGGGCTTTGCGCCCTATTTGCAAGCTTGTATTCTTTGAGCAAAGGAAATATAATAAACCATATTGGAGGGAAACTATATGGATTATATGACGCTGAAAGAAGCAAGTGAAAAATGGGGTGTTACTCCAAGGCAGATCAATTATTTGTGTGCCGGTGGGCGTATCCCCGGCGCTGTGAAGATAGCTACCATTTGGCTGATTCCAAAGGATGCAGAGAAACCGGCAGACCGCCGTTTCAAAAATACAAAAAAATAATCCTCTCGTGAGGTTTCTGTGACATTTGGATGCTACACTAAGAATGAAGGAGTGTGATACAATGCGAATTTTAGTAGTCGAAGATGACCGACTTTTGAATAATACCTTGTGCTATAACCTGGATACTGCGGGCTATGTTGTGGACTCTGCCCTGACAAAATCAGCAGCCAGTGATTTTCTGACCAGGCAGGACTATGACCTGATCGTGCTGGATGTAAACCTGCCGGACGGAAACGGCTTTGATTTCTGCCGTGAGGTAAAGGATCGCCGGCCGGATACGGCGGTGATCTTCCTGACCGCAAATGATATGGAGAGCGATATGCTCAAAGGCTATGAGCTGGGCGCGGAGGACTATGTGACCAAGCCATTTCCCATGAGCGTCTTTCAAAAAAAGCTGTCCGTAGTGCTGGGGCGGCTGGCGAAACAGTCTGGCGGCGGTGATAGCTATGAGGACGGTGCGCTGTCCATCAATTTCTCGGAGATGACGGCTTCCCTGTCCGGTAAGGCGCTGGTGTTCACTCCGCTGGAATACCGGTTGTTGAAAATCCTGACCAAAAATCCGCAGAATGTTTTGACAAGGCAGGTGCTGCTTGAAAAGCTGTGGGATGCCGATGGGAACTTTGTGGATGAACACGCCCTGACCGCAGCTATCAGCCGGGTGCGGAATAAAATTGAAACGGATGGACGCCAGTACATCAAGACGGTGTACGGCATGGGCTATATGTGGATCGGAGGGGCGCTCAAATGAATATGCGAAAACTCTCCATCAACAAAGCCTGCGTTCTTTTGGGAACGCTTCTGCTGCTGGCAGTGGGCGCAGTCTGCACCACTGTTTATCTGCTGACCCGGAATATAATCGCTGTCCGGTGTGTGTTCCTGTTCAGCCTCTTTGTGCTGCTCTGCGTCATCTTCTTTGTGGCGCTGATCCGCCGGAAGCTGGTTCAGTTCTCCGATGCCTTTTGTGGTCAGATGGATGATATGCTCTCCGAAAATATGCAGCCGAAGCAGACGGCCTGCGAAGAAAGCCTGTTTTATAAAATCAACTATCGGCTGGGGCGGCTATATGAAGTCATGCAGGAAAATAAAAACAGCATCGCGAAGGAACGGACTGACCTGCAAGAGCTGATCTCTGACATCTCCCATCAAGTTAAAACACCGATTGCCAACTTGAAGATGATCAACAACACGCTGCTTGAAAATGAGGTTCCTCCGCAGAAGCAAAAGGAATTTCTGACAGCCCAGACCAGCCAGCTTGATAAGCTGGACTTCCTCATGCAAGCCATGATTAAAACCTCCCGCCTGGAAACGGGAGTCATTTCGCTGGAGCAGAGACAGCAGTCGATTTACGATACCCTTGCCGCTGCCCTGGGCGGGATTTTGCTCAATGCCGAAAAGAAAAAGATAGATGTGCAGGTGGAATGCCCGGAGCATTTGGATGCACGCCATGATAGAAAATGGACAAGCGAAGCCCTGTTCAACATTCTGGATAATGCTGTGAAATACACCCCGGCAGGCGGGCAGATCCGTGTGTCGGTGGAAGGCTGGGAAATGTATGTGAAGATCGACATTGCCGATACCGGCATCGGCATTTCAGAGCAGCACCAAGGGACAGTTTTCAAGCGGTTTTACCGGGAAGATGCGGTGCATGATGTGGACGGTATTGGAATCGGTCTGTATCTGACCCGTGAGATTGTGACCTTGCAGGGCGGTTATATCCGGGTAGCGTCTGAGGTTGGGAAAGGCTCAACCTTTTCTGTTTTCCTGCTCCGAAAGTAGAGCAAGCACACCCCGAAAATTGAAATGTCACAGGTTCGTGACATTTGGGGGCTGAATTTAGCGGAAATTTTTTGTGGCTCGTGACATTTCTGTGAGGTTTGGTCGTTACAATGGATTTATCAAAAAGAAAGGATGGTGTTCTCTATGAGCATTTTGCAAACGACTGAACTGAAAAAATATTATGGCGCAGAGCCGAACATTACCAGAGCCTTGGATGGTGTAACCCTCTCCATTGAGGATGGAGAATTTGTTGCCATTGTTGGTACTTCCGGCAGTGGTAAATCCACGCTGCTGAACATGATGGGGGGATTAGATACACCGACTTCTGGTAGTATTCAAGTGAAGGGAAAAGAATTGTCAAAATTCAAAGATGAACAGCTTACCATTTTCCGCAGACGCAACATCGGTTTTATCTTTCAAAACTACAATCTTGTTCCGGTGCTGAATGTCTATGAAAACATTGTGCTACCTGTGGAGTTGGACGGAAACAGGGTAGACAAAAAATTTATGAAAGAAGTGGTACAGATGCTGGGACTAGAGGATAAACTGAACAATATGCCCAATAACCTCTCCGGTGGTCAGCAGCAGCGTGTAGCGATTGCTCGCGCTCTTGTTTCCAAACCAGCCATTGTCCTAGCAGACGAACCAACCGGAAACCTTGATAGCAGAACAAGCAGTGATGTATTGGGACTTTTGAAAGTAACCAGTCAGAAGTTTCATCAGACTATTGTAATGATTACCCATAACAATGAGATTGCCCTGCTTGCCGATCGTATTATCCGTATTGAAGATGGCAGAATTTTAGAGTAAGGGGGGCGGTACTATGAATGACATTCTATTTGGAAATAATAACAAAGCTGTTATCCAAAAGTTAGCAAAGCGTTCTCTGAAAGCTAAAAAAAATACGATTGCGATATTGGCAATCATGCTTGCTACTCTGCTTTTTACCAGCCTGTTTACGATTGCCATTAGCTTGCAAACTGCTATGCAGGAAAGTAATATGAGAACAACCGGCACTTCTGCTCATGCAGGTATCAAGCGTTTATCCTGGGAAGAATACGAACAGTTATCATCAGATGCGGGCATCAAGGATAGCGGGTATTCAATTATTATTGGTAATGCAGTAGGAGAAAACTTTAATAAGGTACCTACGGAGCTTCGATATGGCGATGAGACTTACGCAAATCTAACTTTTAATGATCCTGATATAGGACGGTTGCCGGAACAAAAAAATGAGGTTGCCACCAGCCGCATTGTTCTTGCTGCGATGGGATTACCGGATAAAGTCGGTACACAGATGGAGTTGACTTTTATAACAGATACAGATACCTTTACAGATACCTTTACGCTCTGTGGTATTTGGGATGGGGATGCAGTAGCTTACCGCCAAACGATGTTTCTATCCAAAGAATACACAAAACAGGTGGCTCCGGTTATTCATGGAAAAACAGATGGGACGACTCCTCCTGTGGGAACCGGCTATATTGACAGTATTATGATGATGCCTACGGCATGGGATATTGAAAAGCAGGCAATGGAAGTGACTTCTAAATACGGTCTTGATGAACGGGTAAGTATCAATGATGCCTACGGAACGGCCACAATCAGCCTTTCCTCTATGTTGCCTCTTGTGGCCGGTATTTCAGTTATCTTTATTGCTGGGTATCTTCTAATCTATAATGTGTTCTATATTTCGATTGCGCAGGATATTCGGTTTTACGGAATGTTGAAAACGCTTGGAACCACTGCAAGGCAGATCAGACAGATTGTCTACAAGAAAGCAATCAAGCTCTCTCTTGTGGGTATTCCTCTTGGATTGCTGCTGGGGTGGCCGATTGGTCGTCTGCTACTTCCTGTGATTGTAAATATGTTGACAGATGATATGCGGGTTGTTACTACCGTAAATCCATTGATTTTTTTGGTGGCGATTGTCTTTTCTTTAATTACTGTTTTCGTTAGCTGCCAAAAACCTGCGACATTGGCGGCCAAAGTTTCCCCTATGGAGGCATTGCACTATACAGAACAAGCAGGAGGAAAGAAGAAAAAACGCCGTAGTAAACATATCAACACGACTATGATGGCAAAAAACAATCTTTGTCGTAATAAGAAGAAAGTGACGATTGTTACTCTATCTTTTGCACTTAGCATTGTTCTCTTGAATAGCGTCTATACCTATGTTACTTCCTTTGACTTTGACAAATTTGTTGCCGATTTTAGTCTTACGGATTTTACAGTTTCCGATACAACGGTGATTAACAGTTATGCACCATTCAATACGGCAAATGTGAGCCGAGATTTTATTCGCGAGGCTGAAAGTCTGAATGGGCTTGAAGATATAGGAAGTGTTTACTTATGGACATCTAAACAGCCGCTTTCTAAACACGATCTTGCCCGATTGCAGGAATTGTCCGCTTCGTCTGGCGATATTGCAAATGAACTGGAGAATTATACAGTCCGACAGGAACACGGTGTAAATGTTTATGGTTTAGATGATTTTCCGGCAGAATATGTGCAGATTTTGGATGGCGAGCTGAATATGGAAAAATGGAAAGCTGGAACCGGTGTATATGTAACACCTCTACGGATGATGGATGACGGTTCTTACTGCCTATACCAACCGGGAGATAAGATTAGCGTGTCGCAGCTTGATGGAACAAGCAAAGTATATGAGGTGTTGGCTGTGGTGAATATTCCGAAAGCATTGCAAACTCCATTACAGGTAGATATGGGGTTAGATTATATTTTCCCATCCAGTGAACTTTTGGGTAACATGGTATCTGTTGATCAACCGGCTATGAAAACTATCTTCAATGTGGATGATGAAAACCAGCTTGCAGCTGAAAACTGGCTGAAAAACTATACTACAAATACCGACACCGCTTTGGACTATCTTTCAAAAGTGACCTTACGGCAGACCTTTGACGGAATGATCAATATGTACCGTCTTGTAGGCGGCACTCTATGTGTGATACTGGCTTTGATTGGCATATTGAATTTTATCAATTCCATGATGACATCCATTCTGTCCAGGCACAAAGAACTTGCTATGCTACAATCCGTCGGTATGACAGGCAATCAAGTTAAGCGGATGCTGATGTATGAGGGTATTGGATATTCTGTATTAGGACTTTTATCTTCTCTGATACTTTCTATTGTGGGAAGTCTGACGGTGGTTCGGATGATGGGGGCAGAACTAAGTTATTTCACATGGCATTTTACCTTGCTTCCAGTATTCCTTTGTATTATCCCTCTGTTTCTTATTACAGCCCTTGTACCTTTGATTTGCTATAACAAAATGGCACAAAAAACGGTGGTAGAACGGCTACGCATTGCCGAATAAAATATGTAGACATGAAACAGCCATCCGAGGGTGGCTGTTTTCAAATGCTACTAAATTGTGATATTACAGTAGATAAAAGGCATTGGCATTTCAGAACAACATCAGGGGACGATTTTCAAACGGTTTTACCGGGAAGATGCGGTGCATGATGTGGACGGTATTGGGATTGGACTGTATCTGGCTCGTGAGATTGTGACCTTGCAGGGCGGCTATATCCGGGTGGTATCGGAAGTTGGGAAAGGCTCAACCTTTTCTGTTTTCCTGCTCCGAAAGTAGAGCAAGCACGCCCCGAAAAAATGAAATGTCACAGGCTTGTGACATTTGGGGCCGAATTTAGCGGAAATTTTTTGTGGCTCGTGACATTTCTGTGAGGTTTGGTCGTTACAATGGATTTATCAAAAAGAAAGGATGGTGTTCTCTATGAGCATTTTGCAAACGACTGAACTGAAAAAATATTATGGCGCAGAGCCGAACATTACCAGAGCCTTGGATGGTGTGACCCTCTCCATAGAAAAGGGCGAATTTGTAGCCATCGTGGGAACCTCCGGCAGCGGTAAATCCACGCTACTGAACATGATTGGCGGGCTGGATGTACCTACCTCCGGTCAGGTGGTCGTGGATGGCAAGGAACTGTCCAAACTCAAAGACGAGGAACTGACCGTTTTCCGCAGAAGAAAAATCGGCTTTATCTTCCAGAACTACAATCTGGTGCCGGTGCTGAATGTCTTTGAAAACATTGTGCTGCCTGTGGAGCTGGACGGAAACAAGGTAGACAAGAAGTTTATGAAAGAAGTCGTTCAGATGCTGGGGCTGGAGGATAAGCTGAACAATATGCCCAATAACCTCTCCGGCGGTCAGCAGCAGCGCGTAGCCATTGCCCGCGCCTTGGTGTCAAAGCCCGCTATTGTTTTGGCTGATGAACCCACCGGCAACCTGGACAGCAAAACCAGTGCCGATGTGCTGGGGCTTCTGAAAACCACAAGCCAGAAATTCCACCAGACCCTCGTGATGATCACCCATAACAGTGAAATCGCCCAGCTTGCCGACCGCATTATTCGGATCGAGGATGGTAAGATCGTTCAGTAAAGGGGGTCGCGACTATGAATGACATTCTATTTGGCAATAACAACAAGGCTGTCATCAAAAAGCTGGCAAACCGCAGTTTCCGAAGCAACAAAATGAGGAATGTGATTGCGGTCATTGCGATTGCCCTGACAACCTTTCTCTTTACGGCAGTCCTGACCATTGGTATGGGAGCCAAGGGAACGCTGGAATACAACATGGCAAAGATGATCGGCACTGGTGCGGATGCGCTGGTACAGGGTCTTTCCGAAGAACAATTCCAGCAGTTAAAAGAAAACTCCATGTTTGAAAAGGTGGGCTGTTGGGTACCTATTGAGATCATGACCAACACCAACCGGATATTTGCGGAAATTGATTACGCAGATCAGCCCCAGTTGGAGCTTCGGATGCAGACGCCGCGCACAGGTTCTGCGCCCCAAAAAGCAAATGAGGTTTTGGTTTCTGCCAATATACTGAAGGATCTGAACATCGAAGAAAAAATTGGGGCGGAAATTCCTATCGAATTTAAGAATCGTCAAAGCGGCCAGATGTATCATTTTGATATGATTGTATCCGGTATTTACGACACACCAAACGAAAAATCGGAATCAGTCATTGTTTCCAAAGCCTTTATGCAAGAAAATCCGGAGATGATGAACGAAATTGCCCAAGGGCGTGAGGGGTGTGGCATTTATGATGCTGATGTGATCATGCGGGATAGCTCCATGGTAAAGGAGCGCATCTCGGAGTTTGTCCGTAGCATTGGCGGTAATCCAGACGATAGAAGTGCTGAGAATTATGTCCGTGTAGCTCCCAACACTTTCCTTTCCAACAACAGCGGCGGCTCTATCATGTGGCTGGTAGCAGGTGTATTTGGCGTCCTATTCATGTTCTGTGGATATCTGCTGATCTACAATGTATTCGAGATTGCAGTTACCAACGATATTCGGCAGTATGGCCTGCTACGGACGGTGGGGACTACTTCCCAGCAGATCAAGCGTTTGGTCAACCGGCAGGCTCTGTACCTGTTCCTGATCGGAACACCATTTGGCCTGCTTTTTGGCATCCTGCTCGGACACAGTATTCTGCCTGCGGCACTCCAGATGTTTGCTGCCGATTATAGTGGTAAAAACATTGAGGTCAGCACACTTCCATATTTGGGTATCATCGTAGGTGCGATCCTGTTCTCAGGACTTACGGTTTATATCAGTACCAGAAAGTCGGTGAAGAAAGCCTCCCGTGTGTCACCTATCGAGGCTATCCGCTATGTAGAACAGAATACGGTTTCCATAAAGCGGAAAAAGACAACTACCGGAGCAGTTATTCCTCGCATGGCGAAGGCCAACCTGCAACGCAATAAGCGGCGGACAGTCTTTATTGTGATTTCCCTGACTTTAAGCATCGTCCTCCTGAACTCGGTATTTATCTTCAGCGGCAGCTTTAATGAAGCTACTTATATTCAAAAACAGACCCGAAGTGACTTTGCGGTTTATAACCCAGACATTCAAGCCGCATGGGGGGATGAATTTGGGCATAGCTGTACTGTTTCAGAAAAATCGGTAGAGGAAATTGAACAGCAGCCAGGTATAATGAACGAAGTCCGTCTATACCGTAATACTTTTGAGGATGATCATATTGCCTGTGATTGGGGGTCTTCTTTCTCGATTGATAATACGGATAAATATGCCTATGTACTTCCTGATTCATTAAATCTCGGGTGGACTGAGGATGGAGAGGATTATGCTGCGTTGACTGCGGATAACCTTCCGCTTGGAAATGTGTATGGCTTCTCTGAAAATCTCCTGAACAAGATGGACATCATTGAGGGTGAAAGCGATGTGTCTGTCCTGAAAGAAAAACTCTGGAATGGCAACAATGTAATTTTAGTAAGCCACTATAACGATAAGGGAGAATTAAGCGGTGGTGCGGATAATACCTATTATTTTGGACTGTCGCTTGGAGACACCATTCAGTTTTATGAAAATGGAGTTCCGACCGAGGAGTTTACAGTGATTGCCAAGGCTGCTGTTACGAGCAATGAAATGACCTTGACTGGCGGTGGCGATAATATTGCAACAGATGTTGGTGGACCAAAGATCTATATGTCAGAAAATAAGTTCAAAGAAATTTATGAAACTCCTACCTTGTATGGTTTCCTCTTTGATGTAGAGGAACAGTATCAGCAGGATATGGAGAACTATCTGATGCGGGACACCGATGTTTCCTATAACTCTATTTCAACACTGAAAGCTGATGTTTTAGGCATGAAAAATGTTGTCCTGCTGGTTGGCGGAATGATAGGTGCTGTATTTGCTTTGGTGGGCCTGATCAACTTCATCAATCTGGTTATGACCAATATCGTTACCCGCCGTCATGAGTTTGCCACCATGCAAAGCATTGGTATGACGAACCGGCAGCTCCGAAAAATGATGATTTCGGAAAGCTTCTCCTATGTGCTGCTGGCTGGGATTGTCGGCACACTAGTTGCGGCGACACTTGGCATGACATTGCTAAGAGCATTTGTAGAAAATGGTCCTACCAGTATGATGATGACATTCCAGATAACCTTGCTGCCTGCGCTGATTATGCTGGTTCTCTTTCTGGTACTGGCGTTTATCGTTCCGGTTGTTGCACTCCGACTCCTTAACAATCGGAGTGTCGTAGAGCGGCTTCGGGTAAATGAATAACAGGCGCAGCCATATCAAGTGAATACTTCCTGCGCCGTCGTATGTGGCTGTGGGACGCGGAAAACCGGGGGATTTTTCTCCCGGTTTTTCAAATGTCACGAACTTGTGACATTTGGAGCCGAATTTAGCGGAAATTTTTTGTGGCTCGTGACATTTCTGTGAGGTTTGTTCGTTACAATGGGTCTAAGTTAAAGAAAGGATGGTGTTCTCTATGAGCATTTTGCAAACGACTGAACTGAAAAAATACTACGGCACAAAGCCGAATATCACAAAGGCCCTGGATGGTGTGAACCTCTCTGTTGAGCAGGGGGAATTTGTAGCGATTGTTGGAACCTCCGGTAGCGGCAAATCCACGCTACTGAACATGATCGGCGGACTGGATGTGCCTACCTCCGGCAAGGTCATTGTGGATGGGCGCGACCTCTCTACATTGAAAGACGAGCAGCTTACTATCTTCCGCAGACGAAAGATCGGCTTCATCTTCCAGAACTACAATCTGGTGCCGGTGCTGAATGTCTTTGAAAACATTGTGCTGCCTGTGGAGCTGGATGGAAACAAGGTGGACAAGAAGTTTATGAAAGAAGTGGTGCGGATGCTGGGGCTGGAGGATAAACTGAACAATATGCCCAGCAATCTCTCCGGCGGCCAGCAGCAGCGTGTAGCCATCGCCCGCGCTCTGGTATCGAAGCCTGCTATCGTTCTGGCGGACGAGCCAACAGGCAATCTGGACAGTATGACCAGCAGCGATGTGCTGAGCCTGCTGAAAGTTACCAGCACAAAATTCCACCAGACCCTTGTAATGATTACCCATAATAATGAGATCGCCCAGCTTGCCGACCGCATTATTCGGATCGAGGATGGTAAGATTGTGCAGTAAAGGGGGCGGAACTATGAATGACATTCTATTTGGCAATAACAACAAGGCTGTCATCAAAAAGCTGGCAAACCGCAGTTTTCGCAGTAACAAAATGCGGAATGTGATTGCAGCCATTGCGATTGCCCTGACAACTTTTCTCTTTACGGCAGTCCTGACCATTGGCATGGGTGCCAGTGGGACGCTGGAATACAGCATGGCAAAAATGATGGGATCATCTGCGGATGCTCTGGTACAGGGACTTTCCGAGGATCAGCTCCAGCAGTTAAAAGAAAACGCCATGTTTGAAAAGGTGGGCTGCTGGATACCAGTCGAAATTATGACCAACACAAACCGGCGTGTTGCAGAGGTCGATTATGCCGACCAGACTCAGTTGGAAATTCGGATGCTGACACCACGCACAGGCTCTGCCCCTCAAAAAGCAAATGAGGTTTTGGTTTCTGCCAATATACTGAAGGATCTGAACATCGAAGAAAAAATCGGGGCAGAAATTCCTGTTGAATTGAAGGTTCGTCAAAGTGGTCAGGTTTATCATTTTGATATGGTCGTATCCGGTATTTACGACACACCAAATGAAAAATCAGAATCGGTCATTGTTTCCAAAGCATTTCTGGAAGAAAACGCAGAAATGATGAGCGATATTGCTTTGGGGCGTGTTGGCTGTGGTATTTATACAGCCGATGTAGTAATGCGGGATAGTTATATGGTAAAGGACCGCATTTCAGAGCTTGTCCGCAATATTGGCGGTAATCCGGACGATGTCAATGCAGCTAACGCGGTTCGCGTTGCTCCTAATCCCATCGTTTCTAGTGAAAGCGGCCTTATGATGTGGCTGGTAGCCGGTGTTTTCGGTATCCTGTTCATGTTCTGTGGGTATCTGCTCATTTACAATGTATTTGAGATTGCTGTAACAAATGATATTCGCCAGTACGGCTTGCTGAGGACTGTGGGAACAACTTCCAGACAAATCAGGCGTTTAGTCAACCGGCAGGCACTGTACTTGTTCCTGATCGGTACGCCATTCGGTCTGCTTTTCGGCACATTGCTTGGCCGCAGTATTCTGCCTATTGCACTCCAGATATTTGCTGTTGATTTCAGCGGTGGAAATATTGAGGTCGGCACACTCCCATATTTGGGAATTATCGCAGGTGCAATCCTGTTCTCAGGACTCACGGTTTATATCAGCACCAGAAAATCGGTAAAGAAAGCCTCCCGTGTGTCACCTATCGAGGCTATCCGCTATGTAGAGCAGGACACGGTTTCCATAAAGCGAAAAAAGACAATTTCCGGGGCAGTCATTCCTCGCATGGCGAAGGCAAATCTTCAGCGCAATAAGCGCCGGACAGTCTTTATTGTGATTTCTCTGACTTTGAGCATTGTCCTCTTGAACTCGGTGTTTATCTTCAGCGGCAGCTTTGATGAAGATGCCTATATCGAAAACCAGACCCGAAGTGACTTTATAGTATATAGTCCAGGCATTCAGGCGGCGTTTGGAAATGACTTTGGGCATAACAGCACTGTTCCAGAAAAGGCAACAGAAGAAATCAAAGAACAGCCTGGAGTCACAAATGAAGTCTACCTGTACCGGAACACTTTTGAAGATGACCATATCTCTTGTGACTGGGGAACTCCCTATGTGGTTGATAACACATATAAGGAGCAGCGAATGTTGCCGGAACACCTCAATTTAGGTGTTTACCAAACAGAAAATTATAGGCATACTGTTGGGTTGACTGCGGATAACCACCCCCTCGGAAATGTATTTGGCTTTTCGGAAAACTTCTTCAATCGGCTGGACATTATCGAAGGTGAAACTGATTTATCTGTCTTAAAAGACAAACTTTGGAATGGTAACAATGTAATTTTAATGGGCGAATATGACGATCATGGTAACTTTGGTGGGGCAGATGCCGCCGATTATTGTGGATTATCAGTTGGAGATACCATTCAATTTTATGAAAATGGAACTCCAACCGAGGAGTTTACCATTATCGCAAAAGCCGTAGCTACTAATAGCGATATGACTATGACTGGCGGCGGTTCAAATATTGCACAAATAATAGAAGGTCCTAAAATTTTTATGGCTGAAAACAAATTTAAGGAGATTTATGAAACGCCTACCTTGTATGGTTTCCTTTTTGATGTAGAGGAACAGTACCAGCAGGAGATGGAAAGCTATCTGGCGCAGGATACAGATGTTGCCTATACCTCTATCCTGACGATGAAAGCAACTGTTTCTGGTGTTAAAAATGTCGTTCTTCTGATCGGCGGAGTGATCGGCGATGTGTTTGCCCTGGTGGGACTAATCAACTTCATCAATCTGGTTATGACAAACATCATTACCCGCCGGCACGAGTTTGCCACCATGCAGAGTATCGGTATGACGAACCAGCAGCTCCGAAAGATGATGATTTCTGAAAGTTTCTCCTATGTGCTGCTGGCCGGGATTGTCGGTACGCTGGCTGCTGGTGTGCTTGGCATGACATTGGTAAGGGCTTTTGTAGAAATCAGCCCAAGCAGTATCATGATGACATTCCAGATGACCTTGCTGCCTGCACTGATTATGCTGGTTCTCTTTTTGGTACTGGCATTTATTGTTCCCGTTGTCGCACTTCGGCTCTTTAACAATCGAAGTGTTGTAGAACGGCTTCGGGTAAATGAATAAAAGCAAAGGGGGGTGGACAAGATGAATGACATTCTATTTGGCAACAATAATTCCAAAGTGATTACCAAGCTATCCAAACGCTATTTCAAGAAGAATAAGGTCCGCAATCTGGCTGCGCTGCTGGCAATTATCCTGACTGCTTTCCTATTTACCTCTATCACTTCCCTGGCGTTCAATATGGCATCCTCCATCCAGCTCTCTCTGCAAATGCAGAAAGGCAGTAAAGCGGATGGCACTTTAGGGTATATGACGGAGGAACAGTACGAGCAGCTTGTAAACAGCGATTTTGTGGAGCAGGCAGGCCACCGGCGTATCATTGGCTATGCAAGCAATACTTCCAGCCATTCCATTGAGATCAATTATGCGGACAGTGTGCAGCAGGAGCTGACCTTCTGTGTGCCTACTCACGGAGCAGCACCGGAGAAAGCGAATGAGATCGCCACTACGGATTTGGCGCTGAAGGCGCTGGGTGTAGAACCAAAGGTTGGCGCAGAGGTTCCGTTGGAATTTGAACTGCGGGGGAAAACTTATCATTATGATATGGTGCTTTCCGGCTGGTGGGAAGCAAGCAATGACTCTGTGAGCGTTGCGACTGTTTCAGAGCAGTTTATAAAGGAAAACCCCGATGTGGTCCAGAACACTTATGCGGTAGACCATGAAATGTCCGGCGTTACTTTTTCCGATGTCGTGCTGAAGAATAAAGCAAATGTTCAGCAGCAGTTGAATGAGTTCGTTTACTCCATTGGCGGCAATCCAGAGGATATGGGCGCAGACAATTTCATTCTCGCCTCTGAAAATCAAATGTCCCAGGGATTGACTTCATCAGAGTCCATCGTGTTTGCTGTTGTATTTATCCTGATGTTTGTCGTGTGCGGATACCTGCTGATCTACAATATCTTTGATATTTCTGTGATGCAGGATGTTCGTCAATACGGCCTGCTGCGGACGATTGGCACTTCCACACGGCAGATCAAGGGCATTGTGAACCGTCAGGCAGTCTGGCTCACGCTGATCGGGCTGCCCATCGGTCTGATCGCCGGTTTCTTTGCCGGTTGGGTGCTGCTTCCTGTCGTGACAGAAATCATCAGCCTTGAATCGTCTATGCTGGGGACATCCGTATCGACCTCGCCGCTGATCTTTGTTATCGCCGCTCTCTTTACGATCCTGACCGTGTTTATCAGCACCCGGAAGCCTGCAAAAAAGGCGGCAAAGATTTCTCCTCTGGAGGCGATCCGCTACACCGAGCAGAACGCCTATAAAAAGAGAAGTGCCAAGCGTACCAATGGAGTAAAGCTGTCCCGCATGGCCTTTTCCAACCTGGGGCGCAACCGCAGGCGTTCAGCGTTTATCATTATTTCCCTGCTTCTGTGCATCGTCCTGTTTAACTCTATCATCATTGTGACGCAAAGCCTTGATGAAGAAAAGTGGGTAAACCGTGTTACCAGAACAGATTTTAATGTCTATAACTCCGCCGCATTTAATGTAATGGAAAGCGTTCAGCACCATGAAGATACGCTCTCACAGCAGGCGGTGGATCTGATTGCCGGACAGCCCGGAGTTGAGGATGAACGCTATCTTTACCGAAATACAAAAGACGATAGAAATGTGCTGGTTGACTATGGGTTTGAAGATTTAAGCGGCATAGAGCTATTCCATGAGGAAGAAGGCGTCGTAAATCAAAGCTATCAGGGATATAGCCTGTATACAAGTTCTGATACCGAAAGGCGCTATTTTGGTAATGTAATGGGAGCCTCCGAAAATTTCTGGGCGGATATGCGTATTTTTGAAGGCGAAAAAGATGCTGAAACCCTAACGCAGAAAATGGCTACCGGAGAATATGTCATTATTGGCTGCCCCATGGACAAACTGACAGAGGAACCAAGGAACACTCCGCTGACCGATCAGTTACAGGTTGGAGAGAGCATTTCCTTCTACAAAGATGGGGAACTGGTCAAAACCAGCACCATCCTTGCAAAAGCGATTCTCGTGGGAACAGAAACCGAAACGCCGACAGGCACCACCGCCCAGGCACACATCGCCGCTGATGCTCCTTTTGTATATCTGCCGGACACTGTATTTAAGGAAATCTATGACGCTCCCACGCTGCTGACTTATGGATTCAATGTGGATGAAGCCTTGCAGCCGCAGATGGAAGAATTTTTGAGCAGCTATGTGAGCGAAAATTCTTCGGTTGCCTATACTTCCACCAAGTTGTTGAAAGAGCAGCTTGATTCAGTACGCAGCATGATTCTGGTTATCGGCGGTCTGATTGGCTGCATCATGGCCTTTGCAGGACTGATCAACTTTACTAACATGATCATTACCAACATCATCACCCGCCGCCATGAGTTCGCCACCATGCAAAGCATCGGTATGACCGGCAAGCAGCTTCGCCGCCTGATGGTCTATGAGGGCATCTATTATGCCGCAGGCGCAGACATTATCGGCGGAGCAGTCGCAGCAATCTTGGCTGTCACAGTGCTAAAGAGCGCATTGAATGGCCCTTCCATGTGGTTCTTTACTCTGAATATTACATTGGTTCCGGTTCTGGTCATTGGTGTGCTTTATCTGCTGCTGGCTGCGGTCATTCCGCTGATCGTTCTCCACTTCTTTAACAAGGGAACTGTGGTGGAACGACTGAGGACTTCGGAGTAACGACAGAGATTGCTACAATAGATAATTATAAACCTATTGAAAGCCGGGAGGAGACATTTCCTCTCGGCTTTCCTCAAAAAATTTGAAATCTCACAGATTGGTGAGATTTCAGCTTGTTATTTTGTCGAAATGGAGTATGTCCGTGACATTTCTGTGAGGATTGCCTGTTAAGATAAAAGAAAAGTGAAAAAGTTGCCGCACGATGGCAAAAGAAAAAAAGCCATCGTACAGCGACTATATTGTTATGCACTTTGCAACGGTGGCTTTGAAAAAATCAGAGCCGCCGTTTCCTTTCGTCTATCTAAAATGAACGACGACCCTACACCCTGCAATCTGGTACGGCGGCACATAGGAGGATGCCGCCATGTCAATTTTTGTCATTCACAATAGCCATGAGTTACACCAGCTAAAAAAAGTCTTGCCCCTCCTCCGGGGGAGTATGACTATCTATCAGTATTATCGTTCCATCTAAATCAGCAGAATAGTAGGTATTTTTGTTGCGCCGATTTCCCGTTATGGGGAGTTGGCGTTTTTTGCTGTCGATTTTTCGGGAAGGCGTGCGAAGTATGTCGCTGTCGATCCCCGCCTCCTTTCGATTCACTCGTCAACCGCCCGTGAATCGAAATGGAGGTACATAATGAAGAAAGTCAATCTCCGGGAATTGTATCCCGATGTTTATAAAACCGATCACTTTGTAGAAGTAACAGAAGATGTGCTGGAGACGATTCGTTCCGCTGAGCGTGCAGAAGCTGCTTATGACCGGAGGATGTATCGCTATAAGGCGCACTACTCCCTGGACTGCGACAACGGCATTGAAAATGCGATCCTGCTGAAGCCCCAGACGCCGGAAATGCTTCTGGAAGAAAAACAGCTGCGGGAGCAGCTCTATGCCGCTGTGATGGCTCTGCCGGAGAAGCAGGCTAAGCGAATCTATGCCCGGTATTACCTGGGTATGCGTGTGAGCGAGATTGCGGCATCGGAGGATGTAGACCCAAGCCGTGTCCGTGACAGCATCCGGCGTGGTCTGAAGCAGCTGGCAAAGTATTTTTGAAAAAGTTTCGTTTGGTGCGCTCGTTTTTTGCTCTTTTTGTCAGAGTTAATAAGAAGGACAAGTTTTCCCCCTTCAACAGCACTTTGACAATTTCATAGACAGCATAACAGGTACATAACCCGTGTACGAGCGAGTGTGGAACGCCGCGAAGATAGAGCAGTCAGGGAGGTGATGAACAAAGCTGCTTTGGAGCGATCTACGATTCCACAAAACGGATGGTGGCAGATCCGGCGCGAGGACTGCACGGGGGCTTAAAGATACTTCCTCACGGCCTCCTAAAGACTTGGGGGGAACCCTGCGGCGCACGAGTAAAACGACGCTGCGGAGTTATGACAACCGCGCCAGCGGAGACCTGCTATGTTCCCATCGTCAGGGTTGCGTGGCAAATGTGACGAGAATTGAGTCATATTAAAATAGGAAGCGATTACTTTTTTTGTTGGTCGTTTTCTATTCAAAATCAGATACCATGCGCTGGCAGTTTCGGCTGCCAGCGTATTCATGTGATTTTGAAAGCACGATGATAACCTTGACAGATTGGAGGGAATATGGTCTATGGAAAAGCTCATTACACGAAAAGAAGCTGCTGAAATCTTAGGAATCAGCATCGCAACGCTGGATGCCGCTCGTAACAACGGCTTGATCTCTTATGTGCAGTATGTTCAGAATGGCTGTGTGTATTTTACTGCGGCGGGTCTTCAGGAGTATATCGCAAAATGTACGCACAGGGCAAAGCCTGTTGAGAGAAGCACAACTTACCGTAAGCCTCGAAGCGGAAGATCGTGAGCCGGTCCGTATCCTTGATGGAATCAGAGATGTTTGATAAAACAAAGGTACAGCGCTGGAGACTATTCTTAGGAGGTGGAGGAATTGGCAAATAGAAAAATAATGCTTCCCCAATATGGCACAGTTATGAAAAGAGGTGTCCTATATTATAGGACCAGAATCAAAGATGCGAATGGAAAGCTCGTAGCTCTCTACGCAAAAACACCTGAAGAACTATATAACAAAGAAACGCTTGCATTGGAACAGATTGAGAATGCTACTTTTCATCGGAAAACGCCCACAGTTGCAGAGTATTGTGAAAAGTGGCTGCTGATGCAGTCGGTTCATGTACGAGCTACTACTTTGACGGATTACACCTCAAAGGTCAGGCGGCATATTATAGCGGAATTGGGAGATAAACGGATGGGAGAGGTTAGCCTGGATGATATTCAGCTTGCCCTTGTTCCGGTTTCCAAGAAATCCGCATCGGTTTATAAATCTGTGGTGATCCTTTACAAGTCTATCTTTCGCGCAGCGATGGAAAGCAGGATCATTGACCATAACCCGACGGTTTATCTGACAACAAAAGGTGGCGGTGTTCCCCAAGAGGATCGTCAGGCTTTGACAGATGAACAGGCAGAGCGCCTTTTGGATGCTATCCGAGATTTGCCGCCTTATGTCTTTGTCATGATCGGTTTGTATGCGGGTCTGCGCCGGGAAGAAATTCTTGCTCTGCAATGGGATTCGGTATATCTGGATACAGATACTCCATATCTGACGGTAAGGCGGGCATGGCATACAGAACACAACAGACCGGTGATCTCAGATGAATTGAAAACCAAGGCTGCGGAGAGAAATATCCCCCTTCCTGTTTGTTTGGCTGAGTGTTTGAAAGAGGCAAAGGAAACTTCGACTTCGGAGTATGTGGTTTCAAACCGGGATGGCGAACCGCTGTCCTATACGCAGTTTAAGCGGCTGTGGCAGTATATTGTTACGAGAACGGTCAAGGAACGAAGCTATTATCGGTATGAAGATGGAAAAAGAGTAAAGCATACTGTCACACCTGTCTTGGGAGAAAAGGCCGCTCATAACGGAAAAGTGGTTTACAGCCTGGACTTTGAGGTAACACCCCATCAGTTGCGGCATACTTACATCACCAACCTTATTCATGCGTCGGTAGATCCCAAAACGGTTCAATACCTGGCAGGCCATGAAAGCAGCAAGATTACCATGGACATCTATGCAAAGGTTAAGTATAACAGGCCGGATGAGCTGGTCAGATCAATGAGCTGCGCGTTTGCAAGCTGGGATGCTGCCCAGTAATAATAAAATTAGGAAGTAAAGCAGGAGCGAGGCAAGGATGTCTCGCTCTTTGTTTTGCATCAGCCGTATCTTTGATTAAATCGAGGCTTTCTGATAAAAAGAGAGTGTAGATACGGAGACTACACATTATCAAGAAAGGACGATCAAAGATGGCAAAAAAGAAAACACAGATCCCGAAGTACGGGACCATTACATTGAAAGGAATCCAGTATTACAGAACCAGGATTATGGATGCAGATGGCAAAGAGTTGAGTTTGTATGCCGCTACTTGTGAAGAATTGTATGAGAAGCAGTTAGAGGCCCGGAAGCAGGTGGAAGAAATTATCTTTCACCGGCAGCACCCGACAGTAGCCGAGTATGGAGAGAAGTGGCTGCTGATGCAGTCGGCAAAGGTGTCTGCGTCTACACTCAGAGGTTATACGAGGGATATGACAAACTATATCATAAAACCTCTGGGAGAGATGTATATGGAAGAAGTGACCGCTGACGATATTCGGCTGGCGCTTGTTCCATTGTCAAAGAAATCGGAAGGCTTATATAATAAGGTCAATATGCTGCTCAAGTGCATTTTTTATACGGCAGAGCGAAACAAAATCCTTGAACACAACCCCTGTGCAGGAATATCCGGTAAAGGCGGAAAACCGACAAAAAAGAAGGAGGCATTGACAGATCAGCAGGTAGCTGTGCTTCTGGATACAGTCAAGGGACTTCCTCCATATTTGTTTATTATGCTCGGTTTGTATTCCGGTCTGCGTCGGGAAGAAATTCTTGCACTGCAATGGGATTGTGTATTTCTGGACGAGGATACACCTTATCTATCGGTGAGACGGGCATGGCGTACAGAGCATAACAGACCCGTGATTTCTACGGTGCTAAAAACTCCGGCAGCAAAAAGGGATATTCCGATACCGAAGTGTTTGGTGGATTGTCTGAGAGAAGCGAAAGAAAATTCCATATCAGATTATGTGATCGCTGACAGCAAAGGAGAGCCGCTGGCTGCTTCGCAGTTTCAAAGAGTGTGGCAGTATGTAGTTGTTCGTTCCACCAAGCCCCGGAACTATTATAAGTATGTAAATGGGGAGAGTGTCAAATATACGGTTACTCCAACGCTGGGTATGACCCAGAAGAATCAACCCAAAATCAAATATACGCTGGACTTCGATGTGACACCCCATCAGCTACGGCACACTTACATCACCAATCTTCTCTATGCGGGCGTTGATCCAAAGACAGTACAATACCTTGCCGGACATGAAAACAGCAAAACAACTATGGACATTTATGCAAAAGTGAAGTACAATAAACCAGAGGAGTTGTTTGGGGTAGTAAATGGTGCGTTTCATCAGCCTGTCGCTGAATGAAAAAAGGCCGTTTTTTATGGTCCGCACACCGGATAACTGAGAGGCAGAAAGCCGGAAAAGCCCGGAATATCAAGGAAAAACGGCAATCAAAGAATTTCAGTATGGTCTCAAAGCAGCTCGTCGTGCTCCGCAGTTCAGTAAACGATAATCGACTGCTCAGACTATATCAAAATGGTTCAAAAACCCCGGAAAATCAAGGTTTTCCGGGGTTTTCTTATACCTAAACGGGTGACAAAAGTTTGACCTCATTTGACCAAACGAGAGCTTTTTCACCCAATTTTTAGTGGTTAAATATAGGACAACTGGCAAAAATGGGGTCAAAAAACGGCCTTAGTGGTTAAAAAATAGGACAACCAGAGAGCAATTCTGGGGGTATTTTTGAGGGTGATTTTGGCACTCTCAGACACTGGATTTTTCGCTGGAGGGTTTGGCATAATCTGACCAAATATGAACAATTAAATACGATTCTAATGCAGGCACTCAGTAACAAATAGCTGGGTGCTTTTTTGTTTCAGAGATTCCGGCATTAGAAAGGGCCGTCACTTTATGATTTTGAAGTGGCGGCTTTTTCTATTTCCAGAAACAACAGCAACAATCAGAAATGAGGTGAAGTCATGAACACATAAATCATCGCCATCGCCAACCAGAAAGGCGGCGTTGGCAAAACAACAACCTGTGCGAACTTGGGAATAGGTCTGGCACAGGCCGGAAAGAAAGTGCTTCTGATCGACGGGGACCCGCAAGGAAGCTTTAAGGCTTGCCGCCGGTATGACAACAAATATGATTGCCAATATGAGCAAAGAGGGAAAGCACATCAGTATGGACACATTAGCCCATATCTGCGAAACGCTGAATTGTGAGATTACTGATGTAATTGAGTTAGTACCAGACGAGCCTGCTTCCACAGGAGGTAAGGAACATGAGCGAATTGAAACCAAGAATAACGGAAAACGGAATTGATTATATCCTTGTCGGAGATTACTACATCCCGGACTTGAAACTGCCGGAGGAACACCGCCCTATCGGAAAGTACGGACGGATGCACCGGGAATATTTAAGGGAAGTCCACCCAGCCAGATTGAATACATTGATACTGACCGGAGAATTGTGGACATATCTTGCAGACCTGAACGAACAGGCACAGGAACGGTTAGATACCATCATGGAGCAGATGAAAATTGCCGAGGGCGTAACCGAGAAATTAAAGTGTACCCGTCAAATGGAATGGGTGCAGCGTTGCAATAACATTCGCAATCGGGCAGAAGAAATCGTTTTGCATGAGATGATTTATTTATAACGGTATGGTAGAATGATTATCGCAAATTGATATCTATTCAACTCAACGTTGAGACTCCCTTCAACGCTTAGTATGTTCCAAATAAATTCTCTATTTGATATACTGAGGTCAAATATAGTATAAAGGAGATTTGTTTTATGGATCAGAAAAAAATAGGTGCATTTATTGCACAGTGTAGAAAAGAAAAAAGTCTAACACAAATACAGCTTGCCGAACTATTAGATATTACCAATCAGGCGGTTTCTAAATGGGAAAATGGTAGAGGAATGCCCGATGTGTCACTTTTACAACCTTTATGTGATGCTTTGGGCATTAGTTTGAACGAGCTTTTTTCTGGAGAACATATATCGGCAGAGGAATATAAAGGAAAGGCGGAAGAAAATATTTCCAAACTTTACAAAGAAAAGCAAATTGCCAATCTTAAACCAATAAAATACTTATTCTCTACATGTTCTAATGTAACATTGCTTGTAGCAGTGATTGAATTAGCTGTTGGTTTTATTGGGAATTTTTTTAATCCAACTATATTGAAGGTCATGTTGCTCAATGCCTCTGTGTGGATAATGTTGTTTCTGATTTCAGTGGGTAAGCTGACATACGATAAGAAAAAATTGAAAAATCTGAAGCATTCAGGTACTTGCATAGACTCTGAAATCAAGGATATAATTCCAGCATCATGGATTACGGTTGGAAATTACATCTGTTGCAGAATTGTATGTGGATTTATTTACGAGGGTAAGGAATACAAAGCAGTAAGTAATTACTATGTTTTGACACCATTTCACCGAAAGGAGGATTTATATGCGAATGTTTTTATCGAGCAAAACAATCCTACCAAATATAGTATAGAACTTTTTCAAGAAAGTAGGTAATTCAGTCAAGAATTCAGCTTTCTTTCTTATCGTTTTTTCCGCTGGCTGATAGGCGTTCCCATTTTCTTTGACTTTTTGAGAATACGAATGAGGGTGTAAAGGAAATCCTTACCCAACTCTCCAAACTTTCATAACAGGGATAGATACTCCATTTGCGGAGGGAGGAACGGCTTTTCTTCGCCGCACCTTCCTCCGCTTTTTCTTTTTTGTCTGTATCCTTGTCTTTTGTCTGTCCGCACCGGATAATATGAGTAGAATAAGAAGCGTAGCAAAGGAGTGAAAACAGATGCTGACCTTTGAAAAGGTGCTGGAGATTTTTGCGGATTACCTGACCGCAGACGAGACCATAGAAGTTTATATCAGCCGCCATGGATGTGTAAGAGTTGAATTTGACCAAGATTTTCACTATTGCTCTGGCGAGGTGTGCCATACTCCCAAGGAACTGTTCGACCTCTTAGCCGATGATTACCGGACTTATCTGGAGATTGAACTGACCAAAGGAAAACGGGAAGTGACGGAAGATGATGAGAGAGAAGCGGATGCCCTGTGCAAACGGCATCTGGAGCGTTGGAAGGAGGAACAGGAATGAAGATTTTGAAATGTCTGCTGATGATCGTAACTGCACCGGTCGTTTTGGTGTTGACGCTTTTTGTCTGGCTCTGCACGGGGCTGATCTACATATCCAGTCTGGTGATTGGTCTACTAAGCACGGTAATTGCTCTGCTTGGCGTGGCTGTGATTATTACCTATTCCCCCCAGAAAGGTGTGATTTTGCTGGTTATGGCATTTTTGATTAGCCCGATGGGGCTGCCGCTGGCTGCTGGGAAAGGTGCAGAGTTTGAAATTTGCGATACAGGATTGGGTGTATGGGTAAATGATGTGAATATAATTTGGAATGAAAAAGAAGCAGGACAATGGGAGATGAGACCCAATGCCCTGCTTCTCTGTTTATTCGGAACGAACTGTAATATATTTTTGATTGCGACTTTTAGGTTTATCGGGAATAGTCATTTCTAATTGCCCGGATTCTAAAAGCGGATTGATATACTTCAAAGTGAAGTTTCTTAAATCTTTGAAGCCGCAAAATACTGCAAGCTCTTTCTTGGATTTTGGTGTTGTGCAAAAAGCCAAAATCTGTTTGGACACCGTTGATAGTTCAATAACTTGGTGGATAACTTGGTGGGCGTCACCCTCTAAGTTGTAGTTTACATTTTTCAAGATGACCCTGAAATCTGTTGCTGTTGAGGAAAATTCGGGCTTATATGCCTCTGTGTATCCAGGCAGCTTTTCGGTTTCACTGACGATTTTGCGTAGACCACTTCCACGGCGTTCCATGTACTTCATGCGGTGGAACAGGTCAGCAATCACAGGGTTTCGTCGCATGGAACGGATACTGTAAATATCGTATTCCTGAATTGAGCCGCCGCCAAACATACCGCCCGGAGATGTGATTTCCACCCGATCATCAAACATATCAATATGGATTTCGCTGCCAAGTACAATATAATCACGATGGATAAGCGCATTAACAAGAGCCTCTGTCACAGCTCGTTCCGCATAATCCGGCTTGTCTACACGATACTGTGCCTCTTTGACAAAACGGACTTTGGAATTATTGCGAATAAATTCACTGCCGCTTTTCAGTAGATAAATCAGATTCCCTTCGTATTCTTTATCGTCCAGTGCCTCATCAAAGATAGAGCCTTTTTCCAAGCCATTCCACCGGGTACAGAACATACGGGAGTTCTCTCACTGGCTCAATTCGTTTCAAATTTCTCGGACAACTCTGTCAGTTCTTTCACCGTTTCCTGGGTGTGATGCAGCAGGGTGTTACGCATTTCTGGCGGACAGCTGGAATAAAGCATTTTCATCTGATTGACACCATCATCCTCCAGAGAAACATCTGGATTTATAAGTGTATCTAAAGAGATGTGCAGGATCTTTGCCAATGCTCTCAAAATCAAATAGGAAGGATTCATTTTCCCTTTCTCGATATTGGCGATTTGCTTTACAGAAACATGGCTCAGATCAGAAAGTTCCTGTTGTGTCAGTTCTTTATTCTTTCGGGCTTCCCGCATTTTTTACCCTAAAGCAGTTAAATCATCAATCGGCATAATCGTTCACCTCAATAATATTGTATCGTTCCGGTTTATATGATGGAATGACCTTATTATGCTTGACAAGCTGTACGATTATGCCGATTATATAAAGCTGCGATTGGTGATAAAATTGTATTGTTCGAGACAAAGAACTATAATGTACTCTGTGGAGGTGCATAATGGATTATATGACACTAAAAGAGGCCGCCGAAAAATGGGGCGTGACACCTCGTAGAGTAAATTACTATTGCGCTGCTGGGCGTATCCCCGGCGCTGTAAAGATGGCTGGTGTTTGGCTGATCCCAAAGAACGCAGAAAAGCCGATTGACGGAAGGACAAAACAAGGAAAGGAGTTGCGCCATGAATAAAATCCTGATTATAGATGATGACAAAGAGCTGTGCGCTTTGATTAAACGTAGCGTACAAGCAGAAAACATAGAAGCTGATTTTT
>OGIA01000440.1_pt1 | contig 49370 bp, 38 predicted proteins | sample 1571671 | NCBI WGS metagenome assembly OGIA01 (sample SAMEA2582027, study PRJEB24529) | metagenome | biome: Human gut stool | place: China | collected 2011
TCGCCAAATATCGTTGGCTTTATCAGCTTGGACTTCAGGGACCGGATATGTTTTTTTATAATCTGCCTGTTTTTGCATTTCGTTTGAGTGAGTTGTTGGGAGTGGTAGAAGTGATACTATTTCCTCTTTTATATTATACTATTAAACCGGATTATGCCTCGAAAGCAATTGTCGGTGTGATTGCTTTAGTGTTTTTGTTTATCGGGGTTTTCTATAATCAAGTCATATACATTTAAATCTGGTGCTTTTTGTCTGTGCGGTATGTTTCTAAAGGTTTGGAATTGGTTTTTCTTGAAATCAGATGTTGATAATCAACACTTTTTCGTAACTTTGCCAAAAAGCAGGAAAAAATGGAAGGTGGCAGAGGGTGCTAGGATGAAGGGTATATGTACTTGTGTGTAGCTTCCTTAATGATTATTTATGGATACTAAAAAAGAGGCTCAGAATAGTAAACGCATCGCCAAAAACACATTGATGCTTTATATACGCACATTCTTTATCATGATTGTGAATTTATACACTTCTAGGGTAACATTGGATGCCCTTGGGGTGGATGATTTTGGAATCTATAATATAATCGGTGGCGTAGTGATAATGTTTTCAATCATATCAGCTTCATTGTCTAATGCTATTACAAGATATTTGACTTTTGAAATAGGCAATCATAATAAGGCGAAATTGGGGCTTGTTTTTTCTACAAGTGTCAATATACAATTTCTTCTTTCGTTTTTGGTCGTACTTTTGACAGAATTATTAGGGGGATGGTTTTTGTTTAATCGGATGCAAATTCCTCCAGGACGTTTGAATGTGGCTTTTTGGGTATTGCAATTCTCATTGTTGACTTTTGTTGTTCAGTTGATAAGTTTGCCTTATAACGCCATTATAATAGCTCACGAAAGAATGAATGTTTTTGCTTATGTGGGTATCATTGAGGCTCTACTCAGATTGTCTGCTGCATATGCAATTGTAATTTCATCGTTTGATAAGCTTTTTGTTTATGTCTTATTGGTTGCATTGTCTGCAATAATAGTGAGGGTTATATACGGTTGTTATTGTTCTAAGCATTTTACGGAATGCAAATATCGTTTTGGCATAGACAAAAAATTGCTGAAAGAAATGTTTGGTTTTGCCGGATGGAATTTTCTCGGTACAGGAGCATATATACTCAATACTCAGGGAGTTAATATTGTATCTAATGTGTTTTTCGGGGTCGTTGTCAATGCTGCGAGAGGAATTGCTGGGCAGGCGGAGAATGGGGTCAAGCAGTTTATAGGAAACTTTACCACGGCTTTGAATCCTCAAATTATAAAGACCTATGCGGAGAATGATCTTGTAACGTGTTTTAAGATTGTGAGGCTGGGGGCGAAATATTCATATATTTTAATGTTATTCTTTTTTATCCCGTTTGTGCTTGAGGCTGATTTTGTGCTTGGAGTTTGGTTGAAGGAGGTACCGGAATATGCTGTGTTATTTTGGCAATTGGCTATGTTGGGGGTGTTGGTAGATTTGCCAGGGGCACCATTGACGACGCTTGCGCAGGCCACAGGAAATATAAAGAAATTTTATATTTATGTCGGTGGGTTAGGATGCGTTGTACTTCCCGTAAGTTATGGATTATTTAAACTTGGATTTCCACCTGTTGCTGCATACATTGCTTATGTTGTAGTTTATACCTATTTGGTTTATGTACGCCTCTTTTTATTGAAAAGGCAGATTGGTTTTCCTATACGTCTATTTGTGGTACAGGTTGTAGGAAGGATATTTATAGTGACAATTGTTTCGTTCGTTCTGCCTCTTGTTTTGGCTAATACTCTTCAGGAGGGAGGAGAACGGTTTATATATGTTTTTGTCTCAAGTTGTATATCGGTTTGTGTTTCAACTTGGATTATTGGAATGGGCAATAGCGAACGAAAAAAGGTGATTTCATTCGTCAAAAATAAATATGTTTTATGGATAGGAAAATAAAAATAGCATTAGTGACTTGGCTGGGAACAGGTAATTTTGGTACAAGTTTGCAATCTTATGCTCTACATAAAAAGTTGGAGGATTTAGGCTATGACGTATGTTTCCTGCATCCATTTGTTTTTATGAATGGGACTTCTTTTTCTTTTTTCCGATGGTTACTGTATCAGATTAGGAGATTTGGCTTGTCGTTGAAGAGAATATCCCGTGTTCGTACTGTTAAACAGCGAAAATTGGATGTTTTTAATAAAGAGAATTATAATCATAGGATTGTTCATAATTTATCTGATTTTCGCTGTTTGTTGTCAGAAGTAGATGTTTTTATGACGGGAAGTGATCAAATATGGAATTGTTGTCATCGTTTTGATCCTTTTATGTTTTTGGATTTTGTAGGGAGCGGGAAGCGGGTTGCTTATGCTTCAAGTATAGGGACAAATTGTGTGCCCAAAGAATATGAAGATCGGGTGAAAGAACTATTGTTCTCATTCCTGCATATTGGAGTCAGGGAAGGGTATACGGCTCGATATCTTTCATCTTTATTGGGGAAGAATGTTTCACGGGTTTTGGATCCTACTTTTTTACTTTCATCTCAACAGTGGTTGGATTTTTCCCGGAACGCTGACATCCCTTTTCGACTTCCATCAAAATATATTCTATGTTACTTTGTGGGGAATAGAAAAGAATACTTGTCTCAAGTTGTAAAAGTACAAAAAACATTGGGTATACGAGACATTATTCTTTTGCCGTCTTTGGAGAGTGGGAGTTTGGATTTGTACCATGCAATGGTGGATGAAAATGCAGGACCTTATGAGTTTGTACGGTATGTGGTGGAAGCTACGGTTGTATGTACAGATTCATTTCATGCTTGTGCCTTATCTGTTAATTTATCAAAGGACTTTGTGGTGTTTAAAAGATTTGAGGATACGGATCAAGTTTCTCAGAATGGTAGGATTCACGATTTTCTTGATTTGTTCGGGCTTACGGGACGGCTATATAATGATACGGGTATGGAATGGGCTGAGCCTGTAAATTATGAATTGGTACAAGTTTTTTTGCAAAAGGAGCGGAAAAATTCTATGGATTATCTTATTCATTCAATAGAGAAATAATATGGCACGTTGGAAAAAATATCTCAAAAGGTTAGGGCACTTTATTATCGGCGGACTTCCTGTCCATCATGTGACTGTAGTTACTTTATCTCCAAACGAACTTCTTGAGGGACGTTGTGCTTTGATTACAGGAGGTGCAAGTGGTATTGGATTAGCTATAACAGAGGCTTTTCTGCAGGCTGGGGCATATGTGGTCATGACAGGTCGTGATGAAAATAAACTGAAAAAGTGCTTTGAGGAATTGGGTGGAAGGTTTCCCAATAGGGTTTATTTTTATCGTATGGATAATTTGGATGTAAGCTCTTTTGAAAACAGTCTAAAAGAGATACTCACTTTGTTACCAGGAAAAAGGATAGATATACTAGTGAATAATGCCGGTGTGGAAAGTACGGCTATGCCCTATGTGACGGAAAGTGATTTTGATAAAGTGGTTGATACGAATTTGAAAGGAACATTTTTTCTATCCCAACTGTTCGGGATATATATGGTTGATAATAAAATAGAAGGAAATATTCTGAATATCTCATCTTCTTCTAGTCTCAGACCGGCTAATTCTCCTTATATTTTGAGTAAGTGGGGGATAAGGGCACTTACTATGGGATTGGCTAAATCTTTGGCACCTCATGGGATTGTGGTGAACAGTATCGCACCAGGGCCTACGCAAACATCTATGTCGAATTTAAATGACGATTCAGACATTACATTGGTTTCTAGTCCTATCGGGCGTTATGTCAAACCTGAAGAAGTGGCACAGATGGCTGTGGTCTTAGTGAGTGGGATGGGGAGAACGGTTATAGGAGATACTGTTTTTATGACCGGGGGATTGGGGAATCTTACAGTAGATGATTATAGTCGACGTTATTCTTTTGAATAATGTGGAATGAAAAAAAGTATAAGAAATATGGAAACTTATTATTCTAGTGAAAAGGGAATACAGATACTTGTCAAGTTGTTAAAAGCTCATCATATAAAGAAGGTGGTGACTTCTCCTGGGGGGACTAATATGATGTTGAATGCTTCATTGATGCATGATGGAGGATTTGAAATGTATTCTTCGGTGGACGAAAGATCGGCTGCTTATATGGCTTGCGGAATGGCAGAGGAGAGTGGTGAACCTGTTGTGCTTACATGTACTGGTGCCACGGCGGCTCGTAATTATATGCCGGGATTAACAGAAGCCTTTTATAGGAAGTTGCCTGTGTTGGTAATCACAGGCACACAGGACTTGAGACGGTTAGGAAATTTGTACGACCAAGTTACGGATCGTAGTGTACATGCCAAGGACATTCTGACTTTTAGTACTTATGTCCCGTCAGTACGTGATACGAAAGATGCGGAGAATGCGGCATTGCGCATCAATCAGGCGATTTCGGCTTTGACACTTCATGGCGGAGGGCCGGCTCATGTGAATTTGGAAACTACGTATAGCCGGGACTTGTCGGTTAAGCAATTACCGGATGTTAAAGTTATCAGAAGAATTGATTATGATGGAGATTTTCCTCCTTTGCCTCAGGGTAAGATTGCTATATTTATTGGGTCACATCGTGCGTTCACAGCAAGAGAAACGGCTTTGATTGATGCTTTTTGTGAAAATAACGATGCTGTGTGTTTTTGTGATCATACAAGTGGTTATAAGGGGAATTTTAGGCAGGTGGATGCTTTATTGACAGTACAAAATGCACCATGTTTACAGGATATTCGTTTGATGATACATTTGGGAGAAGTTTCTGGTGATCATTTTAATATGGGGGTAAAGGCACAAGAAGTGTGGCGCGTGAATAGGGATGGACAATTGCGGGACAGATATGGTAAGCTTACTTATTTATTCGATATGGACGAATTCCATTTCTTTGAGAAGTATGGCCAAAAGCGAAATGTTGGTAAGGATACACTTTCTTTTTTGAAGTCATGTAGAAATGATTATGTCAGATATTATGCGAATATTCCAGATTTGCCATTTTCAAATATATGGATGGCCAAACAGTTGTCTTGCAGACTTCCTGAGGGGTGTGCCATACATTTCGGTATTCTGACTTCTTTAAGATCGTGGGATTTTTTTGAGATTCCAAAATCTGTGAATTCTGCATGCAATGTGGGAGGTTTCGGTACAGACGGGACTCTTTCCTCTCTTTTAGGGGCGGCTCTTGTGCATCCCGAAAAATTGTATTTTGGGGTCTTGGGAGATTTGGCTTTTTTTTATGATATGAATGCTTTAGGTAACCGGCATTTTGGAAAAAATATCCGTATTCTATTGGTGAACAACGGTAAGGGTTGCGAGTTTACTCATTATCTGAATCCCGGTCATATATTTAGAGAAGATGTGGATCCATATATTGCGGCGGCTGGGCATTATGGCAATCAGTCACGTACGTTGGTCAGGGATTATGCCAAAAATCTGGGTATAGATTATTTGTCAGCTTCTTCAAAAGAAGAATTTTTAGAAAATATGGAGGTTTTTCTATCTACTGATGTTGATAGATCATTTGTTTTTGAGGCGTTTACGCGTGATATAGACGAAAATGAGGCTTTACGTTTGATTACAAGCACCGGATTGGTGGGAGATGTCAAGCAAGTCTTGAAAGAGAAAGTCGGGAATGTAATCGGAGAAAAAGGTATGGCGTTTGTAAAACGTATACTGAAATGATTCGTAGTATAGGAACGGGATGTGTAAATATTTCATTTGGACTGACGGCAATAGAAACAAGTAAAAAGGAGAAATGAAGAAGGTGTTGATTTTAATGTCTACCTATAATGGACAAATGTATTTGAGAGAGCAACTGACTTCTATCTATGCCCAAAAAGGAGTGGATTGTACTTTGTTGGTGCGCGACGATGGTTCTTCGGATGACACAAAACAGATATTAGCAGAAGAGGAAAAGAGTGGAAACTTACGATGGTACGAAGGTCAGAATATAGGCCCGGCTTGGAGTTTTTGGGATTTGTTGTTGAACGCTCCCGAACATGATTGGTATGCCTTTTCGGATCAAGATGACGTATGGGATGAAGATAAATTGAAGTCTGCATTGGGGTTAATTGGGGATTGTGGAGATAGACCTGCTTTGTATTTCGGTCAAACCCAGTTGGTTGATGAAAATTTGTGTCCGATGGAGTGTGTAAAGATTCATCCTTTGTTGACTTACGGTGAAGCGCTCATGTATCAGTTTGTAGGAGGATGTACGATAGTATTCAACAATAAACTTAGAAATGAGTTGCTGAAATATACTCCTCGATATATGAGAATGCACGATGTATGGATTTATGATGTAGCAATGGCATTGGGAGCATTGGTTCGTTTTGATGATATACCTCATATTCTATATCGTCAACATTCTCGAAATGCGGTTGGGCAGGTGAACTCTTCATTATTTCGGTGGAAAGAAAGGATAGGGAGATTACGGAAAAATGAAAGAATACGTTCAGCTATTGCTAAAGAATTATGGAATGGTTATGCAGAATTGATGCCGGAAGAACACAAGAAGTTAACGTTTAAAGTAATAAACTATAAAAAATGTTTCAACAAATTTTCTTTGATTTGTGGACATGATCTTGATTGTGCAAACCGTTTTGTGTCCATTTTGGGGAGATTGTCTATTCTTTTAAACTTATTTTGAAAACTCAAATCATGAAATATCCTGTAATTTCTGTCGTTACTATATGTTATAATAGTGTGAATACTTTGGAGGAAACGATAAAGAGTGTGGTGGAACAGAAGTATCCATATATAGATTATGTGATTATAGATGGAGGCTCAACAGATGGGACTTTGGACATTATAAAACAGTATAAAGGACATTTAGGCTATTTCTGTTCTGAGCCGGACAATGGCATAAGCGATGCGTTTAACAAAGGTATTCTTCATGCAAAGGGTGATTTGATTGTGATTATTAATAGTGATGATATTTTGTTGCCTAATGCGTTGGAGGAGGTCGTAAAGTGTTATGAGGCAGGTGTGGATATTTATAGGGGGAACGTGATTATACGTAACAAGGATACAGGCTTTACCGGACGTGACATTCCGTCTATGAAATTTCCGCTAATGCCTTTTTTTGTGAATGTAGACCATCAAGGCACTTTTGTGACGGCTGCCGCTTATCGCCGTTGGGGAGGATACGATGTGAAGTTCCGTTATATGATGGATCATGATTTTCTGGCACGGGCTTATCAGGGTGGGGCGCGTTTTAAATACGTTCCGGCAGATTTGGCCGAGTTTAGGTTGGGTGGAGTTTCAGTTGCTCCTATATCTGCAAAGAGATATGACATTGAGCACATTGTATTGAATAACGGTGGAGGAAGATGGTTAGCCAAGTTTTGTTATTTTTATTTTTGGGCTTTTGATTGCGTAAAAAGATTAATTATTTGTATCTTTGGCATAGATATGCTGAAACGCATGCATTATGCCAAAACAAATAAAGGGTAAGTGTGCTTTTTTATTGAATGATTGAGTATGAAAGTTTATTTTATAAACCCGCCTTTTAAGGCAGAATATGGTAAGTTCTCAAGGGAATCCAGAAGTCCGGCAGTAACAAAAAGTGGTGCTTTGTATTATCCGTTATGGTTGATATATGCCGCTGCTTATGTACAGAAGAACGGTCATGAAGTATATTTTTTGGATGCGCCGGCAAAACCTTTAAATGAGGATGAAACGTTAGCTTTGCTTGCCGATAAAGCAGATGACCACACTTTGTTTGTTTTAGATACTAGTACTCCTTCCATAAAAAGTGATGTGAATTTTGCAGAACATATCAAACAAATCTATCCGCATGCCTATCTTGTTTTGGTTGGGACTCACCCGTCGGCATGTGCAGAAGAGACATTGGGTTATTCTAAGGCAGTGGATGCTGTAGCGATAGGGGAATATGATGAGACTATAAAAGAACTGGCCAATGCTATTGAGAATCGGAGGGAACTTATGCAAGTAAGAGGACTGTGTTTAAGGCGGGAAGAAACTTTTATACGCACAGGAATCATGCCTTCTATAAAGAATTTGGATGATATTCCGTTTGCTTCTGCTTTTATTAAGGATAACCTGAATGAGAGGGATTATTTTTTTGCGGCTGCTACTTATCCATCTATTCAGATTTTTACAGGGAGGGGATGTCCGTTTCATTGCAATTTTTGTGTGTATCCACAGACTATGCATGGGCATATCTTCCGGGCACGTTCTGCAGAGAATGTCGTGGATGAATTTGAGTATATTGCAGAGAATTTTCCAGACGTGAAAGAAGTCGTAATAGAGGATGATACTTTTACGGTTAATAAAAAGCGGGTTTTGGAAATCTGTAATTTATTGGTAAGCAAGGGAATCAATAAACGTTTGAAGTGGCTTTGCAATGCACGGGTAAATTTGGACTATGAAACCATGTGTGCGATGAAAAAGGCAGGCTGTCGATTGATTATTCCGGGAATTGAGTCCGGAAGCCAACAGATATTAGACAATATCAAAAAGGGGACAAAGGTAGAACAATTTTATCGGTATGTCTCTGATGCAAAAAGGGCTGGTTTGCTTATTCATGCTTGTTACATGGTAGGTAATTGTGGGGAAACTAAAGAAACAATGAATGAGACTTTAAAGTTGGCTTTAAAATTAAATACAGATACGGCACAGTTTTTCCCTTTAATACCTTATCCTGGAACAGAGGCATATACGTGGGCTAAATCAAATGGTTATATAGAGTTGGACTATGCAAAATATTGTTTAGCCGACGGTACTCATAACACAGTACTTTCTTTGCCGGGGCTTTCGTCACAAGATATGGTAGATTTTTGTAACAAGGCGCGTAAGAAATATTATTTGCGCTTTAGTTATATCCTTCATAGATTGAGGGTCGGGTTGGCGAATCCTTCTGATTTGAAGAGGTCTATAAAAGCATTTGGGAAGTTAAAACATTACTTGTTTTCTAAGTGACGTGTCTATGGCGATGGATATGGTATCTGTAATCATGCCGGTTTATAATTCCGGGCGTTTTATAGAAGATTCTATACTTTCTGTGATTTCACAGACTTATTCGTGTTGGGAATTGATTGTCGTGGATGATGGTTCAACAGACAATTCCAAAGATATTGTAGAACAATATGTAAAAAAGGACTCCCGTATACATCTGTTGCAGAACTATAAGCCTTTAGGGATTCCTGCAATTCCGAGGAATATAGGAATACAGCAGGCTAAGGGACGCTTCATCGCTTTTTTAGATAGTGATGATATTTGGTTCCCTACTAAATTGGAGCAACAGGTTAGGTTGTTTAATCATAAAAAAACGGCTATTGTTTTTTCTAATTATGAAAAAATGAATGAAGAAGGGCTGCGGGCAGGTCGGATTATAAAAGCACCGGATACGGCTTCTTATGAATGTTTACTTAAAGGAAATGTAATTGGTAACTTGACAGGTATTTATGATGTTGCGAAAGTAGGGAAAGTGTTGTTCAGGCCTATTCATCATGAAGACTACGCTTTATGGTTATCTATTTTAAAGAAAGGGTTTATAGCTCGTAATACGAATACGGTAACGGCTTTATACCGTGTACGGAAAGCTTCCGTGTCTTCACGGAAGTTGGCAGTGCTTTCTTGGCAATGGAATATTTATATGAATGTGGAAAAAATAGGGATTATAAAGTCTGCATATTATTATATTAATTATGCATGTAGGGCTTTGCATAAGAAATTAATTTGATTTCTTATGCAAAGCTTGTTGGTTGGAAAATAGGATGTTCCGCAAGTCTGTGAGGTAAGGGAAATGCCGTTGGATAATCTGGTTTATTCCTGTTGCGGCTAATAGGGCAATGGAAGTTACAGTTAAGGTGAGGATGTACGAGGCATCGGGAGCGAGCAGCGAAATGATGCTGCCGAATAAAGCCGGCATTACCCCGGAGAAGAAGTAAAATATAATGGAGTTTTTTCCGATGTATTCCAACCATTTTGCCTGAGGGAGCAGGTGTGAGAGGGCGATGATACAAATAATGCTGCATAGGATGGTCAGATACTCCCATAAATACATGCAGATGTCTGGTATTGTTCCTTGGGGATGTGCAGGATTCGTAATCATGACATAGGAAAGGTACACAAAAGCGGCTATTCCGAAAACATAGGGTTTTGATACCAATTTGTTAATTCGTGATTCGTATCTCAAATATACGCCTCCCAAACTCATCAATAAGGTAGAAGTCATTCCCGTTTGATAGTACCAAGGAAAAGGGGAGGGTAAGGTGTTACGGAGGTATATTCCCAAAAGTGACAAAAGAGTGCATGTACCTACATAGAACGTCATACGGTCACGTTGGCTCAGGAATAATGCCGCTAATAAGATTTGTGCGACGGATAAAGCGGAAGTAAACCAATAACTGACTCCACCCCATACATCATAGAAGTATTGTCCAAAAGATAGGGGATTCCCGTGGAATATCATTTTGGGGATGTAGATCAAGGTTGAAAAGATGAGAGTGGGTATGATCAACCTGAAAGCCACATTGGCAATCATCTTATGGTATTTGTTTTTGGGGAAACAAACCGTTCCCGGAACTTTCATGTATTTTTTGAAAAGCAGATAACCGCTGATAAAAAAGAAAGCGTTGACATAAAACGGTGTCAGAGCATAACCGTATGAAAAACCTGCATCTCCATAGTAGAATTCACTATGGAGTAAGTAAACAGAAATCATGCAGAGTGCACGGGCAGTATTGATCCACTTGATGTTTTTACTTTGCATTGTTCGGTTTAACCTATGACTGTCTAATAAAAATAGACGTATGCTTTTTCTGAAATAGGGAAAGGCATACGTCTATAAAGCTTTTGTTTTATTTCGCATAACTTACCGAGCGGGTTTCGCGGATGACCGTGATTTTCACCTGTCCCGGATAGGTCATTTCATCTTGGATTTTCTTGGCTATCTCTCCGCTTAGGCTTTCCGTCTGCTTGTCGTCTATCTTGTCTGCACCTACGATGACGCGTAACTCACGGCCGGCTTGGATGGCGTAGGTCTTCGTTACGCCCGGATAGCTCATGGCTATATTTTCCAAATCGTTCAGTCGCTTGATGTAGGCTTCCACGATTTCGCGACGTGCTCCCGGACGCGCTCCACTGATGGCATCGCACACTTGTACGATGGGAGCGAGCAATGAAGTCATTTCCATTTCGTCATGGTGAGCCCCGATAGCATTGCAGATATCCGGTTTCTCTTTATATTTCTCGGCCAATTTGGCACCGTAGATGGCGTGTGGCAATTCCGGTTCCTCGTCGGGTACCTTGCCGATGTCGTGCAACAGACCAGCACGCTTGGCTTTTTTCGGATTCAGTCCCAGCTCCGAAGCCATTACGGCACAGAGATTAGCTGTTTCACGGGCATGCTGTAACAGGTTCTGTCCGTAGCTGCTGCGATATTTCATCTTGCCCACGATGCGTACCAGTTCCGGATGCAGGCCGTGAATACCCAAATCGATGGCCGTACGTTTTCCCGTTTCGATGATTTCTTCTTCCACTTGCTTGGTCACTTTGGCTACCACTTCTTCGATACGTGCCGGATGGATACGTCCGTCGGCTACGAGCTGATGCAGAGCCAAGCGGCAGATTTCCCGACGTACGGGGTCGAATGCCGAAATGACGATGGCTTCGGGAGTGTCGTCCACGACGATTTCCACGCCCGTGGCAGCCTCCAATGCACGGATGTTGCGTCCTTCACGGCCGATGATACGTCCTTTCACTTCGTCGTTGTCGATGTGGAATACGGTCACGCTATTTTCAATAGCCGTTTCCGTTGCTACGCGCTGTATGCTTTGTATGACGATGCGTTTGGCTTCCTTGTTGGCTGTCAATTTGGCTTCATCCATGATTTCATTGATGTAGCTTGCCGCGTTGGTCTTGGCTTCGTCTTTCAGGGATTCTACCAAGCGTTCGCGTGCTTCGTCGGCACTCAGCCCGCTGATGGCTTCCAGTTTTTCGCGTTCTTTGGCTTCCAGTTCCTTCAACTCTTCTTCGCGACGCGCCAATCCCTGCTGTTGGTTTTCCAGCCGTTTACGGTCGGTTTCTATTTCGCCTTTTTTACGGTTCAGGTCGTCCTGACGTTGGTTCAGGCTCAGTTCGCGTTGTTTCAGGCGGTTTTCGTGCTGCTGTATTTGCTGGTTGCGTTGCTGCACTTCCTTTTCCAGTTCCGACTTCTTGTTCAGGAACTTTTCTTTCACTTCGAGCAGTTTTTTCTCTTTGATGACTTCGGCTTCTTTGCTCGCTTCTTCGATAATTTGCCGATATTTACCCGTTGCCACATAGCGGAATAAAGCGAATCCCGCTATACATCCGACGATAAGGCAAGCTACGGAGATTATAAATACCATATCTTTTTTGTTTATAATGAATAATATAAAAAATCACGCACCGCTCACCCCGTCCGCATGGCGCGGAGAAAGAGAAACAGTGCGTGTGGTTTTTCCTGTAGAATGAATGTTTTTATTGTGCTTTCGTCCCTAAGGTTTCATCCAAAGTGTCCAACATGCGTTTCATGCTGTCAACGAATGGCTGTGTATCGTTGCGGAATTCGTTTTTTTTCAACGAGAGCGCAATGCTCAACGCCGCCATGCACAAATAAATTTCATTGCCCTGATCCGGATACTGGGCTGCGTAGCTGTTGTATCTTTGGTTGATCAGCTTTTCGGCTGCTCGATAGGCTTCCTCGTCTTCCCGCCGTATGGTGATGGACAGAGGTTGCTGCCCCAATCTCAGGGTTATGGTAAAGTCCTCGCTTACTTCCATGATGTTTTACACATTTAAAAGTGCGATACACTTGTCTACTTCACGCACTAACTTTGATAATCTCGACTTAGCGTTTTTCATGTCTTCGCTACTGATGTCGATCATCTTGGCCGTTTTCAAGTTGGCATAATCTGTTTGCAGGCGGTCGATTTGCGAATGTAGCGCGGCGATGGTGGCATCTTTTTCTTCCATGGTGCGCGACAACGCGGCATAACGGTCTTTCAAGGCTTTGTATTCCAGCGTCACCTGAGTGACACGAGCCTCTAATGTCCGTAATAATGCATCTTCTTCTGCTGTCATTTTTGCCTTCTCGTTACAAAATTAAGAAAAAACGTTTAACGTCCCAAGCGTTTTTTATTTTTTCTCGTCCACGTCTTTGGGTTTAGGCTCTTTCTTGGCCAAAAGGACGATACGGTGGACATATTCAGTCATCCACGCTTCGCTGTAGCCTAAACGCATTTGATATTGACGGATGTTGACGCAAGTACGCCGTACGTTGTCGTCGCGCCAGTCGTTTTTGGTCATGATCTGGTGTATGGTTTTGGCTGTCATACCCCGCAGTGCCTTGTGGAACATCGAAGGCATGCGGAACTTCCATTGCATTAGGTTACCCATGAGCATCATCAGGTCTTGGCTGAATCCCTGGAACATGAGCAGATAGTTCTTGATGTCGTTCACATTGCGGCAGTTGCGTTTGATGCTGGCATCTATTTCCTTGAAAAAGTTATCTTCCATCCCGTAGACGTCCATCAGCATGGTGCGGCAACGTTTCCTCTCGCCGATGCCCAGCTTGTTGTTTACTGTGGGGACATGCAGCGTTTGTTTAAAGATGCGCAGGTCCGGTAGTACGGCCAGATTGCTGATTCCCATTTGCATGGCCATTACGGCTTGGTAATATACACGGATGAGGGTCATGAAGTCCTCCATTCCTCCCACTCGTGCGGTCTCTTCTTGGGGTGCTTTGCCCAATAATTTTGCTATTATACCCATTGTATTTTCTCTTATTCGGTTAAATTCAGGGTACAAAGATAGTGAAAGGTGAGCGCAGAGACAAGCGAAAACGCAGTTTTCTGACTCTGCCATGTATAGGTTAGGGACATAAAAACGGCGGGAATGCAATGTCGGTGGGGGATTGAGCCACCCTTGCATTCCCGCCGGTCAAAATGAAAAAGAGAAATCAGTTTATTCCTGCTCGAAAACCTCCTCACTCAGGCGCATGAGGTATTGTCCGTATTGGTTCTTCAGCATAGGCTGAGCCACTTCACGCAATTTCTCCGCGCTGATCCAACCCTGACGGTAGGCGATACCTTCCAGACAGGCCACTTTCAGCCCTTGCCGCTTCTCGATGACTTCGATGAAAGTAGAGGCTTCGGAGAGGCTGTCGTGCGTGCCGGTATCCAACCAAGCGAATCCCCTCCCGAGGGTTTTTACTTTCAGTTTCCTTTCATTCAGGTAAACTTGGTTCACCGTGGTGATTTCCAGTTCGCCTCGGGCCGACGGTTTGATGTGCGCCGCTACGTCCACCACACTGTTGGGATAGAAATACAAGCCCACCACGGCGTAGTTGCTCTTCGGAGAAGCCGGTTTTTCCTCTATGCTCAGACAGTTGCCGGCCTTGTCGAATTCGGCCACACCATAGCGTTCCGGGTCGTTCACCCAATAACCGAATACGGTAGCTTTTTCCTCTCGTTCGGCATGAGCCACAGCTTCGCGCAGCATGCCGGTGAATCCGGCTCCATGGAAAATATTGTCACCCAATACCAGACAGACGCTATCGTTTCCGATGAATTCGCGTCCGATGAGGAAAGCCTGAGCCAATCCGTCGGGAGAGGGCTGTTCTGCATACTCGAAGCGTACACCGAAGTCGCTACCGTCTCCCAACAGCCGACGGAATCCCGGAAGGTCGTGAGGCGTGGATATGATCAATATGTCGCGGATGCCGGCCAGCATCAAGACCGATACGGGATAATAAATCATCGGTTTGTCGAAAATGGGAAGCATTTGTTTGCTTACGCCTTTTGTGATAGGGTAGAGACGTGTGCCCGACCCGCCGGCCAATACGATACCTTTCATAATATTATATGTATATGTGATTAATAAGCATTTTCCTCATTGTGCCTCAGCATGTTCAGGAGCGTGCGCCACATGATGCGGAGGTCGAGCCCGAAACTCCAGTTTTCCACGTACCAGATGTCGGCCTTCACGCGGTTCTCCATCTGGTCCAGTGTTTTCGTCTCGCCGCGGAAGCCCTGCACCTGTGCCCATCCCGTGATGCCGGGTTTTACCAGATGGCGCACCATGTAACGGCGGATCAGGCGCGAGTATTCCTGCGTATGGAGCAGCATGTGCGGGCGCGGCCCTACGAGGCTCATGTCGCCTTTGAACACATTGATGAATTGCGGCAACTCGTCGATGTTGGTTTTACGCATCAGGTTGCCGAATTTGAATTTGCGCGGGTCGTTCTTGGTGGCTTGTATGCGGTCGCTGTCTTTGTTGACGTGCATGCTTCTGAACTTCAGGCAATAGAACTCTTTTCCGTCCAGTCCGTTCCGCTTTTGTTTAAAGAGAATCGGCCCCGGACTTTGTATTTTGATGATGATACCTGCAATGAGGTACACAATCGGAAATACGGTGAGCAGAAATAATCCGGATGTCAAAATATCGAAAAGTCGTTTGACCCCACGGTTCACCGGGTCTTGCAGCGGCTCGTTTCGTACGCTCAGCAGCATGGTACTGCCTAAATGCGACAATTCCATGCGTTTGGTCAGGAACTCCATGAATACGGGCAGGGCGTAGAAACGAATCATGTGGTCTTCACAATAACGGAATATCTCGTCCGTTTCTGCCGTATAGTCTGTGTCGGGCACCATGTATAAGTCTGTCACCTCCTGGTGTTGACGCAAGTAACTCATCACCATCCGCCGGTCTCCCAGATTTTTCAGTTGCATGTCTTCCGGCAGTTCTTTACGGGTGAAGATGCCTAAAATCTTGAATCCAAGACTATGGTCGTTCAGCGTATGGTAAATATCCTCTAAGTTCCACGGATGTCCCACTAATATGACGTAGCGTTGGTTATGCCCTTTCGAACGGCTGTGTTTCAGGATATTGTGCACGATAGTTCGCTCCGCATACAGCAGGCAGAAGAAAAAAGAGGCCCCCATGAGCAGTTCTTCGCCGGCCACGTTCATCCGCCGTATCAGACTGATAGCTGCTATCATGAACAGGGTTTGCAGACATACGGTATAAACCGAACGTCCCAAAATGTCGTTGCCGTAAACCATACGTTTCAGGAATACGGGCGGAGCTATATAAAAGGTAGGGAATATCGTCAGAGCGCCGATGAGCAATTCCGTTTTCAGGGCGTATGGAAAGCTGAAAGCCAGTGCGAAACTGTGGGTCAGCGCAAAGGCAAACCAATAACTGACCATCAGCAATATGATATCGTTGCAGATGATGGCGGATTTTACAATGCCGGATTCTTCCAGATTCTTAATTTTCATATTTTATCTCTTCGAAAGGTTGGTTACGTGACTGCGAATGTATATATTTTTAGGGAATCCTACAATAATATATTGTTTTTAAATTGATTGAAAATTAAAAAAGCCCGAAATAAAGAACTATTTCGTTTATTTATTTGGAATGTATGTCAAAGATTTCTAATTTTGTGGCTTGAATGGAAATAATCAGAGAATAATTAGGAATAATATGCCCAACAAAACTTTTCAAACAAACGATGCTGTAGAAGAACAAGGTTCCGATTTTAATTATCGTGAGATATTGGATGCGGTCATTTTGCATTGGCATTGGTTTGCCATATCCATTGTCGGTTGTCTTTTTATTGCTTTTTTATATTTAAGGTATAAGGCTCCGGTTTATTCAACTGGAGCTGAGGTTTTGATTAAGGAAGAAGATCCCTATAAAAGCAGGATGCAAGGGAGTGCCTTGGCCGACTTTTCGCAATTGGGAATCCTGACGAACAGTAATGGTTTCGACAATGAAGTGGAAATCTTGAGCAGCAAGACGTTGGCTCGGAGAGCCGTGACCAACCTGAAGCTTTATGTCCGTTATGCGTTCGACGGTACGGTGCGTGATGAGGAGCTTTACCGTACGTCTCCCATTTTGGCCGATATGTCTTCGGTGGACTTGGATACGCTGTCCATGCCGGTGTTTTTGGAAATCAAACCCTTGCAGGAGGGGGGATATCATATAGAAGGCGAGGCGTTGGAAGAACGTTTTGAAGCCGATGTCAAGACGCTTCCGGTGAGGGTGAAGACCTTGTCCGGATGGGTGTCTTTGCGGCCTAATCCCGATCCTACCTGTGTGTTCGATGACCGTGCCTTGCGGATCTACATTTATCGTCCGACGATTATGGCGGAGGCTTTTCTGGAGGCTACTTCCATTGAACCTATCAGCAAGATGACGACGATAGCCCGTATCACGAAGAACGATACGCAACGTCAGCGGGCGGAAGATTATATGAACGAGTTGATTCGCGTGTATAATGAAGATGCCAACGAGGTGAAGAATGAGGTGGCTCTCAAGACGGAAGCCTTTGTCAACAAACGTATCAAGATTATCGATGCGGAACTGGGTACGACCGAGTCGGATTTGGAAATGTACAAAAAAAGGAACCAGTTGGTAGATTTGATGTCGGATGCCGAGGCTGCTTATAAAGGTATAGAGAATTATCAGACGCAGCAGATTGAGTTGCAGACACAGATGCTTCTGGTGAAATCGTTAAAGGAATATGTTGAAAATCCGACCAATTATATGGAGGTCATTCCGGCGAATCTCGGACTGACCGACCAGGGGCTGAATAGCATTATCGCAGAGTATAATGCTAAGGTGGTAGACCGTAAACGCTTGCTGAAAACTGCACCGGAATCTTCGCCCGTAGTGGTTTCGGCTACGAATGCCATTGCTTCCCTTTATCCGGGCATACGTCATTCTCTTTCTACTGTGTATGACAATTTGCGGGTACGGAAACGCAATGTGGACGAACAGTATGATTTGTTCGTCGGACGACTTTCCAATGCACCGACGCAGGAGCGCGTGCTTTCCGATATAGGCCGTCAGCAGTCTGTGAAAGCGGCACTTTATCAGATTCTGTTGCAGAAGCGCGAGGAGAACGCCATTTCTTTGGCCTCCACCGTGGACAAGGCTCAGGTTATCGATGCTCCGGAAAGCACTATCCGTCCTATTTCGCCGAAAAAGAAGCTGGTAGCGCTTATCGCTTTGGTGATGGGGGTAGCCATTCCGGCCGGACTGATATACGTGCTGAACTTGTTGCGCTATCGCATCGAAGGGCGTAATGATATTGAAAAGCTGACCGACTTGGCGGTCTTGAGCGATATTTTCGTAGCCGGAGAATTGAAAGACGGAAAACGGGCGATTGTCGTGCGGGAGAATACCAACGATATAATGGAAGAAACGTTCCGCAGTCTGCGTACCAATTTGGGCTTTGTCATGAAGAAGAGCGAAAAGGTGCTCTTATGTACGTCGGTGATACCCGGTGAAGGAAAAACTTTCGTGTCAACCAATCTGGCCATGAGTATGGCTTTGATGGGGCGTAAAGTCTTGGTGGTCGGATTGGATATCCGTAAGCCGCGATTGGCCAAGTTGTTCGGTCTGGTCACAGGACATCATGGGTTGACGACTTATTTGGCCGGGGAAGACAGTTCGGACGAATTTTTGCGTGAACAGGTATTCAATTCCGGCATGCATGCCAATCTGGATGTATTGCCTGCGGGTTTGATTCCGCCTAATCCCGGTGAACTGATTACTTCGGAACGTTTGGACGATGCTTTTGCACGTTTCCGTGAATGGTATGACATGGTGATTGTCGATACTCCGCCTGTCGGTCTGGTGAGCGATACTTTATTATTAGGGCGTCTGGCCGATGCCACTCTTATTGTGTGCCGGTGTGATTATTCGCTCAAACGTAATTTTAATATCGTGAATACGATTCATCAGGAAGGAAAATTGCCGAAGATGAACTTGGTGCTTAACGGGGTGGACTTGCAACAGCGCAAATATGGTTATTACTACGGTTACGGTAATTATGGCCGATACGGCCGTTACGGTTCTTACGGTAGCTATGGCGGTTATGGTAATTACGGAGGCTACGGTAAGGAGACGCACACCGGTAAGTCGAAGTCCCGGCACGGAAGCAGTCATTATCTCCGTGAGGACCATTTCGATGATAAGGATTGATACCTTTATGTATATAGAGCATGGAAAGAAAAAGAGATGGAGGTCAGAACCACCATCTCTTTTTCTTCTTTTGTGTTACGGGCTGGTCTTCTTCCCATTCTTCCTGTAACAGTTGCGCCATACTTTTCTTTTCCTTAATCATCCGGTAGACGGTACCCCAATCCGGAAGTCCGCCCACGTTACGGTCGTCGATGAACAGGTCGGCTTTCAGCTTGCGGCTGTAATGACGGTTTTTGTCGGTGTCCTCTTCCGGAAAGTCCTTGTTTACGGCATAAAACTCTACCCCTCTCTGGCGGCACCATTCCACGGCCTCATCCAGCAAGCGCCCTTCCCGTACGCTCCATAAGATGAGTTGGTGGCGGTCTTCGATGAGCTTTTTCAATGTTTCTACAGCAAAAGGAATCTCACGTCCGATTTCAGGATAACGGTGTTCCACGATAGTTCCGTCGAAGTCTACGGCTATAATCATATTCGTCAAATTAAATTGTTTTTGCAGGCAAAGATAGTTCTTTTTAAAGGTAAAACGAAAAAAAGTCCTTTTTCTTTGTGCTTTTTCAGTCCTTCGTTCGTAATCTGCATAAAGACTCAAAGAAAGACTATACATTAATCTTTAAAAACGTAGAAAAATGAAGAACCGAATCCTTGCAGCTATGGCATTGTGCTGCGCTACTTCTTCAACGATGTCTCTGTGGGCCGCCGAGTATGACGACCCCACGATTGTGACGGTAGAACCCAATCTTGCAACCGACGGGACCGGAGGGGGAAAGTATTATATCTATCATGTGGCTACCCGAAAGTTTATTGCTGCCGGTAATGCTTCCGGTACGCAATTGAGCGTAGATTCCATCGGGCAGGAAATAACTATGGCTTACGGGGAAGAACGTCCTCCGTTATTGGTACAGGAACCGAAGGTGCCGGGTAAAGGTTGGATTTTCAACATGCTGAACGGGCCGTCCAACGGCAACCGTTTTCATGAGATTTATGTGACCGGTACCGGGAGCGCATACGTGGATTGCGGATCGGACGGCCATACTCTGTGGCAAATCAAAAAGCAGGAAAATGGTTATTATGCGATAAAGATTGTGGATCAGGATCCCGATTTCGGGACGGTTTCCGGAAATGAGATGACGGTGAACGGTGTGTGGGGGGTAAATCCCGGCAGCACGGTGGTGTATCCTTTTGCCGATAAGGATCAGGGCGGTTTCGAGAAAGTAGAGACCGATTGGGCTTTTGTTACGCCTGAAGCTTATTTTGTATATCAGGCTAAAAAGGCTTTGCAGGCTCAATTGGAGTTTGCAGACGAGAACGGTTATACGGATGTGGCAAACTATGTGGCGCTTTACGAAAAAACAGACGCCACGGCTGAGGAGTTGGAGAGTGCTGCGGATGAATTGCAACAGGCTGTGACCGACCGGTTGGGGACCGGAGCCTCGGAAGAACAGCCCAAATTTACCGATTTGCTGGCCAATCCTTCGTTTGATGCAGACAACAGCGGTTGGATTGAGGATGGCGGTTCTCCTACGTTAGGACACCAGAAGAATGACATATATCAGGACCCGGACGATGAATCTGTGGTAATGGATCAGTTTTGTGAGAAGTGGACAAAACCTGGAGGGACCAGTGCCATACATCTTTATCAGACGTTCGGAAACATGCCCTCCGGCCGTTACCGTTTGTCGGCAGTGACTCTGGGTTACAATCAAAGTAATTTGAACGATATCCCCCGAGGGTTATACCTCTTTGCCGATGCGTCGAAATATGACGAGAAGTTCAGAGCTGAGGCGCATACGGTGAAATTTTATGGCATAAAGAATGGTACGCCGGGTGGTGCCGACGTGCCGACACCGCGTAAGGTCGTATTGGAGTTTTATTCCCGCGGCGGTGATTTGACGCTTGGTTTTATGACCGAAAACACCAATTGCAACTGGTTTGGTATAGACAATGTGAAGCTCGAATATATGGGTAGCGAAGGAGGATTGGCTGCCGAATTGGCTCGCACGGTAAAAAGTGCAGAGGCTTATTTGCAGGAGCAGATAGGAGCCAATGCGCACTTCTCGGCATCGGGCAAGGCGAAGTATGAAGAAGTCTTGGCCTATGCCAAAGAAGCTGCCGGCAATGCCGGACTGACAGATGACGATTGGGCTGCCGCAATCCGGATGGTGAATGCCCGGAAGGATTCCTTGGCAGTGGATATTGCTACTTATAAAAAACTGAACGACGTGGTGATTCCGGCGTTGGAAAACAAACTTACCGACAGTCCTTACAGTGAGGTAGGCTTGCCTTCTTATGAGGATTACTTGGACAAACTCTACCGGGCCTATGACGATGGTTCGATGGCTCCGGCGGAGATAGACGGAGCCGAGGCATACGCCGAAAAGCTGTTTAAGCAAGATGTGGCCGACATGATGGAGAGTGGGGCTACTGACAATGTGACAGGGCTGTTGGTCAACCCGAGCTTTGCAAAGAGCAATGACGGATGGACCAAGACGGGAAACGGCGACTTTAAGAACGAAGGTACGGAAATGACCGAAGTCTGGAATGGCCGGGATTGGGAAGTTTATCAGGACATGACCGGTTTGCCCGAAGGGTTCTATAAAATCACCATGCAAGGCTTCTATAGCCCGAGTTCTCCGACCACGTCCGTATGGCATGGGGCTTGGGGGCTTGAAGGAGACGAAGTGAATAAGGTGAAGGCTTCCGTATTCGGGAATGAAGCCTCTGCCTTACTCCATCATATCGCCGATTTCCCGCGTAACGACAAAATGACAGAAGGAGGTTGGGAGCAGGTGACCGGTACGGCCGATGATAACCTGAATGGCAAATGGCTCCCCACCGATAAAGCTTCATCCCAAGCCTTTTTTAAAGAAAATGCGGAGAATTATCTCAATACCGTCAGTTGCTATGTAGGCGAGGACGGCAAGCTCCGTGTGGGAGTGAAGTTGGCCGGTGTGACCATCAATGAATCATGGGTGACGATGGATAACTTCCAGGTGCTTTATTTGGGATTGGACAATCAGGAAGGTGCAGTGGCAGCCTTACAGGCTAAAATCAATGAAGCCAGACAGGTGGGAGCTGACGGGAGCCTGATACCGTTGGACGTGCAGGAGCTTTTACAGACTTCTGTTTTGGAAGCGGAAGAAGTTATAAAAGGTGAGATTTCCGGTCAGTTGTTCAAAGAAACCATGGCCTCGTTGTCAGCCGCTATAGAACAAGGCCATACATCCATCGAACTCTTGAATAAAATAGACCGTCAAGTGACCCGGTATGATCAGGAATATAATGATGGGGTTTACGATTCGTATAGCCAGGATGATGTAGACGCGCTTTTGAATATTGTTTATGAAGTTATGGATTTCATCGACGGCGGTTCATTCGAGAGTGTGGGGCAGATTGAGCAATACATTGCAGATATGAACAATGCTTACGGCAAGATGAAACAGAGTGCCATCGACTTCTCTGCAGCTTCCAAGGACGAACCTTTAGATGTGACTGAGCTGTTGGAGAATCCGTCGTTCCAGCAGGAAGATGAAGAAGGGAACATGGTGTTCAATTACGATGGTTGGGAGGTAGAGTCGGATGCAGAAGTTGCTACGGCAGCCGATTCGGTCTTTGAGTTTTTCAATTCCACGAAAGCTGATATCCATCAGGGCTTGTATAATATGAAGCAGGGGTATTATCGCATTCGTCTCAAAGGGTGTTATCGTAACGGAGATAATATTCAGGCTGCGACGGCTCATAGGGACGGAACGGAGAATTTACTGGCTTATGTTTATGCTAAAACGGAAAGTGCAGAATTTAAAGACGTTCTTCCAAGTTTCATGGAATGCGTGCATGATGGTTTGCTTTCTCCCAATGATGCTGTATTGCCAGATTCTTTATTCCCCAGTTCCGAACGTACATACCATTGTGTGGCCAATGACCGGTTGGGTATGCGTGCAGCCATGACATGGGGATATTACGATGCGGATAAATCTTTTTATGTGAAAGAAGGAGAATCGGTGTACATTGGTGTACGCAAGGGTGAGGGTGTAGCAGCAGACTGGGTCTGCATCGACGACTTCTCCCTTGAATATCTGGGTGACGGTGATGACAATAGACCGGACGATTTCGTGGACAATATTGATGAGGTACTTATCGGTGGTGAAACAGCTACAGTGGTTGCTTCCGAATGGTACACCATTAATGGTGTGCGTGTAGCCGAACCGAAGCAGCGCGGAATTTATATTCGTCGGGACAAGATGAGCGACGGAACGGTAAAGGCCGTGAAGGTTATGGTGAGATAGTTTATCATGAGACTTTCTATTTGTGTCCCTACACTGTTTTGGGCTGTGTGGGGACACAAAACTGTTAAAAAATGGAGCTTTTCTGCTTTTTTCTTCTTGAATTATTTTTTTAATAAAATACTTCTTGTAATTTTGCTGCCATAATAAATCCTAATAGAAGGACTAATACATTATATTAACTTAATTTTCAAGAAGCATGAAAAACAGATTACTTGCTTTGATGGCGCTTTGTGGCGCGACTTCATCTACAATGCCTTTGTGGGCGGCAGAGTGGGCCGACCCGACGTTGACTTTTGAGACTCCGGATTTTGATGCAATCAAGGCCGGCCAGAAGGAAGTGTATTACATTTACCATGTGGCCAGCGAGAAGTTCATGAACAACGGGGCTGATTATGAGACCGCATTGATTGTTGCCGGTGAAGGCAAGGAAGTGACGCTGAGCTACGGCGTGGATTATGAATTGAACAGCCACGACCCGGAGGCATCGGACTATTCGGCTGCCAAATCCTACCGTCTCTCCATGATGGGGGGGAAGACGAATAGCGGCTTCCATGAATTGTATGCGAACAACGACGGCAAGTGCTTTGTGGACCACGACAAGCAGGGACATATCCTGTGGGACATCCTTCCGCAAGAGAACGGGCTTTACCGTATCCAAATCAATGCCGACGACCCCACTTACGGGAAGAACTCCGGCAATGCGGCTTACACCAACACGTGGATGGGTGTGAACAAGAACGCGGACGGCACTTGGGTGGAGACCGTCGGCCCGTTGATTGTACCGGGCACGGCAGGATACGAGAATGCCGAGTTCGACTGGAAGTTCGTGAAGCCGGAAGTGTATGAAGTGTTTATGGCCAAGAAACAATTGCAGGAACAGCTGTATGCTGCCGATGCCGTCGGCTTTACGCAGATTTCTGATTATGAAGCGATTTATAATAGATCCGATGCGAAGGCAGAAGACGTGTTGCAGGCCGTGGAGGACTTGAAGGCGGACATTATGGACTTCAAGTACAGTTCGGCCACGGAGCAGAATCCTATCGATGTGACGGAATTGGTTTCCCAACCTTCGTTCGACCAAAATACAGACGGATGGGTGACCAAGCGTGAAGGTTCTACCGGTAATTTTGTCCGTAAGACGGGAGACAAGATGATAGCCAGTGACGGCAAGGAATGTGAAAACTTCTTTGAGTATTGGATTCCGTCTGCAGAAGGTAACCAACCGAATTGGTCCATTACTCAGGAACTGAAGGACTTGCCGGATGGCAAGTATCGCTTAGGAGCTTATATCATGACCAATGTGTTGGCACAAGGTGATGTGACAGGGCCTAAAGGTCGTTTCCTGATGGCTAAGACGTTGGCGGGCGAGGTGCGTAAGGAAGCGGATGTGCCGGCAATAGAGAATCCTGAGAAGTCAAATGGCTATTTTGCCCCCTATACGGTAGATTTTTCCGTAATTGGCGGAACAGCCACGATAGGTATGGTGGTAGAAAATGCGAACTCCAACTGGACGGCTGTAGATAACTTTACTTTGCAGTATTTAGGAAAGGCCGAAGCGGTTACGGCTCGTAGCCTTTTGGAACAGAACATCGAGGATGCGGAAGCCAAATATGCGGAATATACGAATGCTCAGGAGCGGTTCAGCAATATGGGGCAACAGAAATACGAAGAGACCATCAAGACGGCCAAAGAGGCCGTGGCCAATACCCAGTTGGACGACGAAACCCTGATGGGGATGATTAAGACGGTGCAGCTCCGCATGGATTCTTTGGCATTGGACATTGCGGCATACAAGACGTTAGACGAAAAGCGTACAGAATTGTCTAACAAGTATGCGGAAGATTATGAAGAAAAAGGTTACAGTTTGCCATTATATGAAGACTTTTTGGATGGTTTGGATAACGGCTTCATAGGTAAAACATTCGACCCCAACGAAGTGGACAGCATCCAACCTCGTGCCGACCGTATATTGAAACAGGCTGTATTGGAATCCTTGCAGGATCCTGATGGCATGCGTGAGGTGACAAGTTTGCTTACGAATCCGGATTTTTCGAATGCGACGAATGGATGGACCAAGACGGGGAGCGGTGACTTTAAGCATGACAACACCGGGGTGGCCGAACTCTGGAACGGCCAAGGTTCGGATGGTGAGGTTTATCAGGAATTGAATGGATTACCATCAGGTTCATACAAGATTACGATGCAAGGTTTCTATTCCCCGAGTTCGGGTAATTCCAACTCTTGGCAGCAGTCTTGGGGACAGGAAGGTGATACCGCGAATGACATCTTGGGTTCGCTGTTCGCCAACGATGCATCAGTAAAGCTTCATCACGTGATGGACTATCCTTTGACGGAAGAAGAAAAGGGTACGGCCGAGCGTTACGAACAGATTACCTTTACGGATGACCCGCAATATAAGGATAAGTGGTTGGTTCGTCTCAAACCGGCGGTAGCGGAAACGTTTGCGAAGTTCCCGGATCGTTATGTCAACGAGGTGGTTTGCTACGTGGGTGAGGATGGTAAACTTCGTTTGGGTATCAAAGCGGCTACGTCTTCCGTGAATTGGGTAGGCGCATGGACGGTTTTCGACAAGTTCCAAGTGGAATACCTCGGAGCTGACGATATGACCGGTGCCGTGACTTCGCTCAATGCTTTGATTACGCAGGCTACGGAAATGCTGAACAAGGAGGTGCTCACCACACAAGAGGCTAAGGATGCTTTGAGTGCCGCCATCGAGTCGGCCAATGCCGCAGCGGAGGGTGATTTAACCTTGGAAGTCTATACAAAGCAAGTGGCAGCCCTAAATGCCGCCATCAAGGCTGGGCAGGAGGCTGTCAATGCAGCTACGGCTTTGGAGACCAAGAGCGACAACCATAACGAGAAATTAACATCCGACGGTGAAGGAAGCTATGTGGATTATGTCGACACGGAGGGCTTTAACGAACTCGAAAACGTGGTCATGGAAATCATGGAAAAGACGGATGCTGAAGGCTTGTTCGCTTCCATGGACGAAATAGATGATTACAACACCAAGCTCGACCGTGCCTATTCCAAGATGGTGAGTGGAGGTATTGATTTTTCCACGGCAAGTAAGGACGAGCCGGTGGATGCCACGAAGCTGATCATCAATCCGAGTTTCCAGGCGAAGAGTGTGAACGAACAAGGCGAGACGGTGGACGTTCCTTCCGCCGAAGGTTGGGTTAACGCGACTACGGAAGGTAGTGCCGCAAGTAAGGTGACGAGTGCTTGCAACTATGAGATATTCAGTGACAGCAGTGAAATCCACCAGACGCTCTACAACATGCCGGCCGGTTACTACCGTGTGGTTTACAACGGGTTCTACCGTGCGGGCGGTTATATGGATGCCGGAGTGGCTCGTCGTGACAGTGCGGATGCACGTAATGCCGAAGTTTATTTGGAAGCCAAGGAATCCAAATGGAGCGAAAAATTGGCTTCTATTTTCGATAACGTACGGGAATATAAGTATACGACTGGTGACGTGGTATTGCCTGACTCTTTGTTCCCGGACAAGCCGGAATTGCTATACCATTGCATCGTCAATGGCGTTGACGGAGCGAAGGCTGCTTTTGAAGACGGGAAATACGAAGGAAACTTCAGCTTCCGTGTGGAAGAAGGCGAAGAGCCGGTATTGGGCGTACGCAAGACCGGCAAGGTTACGAACGACTGGACCTGCTTCGACAACTTCAAGCTGTTGTATTATGGCGAAGGCGATGCCAACAAGCCGGACGATTTCGTATCTTCAGTGGAAGAAGCCGTGGCCGACGGCAAGGCAACTGTGGTAAGTTCCGCATGGTACACTATCAATGGCGTGCGTGTGGCTGAACCGAAGCAACGCGGCATCTACATCCGTCAGGATAAGATGAGCGACGGCACGACTCAATCCGTGAAAGTAATGGTGCGTTAAACCACCGTTATGATATATCAATAAAAATAGGTTCATAGATTAGATTGGAAGGGAGGACGAAGTGATTTCGTCTTCCCTTTTTTGTCATTCAGGCTGCGCGTTACATCGCCGACCCGCCGATAGCGCCAAGGATGGCACTGGCCACGGCAATGATTACATTAAGCAAGGTGTTCCAAACAGTTTTGTTCATAGGCATTGATGTTTTAAAAGTTAAATTACTTGGGGTCAGTCCGTCCCCATATAGAGCGACCAACCTTCTTTTATCTGGCTCATAATGGGCTTCACCCCACATTCCACCCGGCTCATAGCCGCTACTAACGGTGCCATGTGCGAAGGGTCGTACGGGTTGAGGCATTTGTCCGGCGGGAAGCCGGTCAGCACACATACTTTCCGGATGTAGTTTTCCGTGTCGTTACCGTCCTCGGGCGGTGCCCATCGGGCAATGATGTCGCGTACCGTGCGTAAACCATATTTATGGCAATAGGTGCGCAATACGATGAAGGCCGCGCGGTAGCCCCAGGCCATGCTCCTGAACGTAAAGAACTCCGGGTCGGGCTGTCGTTCGGCCAGTCCTTGCCACAGGTCTGCCGTGCGTCGGATATTGAGAGGGTTGCAGTTACGCAACCCTCTTTGCTTGTTCAGCTTTTCCATTTCCTTCCGGAATTAGATGTCGCCTTCTTCCTCGCTGTCCTCCTCTTCAGGCAAGAAGTCCACCCGTTCGAGCGTGAAAGCCTTGTTGGCGAGCGACATGGCTTTTTTGAGCTTGGTATTGGGCGTGAAGCAGACGCGGAGCTTGGTGATGTAGCCGGGTCGTATTTTTCGGCCGTGTCGCTACCCAATCCGTTGGCCACGGTACGGAAACTGCCGATGTCGCCCAGATGGACACGTTTGCCTTCCTGCAGGGCATAGATGATTTGTTCCTGCAAGGCCGACAGTACGGCCAAACAGTCGTGCCGCGTGACGGTACAGGTGCCGCTGATGCGTGTGGCAATCTCCTCGATTCCGATTTTGGAGAGGTTGACGATGAAACCGTAATACTTGCCCGGTGCTTCCGGGTTGCGCGGGTCTTTGCGTTCGATGACTTTGTAGTTCATAATGTTTTTGTTTTTAAAAGTTTGTTTTTTGATTTTGTAACTCTCTTGTCGTCCGGATGACAATGCAAAGGTATGTCGGCCCGGCGGAAGGGGTGTGCATTATTGCACATTCGTGCACGTTTCTGCCGTTTTCTGCGCAAAAATGTGCATTTCTGCCTGTTTTACAGTGGCTTTCCTCTTTCGTTGCCTACATATTGAGGTTCGAGTCGTACGGCCATTCGCGGAAATCGTCGTCCGTCTCTTCCGGCTTGCCGAGGATGTCGATGACCATTTCGTATTGCCGGGGCGTGAAGCTCCGTTGCCTGATGCCGAAGTGCAGCGCTGTGAGGCGTGCCCACAGGTCGCGTTCGGCCCGTAATACTTTGAACAGCCTCCGTCGTGCGTTCCGTTCGGTGGAGTCGGGAAAATACAAAGTTGCCAGTCTCGTCACGTCGTACAAATTCTTTTTCATAATACATTTCTATTTGTTAGTTAATAAAATGGTTATAAAATCCGGCCTGGGAGGCCGGATGTATTTCATGTTTCCGGTTAATGTGGCACTTGCCCGTACGCAGGGCTGAATTTTAAATATTCCTTTTTATTTGCTTGTGTTGTATGAATTTCGTAATTTTGGACGATTTTTTACGGATGGGATATGGAAAATAAATTGTTCCGTTTTACGGATATATTCAAGGAAACCTTGTGGGGAGGACACCGCATACTCCCATTCAAGGGATTGAAAGCCGATGAACGGCTGATAGGTGAGAGTTGGGAACTGTCCGGCATTCCGGGCAATGAATCGGTTGTGGCAGGCGGTGCGTACGACGGGATGACCCTTACGCAGTTGGCCGAGAAGGGCGGAAGCGCTTTGTTGGGCGAGGGGAACTTCAAACGTTTCGGTACACGTTTTCCCTTGCTTATCAAATTTATCGATGCGGCCCAGCCCCTTTCCGTGCAGGTGCATCCGGATGACGAGTTGGCGCAGCGTCGCCACGGCTGTCCGGGCAAGACGGAGATGTGGTATGTGGTGGACGGAGCACCGGGAGCTTATCTGTTGGATGGGTTCAGCCGGCAGGTGACAGCGGACGAATATGCGGCGCGCGTGGCCGACCAGACTCTGCCCGAAGTGCTCCGGCGCTATGACGTGCGTCCGGGCGACGTATATTATTTGCCGGCCGGGCGGGTACATAGTATCGGTACGGGTTGTTTTATCTGCGAGATACAGCAAAGCAGCGACGTGACCTATCGGATTTATGATTTCGGACGTGTGGACAGCGAAGGGCGGCCGCGCCAGCTTCATGTGGAAGAAGCCAAGGAGGCGATAGACTACACCGTGACGGAGCCGGAGACGCGTCGCGAAATAGAGGCCAATGTGCCGACCGAACTGGTAAGAAGTCCGTTTTTCACGACCAGTGCTTACCGGTTGACCGAGCCGATGACGTGCGATTACGCCGATTTGGACAGTTTTGTCATTTTGATTTGTACGAAAGGAGCTTGCCGGGTGTCCTGCGGTGAAGAAGAAGTGAAGCTCACGGCCGGGCATACGCTTTTAGTGTCGGCCGAAGCGGAGAATGTGACGCTTGCGCCTGAAGGCGAGACTACGATATTGGAATCATACGTGTAATTCAAAACCATTTCTATCTTATATGAATAAAATCAGCATGAAAATTTTCACAGTGTGGGCCGTAGCCGCCATGTGGTTCGCCACATCTTGTACCTCTTATAAGACCGTACCTTATATGATCAACAGTGCGGAGGTCGACCTCGATTCGAGTGCCGTGCTTTATGAGGCGCGTGTCATGCCTAAGGACGAACTGACCATCACGGTGAATTGTCCGGAAGACGCCGAAGCGGTCATCCCTTTTAATCTGACGGCTACACCGGCTGTGGGACAGGGACGTGGGACGTTGACCTCGCAGCCTACTTTGCAGACTTTTCTGGTGACGAACGAAGGTACCATCAACTATCCGGTTCTCGGCACATTGAAAGTGGGAGGGATGACGGTGAACCAGGTGGAAGACCTGATTGCTTCCAAAATCGAGGGTACTTATCTGAAGACCCGGCCGGTGGTGACGGTGCGTTTGAGCAATTATAAGATTTCGGTGTTGGGCGAAGTGACCAGTCCGGGTACTTACACCGTGCCTTCCGAGAAGGTTTCGATTTACGGGGCTTTGGCCTTGGCCAAGGACATGACCGTTTACGGACGTCGCGACAATGTGAAACTCATCCGTGAGGACGCTACGGGAAAGAAGACGATTCACGAGTTGGACCTGAACGATGCCAATATCATCAAGTCGCCATATTTTTACTTGCAGCAGAACGACGTGCTGTATGTGACGCCCAACAAGACGAAGGCCAAGAACTCAGATATCGGTTCGAGCACGAGCTATTGGGTAAGCTCTATCAGTATCCTGGTGTCTATCGCTTCGTTGGTGACCAACATCCTGCGATAGCTCTGCGTAGGGATAAAATCCGGACACCCTAAAGTCCGTTTTTTAATCGGTGCAGAACCGTAAATCAATCTGCGCCAAACGGAAAATCAATCTCAGGCGAACGATTTTCCGTTTGGCGCAGATTGTTTTTTCTTTTTAAGCAGGTTGCTTACCTGTTTGTTATCAGGCATTTCCATTTCTTGTTTTTTTTGATTTTTCGTATGCTGGTACTTGATTTTTTTATAACTTTGCAGCATTCACACTAAACACTATAACATTATTTGAATTATCATGAGAAAAGTAGCATTGATTACCGGTATTACGGGTCAGGACGGTTCCTATCTGGCCGAGTTTTTGATTGAAAAAGGATATGAGGTGCATGGCATCATGCGCCGTTCCTCCTCTTTCAATACCGCACGTATCGAGCATTTGTATTTGGACGAATGGGTGCGGGACATGAAGAAGAGCCGTCTGGTGAACCTGCATTGGGGCGACATGACGGACAGCAGTTCGCTGATTCGGATTATCAGCGACATCCATCCCACGGAAATCTATAACCTGGCTGCACAGAGCCACGTGAAAGTGTCGTTCGACGTGCCGGAATACACGGCCGAGGCTGATGCCGTGGGCACGCTCCGCCTCTTGGAGGCCGTGCGTATCTGCGGGTTGGAGAAGACTTGCCGCATTTATCAGGCTTCCACGTCCGAACTGTTCGGCAAGGTGCAGGAAGTGCCGCAACGGGAGACCACGCCTTTCTATCCGCGTTCGCCCTACGGCGTGGCCAAGCAATACGGTTTTTGGATAACGAAAAACTATCGTGAGAGCTACGGCATGTTTGCCGTGAACGGAATCTTGTTCAATCACGAGAGCGAACGCCGTGGCGAGACTTTCGTGACGCGTAAGATTACGTTGGCGGCCGCCCGTATCGTACAGGGTTTCCAGGACAAACTGTATTTGGGTAATCTGGATGCGCGCCGCGACTGGGGGTATGCCAAAGATTATGTGGAGTGCATGTGGCTGATTTTGCAGCATGAGACGCCGGAAGATTTCGTCATCGCCACGGGCGAAATGCACACTGTGCGCGAGTTCTGTACGTTGGCGTTCCAGAACTTGGGCGTGGAACTGAAGTGGGAAGGCAGCGGCGTGGACGAAAAAGGTATCGACGCGGCTACGGGCAATGTGCTCGTGGAAGTCGATCCGAAATATTTCCGTCCGTGCGAGGTGGAACAGCTCCTCGGCGACCCGACGAAGGCCAAGACCCTTTTGGGCTGGAATCCCACGAAGACGACATTTCCCGAACTGGTGCGCATCATGGTGGAGCATGACATGAAATTCGTGAAGAAACTGCACCTGAAAGCCCAGTTGGATAAAGAATAAGACGGCTATGTTGGATAAGAATGCTAAGATATATGTGGCGGGACATCACGGATTGGTGGGTTCCGCCATTTGGAATAACCTGATGCAGCGGGGGTACACGAATCTGGTAGGCCGTTCGCACCGGGAATTGGATTTGTTGGACGGCGCGGCTGTGAAGGCTTTTTTCGACACAGAACAGCCGGAAGCCGTGGTGTTGGCCGCCGCCCACGTGGGAGGCATCATGGCCAATTTGCAGTATCGTGCGGATTTCATCTACCAGAACTTGCAGATACAGCAGAACGTCATCGGCGAGAGTTTCCGCCACGGGGTGAAGAAGTTGCTCTTTTTGGGCAGCACGTGCATTTATCCGCGCGAGGCTCCGCAGCCGATGAAAGAAGAGGTATTGCTCACGTCTCCGTTGGAATATACCAACGAGCCGTATGCCATCGCCAAGATTGCGGGGCTGAAGATGTGCGAGAGTTTCAACCTGCAATACGGTACGAACTACATCGCCGTGATGCCGACAAACCTTTACGGGCCGAACGACAATTTCCATTTGGAGAACAGCCATGTGTTGCCGGCCATGATTCGTAAGATTCATTTGGCCAAGTGCCTGAACGAAGGGGACTGGGAGGCTGTGCGCAAGGATATCGGTCTGCGTCCCGTGAGCGTGGTGTGCGATGGCGTGAAGCGGGTGGTGGACGCCGCTTCTGCCGAAGCGGACATCCTCGACGTGCTGGCGCATTACGGCATCACGCCGGAGGCTGTGACGTTGTGGGGTACCGGCAAACCGTTACGTGAGTTCCTTTGGAGCGAAGAGATGGCGGATGCCAGCGTGCACGTACTGTTGAACGTGGATTTCAAGGACACGTATGCACCGGGCGAACGGGACATCCGCAACTGCCACATCAACGTGGGGACGGGCAAGGAACTGACCATCCGAGAAGTGGCTGAGAAGATTATGGCCGAAATCGGTTTCAAGGGCGAATTGCGTTGGGATGCCTCCAAACCGGACGGTACGATGCGCAAGTTGACGGACGTGACGAAGCTCCACCGTCTCGGCTGGCATCACACGGTGGAGATAGACGAAGGGGTGCACCGTTTGTATGAATGGTATCTGAAAGGCATCTGTATCAATCATCAGGGACACTAATATATATAATAAGGTATAGGATATGAAAAAGTTGTTGTCGCTTCCGCCGAATTTGGTGGCATGCTTCCATGAGATAGAGCGGGCCGACCGGAAAGAGTGGTTTTGTACGTCGGATCCCATCGGGCATAAGTTAGGTTCGGGGGGAGGAACGGCATGGCTGTTGCAGGCCTGCAAGGCGTCCGAGACGGACGAAGGAGAAACATTTGCGGCGTGGCTGTCGCGTGAGAAACGCATCCTGCTGCATGCCGGAGGGCAGAGCCGGCGTTTGCCTGCCTACGCGCCTTCGGGGAAAATACTGACTCCGGTACCGGTGTTCCGGTGGAAGCGGGGACAACGCTTGGACCAGAATCTGTTGTCGCTGCAATTACCCCTTTACGAGCAGATTATGGAGCGTGCGCCGCAGTCGTTGCATACGTTGATAGCCAGTGGCGACGTGTATATCCGTACCGACCGGCCTTTGCAGGACATCCCCGAGGCCGACGTGGTGTGTTACGGGCTGTGGGTAGACCCGAGCCTGGCTCAAAACCATGGAGTATTCGTATCGGACCGCCGGTCGCCGGAGAGGTTGGCTTTCATGTTGCAGAAACCCAGTGTGGCCGAGTTGGGCGCACTGATGAGCAAGCATTTGTTCTTGATGGACATCGGGATTTGGTTGCTGAGCGACCGGGCGGTAGAACTGATGGTGAAGCGTTCTTATCGTGACGGCCGGTTGTCATTTTACGACATGTACTCTGAGTTCGGCCTGGCATTGGGCGACCGCCCTACGCTGGACGATCCGGAACTGAACAGCCTGACGGTGGCCATCTTGCCTTTGGAAGGCGGGAGTTTTTACCATTACGGGACGAGCCGCGAGATGATTTCTTCCACGTTGGCTGTGCAGAACATCGTGACGGACCAACGGGAAATCATGCACCGTAAGGCCAAACCCCATCCGGCCATGTTCGTGCAGAATGCCGAAGTGGAAGTGAAGTTGGAGGCCGCGAACTCGGAACTTTGGATAGAGAATAGCTTCGTGGGGCGCGACTGGACATTGGCGTGCCGCAACATCATTACGGGGGTGCCTGAAAACCGTTGGCCGCTGAAGTTGGCCGCCGGTTTGTGCATCGACGTGGTACCGGTAGGCGAGGAGGCTTTTGCCGCCCGTCCTTACGGTTTCAACGATGCTTTCAAGGGCGGCCTGTCGGATGGGGCGGTCCTGTATCAGGGCATGCCCGTGACGGAGTGGCTGGCCGGGCACGGCCTGAAACCGGAAGACATAGAAGAAAACCATGATTTGCAGGCGGCCCGTTTGTTTCCTTTGTGCGACAATGTGGAGGATTTGGGACGGGCGATGCGTTGGATGACCACCGAACCGGAACTGGAAGAAGGACGGAAGGTATGGCGGTCGGCCCGTAAGATGTCGGCCGACGAACTGTCGGCGTATGCCAACCTGCATCGCCTGACGCGCCAACGTGAGGTGTTCCGGACGAGGAATCTGCCTTTGTTGGCTGCCCATTATGAGCGTAGCGTGTTCTATCAGTTGAATCTGGACGAAGTGGCTCGCGGTTATGCCGCCGGGAGTTTGCCTTTGCCGGATGTGTTGCCGGAGAGTGTCGACGGACTGACGCGCATCAGCGATGCGATGTTCCGTGCCCGTGTGGCTGACCTGAAAGGTGAAGACGGACGGAAATATGAAGAACAGGCTTTCGGATTGATGCGCAAGATGCTGACCGGCACGGCCTGTGCGGTCCGGCAGTCGCCCCGTTTGTCGGTTTATGCGGATCAGATCGTGTGGGGGCGCAGTCCGGTGCGTATCGACTTGGCCGGAGGATGGACGGACACGCCGCCCTACAGCCTGATGGAGGGAGGGAACGTGGTGAACCTCTCCATCGAACTGAACGGGCAACCCCCGTTGCAGGTGTACGTGAAGCCTTGCCGGGAACGTCATATCGTGATGCGTTCCATTGATTTGGGCGCGATGGAGGTGGTGCGTACGTATGACGAACTTGCGGCCTTCAATAAGGTAGGCTCTCCTTTTTCCATTCCGAAGGCAGCGTTGGTGTTGGCCGGTTTCCACCCGGATTTCAGTGCGGAAGTCCATGCGTCGTTAGAGGCGCAGTTGGAGGCTTTCGGGGCGGGTATCGAGATTACATTGCTGTCTGCCATTCCGGCCGGTTCCGGACTCGGGACAAGTTCTATTCTGGCTTCTACCGTGTTGGGAGCCGTCAATGACTTCTGCGGGCTGGGATGGGACCGTTATGAAACGGGCAACCGTACGCTTGTGCTGGAACAGTTACTGACTACGGGCGGAGGTTGGCAAGACCAATACGGTGGTATCTTGCAGGGCGTGAAATTGCTTCAGACCCAACCGGGGGCTTGCCAACAGCCTTTGGTGCGCTGGTTGCCCGACTACGTGTTTACCGCACCTGAGTACCGAAAATGCCATTTGTTGTATTATACCGGCATTACACGTACGGCCAAGAACATCCTGGCGGAAATCGTGAAAGGGATGTTCCTGAACGAGACCGGCCGTTTGGAGTTGTTGGGCCGGATGAAGACACATGCCTTGGATATGTACGATGCCATACAGCGGAACAGTTTTGAGGAGACCGGCCGTTTGGTCAGGAGGTCATGGATGCAGAATTGCCGTTTGGACGCGGGGACGAATCCTGCGGCTGTCCGTGCGATTATTGAGAAAATAGACGACCTGTGCCTGGGGTATAAGTTGCCCGGTGCGGGGGGCGGCGGTTTCCTTTACATGATGGCCAAGGACGAAGAGGCGGCAGCCCGTATCCGGAAAATCTTAGTACAGGAGGCGGTGAACGACCGTGCCCGTTTTGTAGAGATGAGTTTGTCGGAAAAAGGGTTGGAAGTGAGCCGTAGCTAAGGTTTACCCTTTCTTTCTTGCCGATAGAAAAACGTACGCCCCCGGAAACTGCAAAGGTTTCCGGGGCGTATGTCTTCGTGGACAGGACGGCGGATTACCGGTCCTTGTACATGTTTTCGTAATACTTCTGGTAGTCTCCGCTCGTCACGTTGTCCATCCATTCCTGATTGTCGAGATACCAACGGACGGTTTTCTCGATGCCTTCTTCGAATTGCAGGCTGGGTTCCCAACCCAGTTCGTCTTTCAGTTTGGTGGAGTCGATGGCGTAGCGTAAGTCATGCCCCTTGCGGTCGGTCACATAAGTAATCAGGTCGAGCGAATAGCCTTCCGGGTGGCCGAGCAACCGGTCTACCGTACGGATGACGACTTTGATGATGTCAATGTTCTTCCATTCGTTGAAGCCGCCGATGTTGTACGTCTCTGCCACCTTGCCCTTGTGGAAGATTACGTCGATGGCACGGGCGTGGTCGATGACGTAAAGCCAGTCGCGCACATTTTCCCCTTTGCCGTAGACCGGGAGGGGCTTGCGGTGGCGGATATTGTTGATGAACAGCGGAATCAACTTTTCCGGGAATTGGTAAGGACCGTAGTTGTTGGAACAGTTGGTTACGATGGTCGGCATGCCGTAGGTGTCGTGGAAAGCACGGACGAAGTGGTCGCTGCTGGCTTTGGAAGCGGAGTAGGGACTGTGCGGGTTATATTTCGTGGTTTCCAGGAAGAAAGCCTCGCCGTATGCCAAGTGATGTTCCGAAGATGAGGCCGTAGTGGTGAAGGGAGGTTCGATGCCTTCGGGGTGCGTCAGTTCCAATGCCCCGTACACTTCGTCGGTCGAAATGTGGTAGAAGCGTTTGCCCTCGTAGCCTTCCGGCAGGGATTCCCAATACTCTTTGGCCGCTTGGAGCAGGCTGAGCGTTCCCATGACGTTGGTACGTGCGAAAGTGAAAGGGGCTTTGATGCTCCGGTCCACGTGGCTTTCGGCGGCCAGGTGGATAATGCCGTCCACATGGTATTGCCGGATGAGTTCGCTCATCTTGTCGAAATCGCAAATGTCCGCTTTGACGAAAGTATAGTTCGGCCGGTCTTCGATGTCTTTCAGATTGGCCAAGTTTCCGGCGTAGGTCAGCTTGTCCAGGTTGATAATATGGTAGTCCGGATATTGGTTGACGAAAAGGCGTACCACGTGGCTGCCGATGAAACCGGCTCCTCCGGTAATGATGATATTTCTTTTAAAATCCATGATGTGCTGCATTATTGATATAAGTTTTCTGAATAATCAAACAACCATTCGGCATCTTTCAGGCGAGGATGATGCTTGTCCTTTTCCGACAGGATGATTTTGTCGGAAGGAATGCGCCAGTTGATGTCGAGGTCCGGATCGTCCCATGCCAGTGCCCCTTCGCTTTGCGGGGCATAAAAGTTGTCGCATTTATATTGGAAAATTACTTCCGGCGTGAGCACGCTGAAGCCGTGGGCAAAACCACGGGGGATAAAGAACTGGCGATGGTTTTCTTCTGTCAGTTCTACGGCTACGTGCTGGCCGAACGTGGGCGAGCCTTTGCGGATATCCACGGCCACATCCAATACGGCACCTTTGATGACGCGTACCAGCTTGCTTTGTGCGTATGGCGGTTTTTGAAAATGAAGACCGCGCAGTACGCCGTAACTGCTCTTACTTTCATTGTCTTGTACGAAATGTACGGTGCGGACTAACCGATCGAAATCCCGTTGTGAGAAAGATTCGAAAAAATAGCCTCTTGCATCGTTGAACAACCGAGGTTCGATAATCACTACGCCCTCGATGGCGGTTTGAATGACTTCCATAATAAATAGTAAACTTTATTGTGTGCAAAGATAGTTTTTTTTATCGAAAGGTAGCGGACTTTAGGATAAAATCGTATATTTGCAAGGATGAAAAATATTTAAATGATTACATCATGGAGACTTGTCATTGGGTTTTGGTCGGCTGGTTGATTTTTGACTTGCTGGTGTTTATATGGGCATGGTGGGATAATTTGTATTATTCGCACGATATGAAAAATAAGTTCAAACGTCTGAAAGAGACGTTGACCGAAGAATAGAATGATATGCAGGCAGGATATAAGTTTCTCGTGAGGATGCTGTGCGGGCTGTGTCTGGTCGGAGGATTTGCAGCCTGTCAGAAAGTGGATTTACCTTCGGAAGAGGGGGAGGATACGGAACAACCCGGGCAAACGGGCGATAAGCCGGGGAATGAAGGCCATGAACCGGGAGGGGCAGACGAAGCGGAAGACGAGGTTCCTCTGCCGCCTGAGTATGAGGGAGCCTGGACGGTAGCCAGGATATTGTCGGAGTATGAAGGGGTAGACTTGGATACGGATTATGAGGAAATGGTCGTGGGGTATATCGTAGGGGCGTGTGACGGTACGATGAAGAATGCTCTGTTTACGATTGACGAGATACGGGCTGCCGGCGTAAATACGAATCTTCTGATAGCGGATTCGAAAGATGAAAGGGATGCTTCGCGTTGCATGCCGATAGAGCTTAAAAAGGGTACGGATGTGCGGGAAGAAGCCAATCTTGTGGATAATCCGGAGGTCTTGGGGCGTCGGATAGGTTTGTTGGGATTGGTGAAGACTTATTTCAAAGTGGTCGGACTGAAAAACGTGGCTTATCATGAGTGGCTGACGAATGGCGGGGACGTGGAAGAGCCGGAGCCGGAACCCGAAGAACCGGAGGAGCCAGAAGAGCCCGAAGAACCGGAAGAACCGGAAGAACCGGAAGAACCGGAAGAACCGGAGAAACCTACTCCCGACCCAGATCCGGAACCGGGACCGATTCAAAAAGATACTATAATTATAGACTCACAGCCGGGACATATAGAAGGTGGTCGGTCGATTGGACATAAATGATAACACCATGGAAGTCAGATGTTTTTTATATAGTTGTATTCTCCTGTTGGGTTTAGGAGGAGAAGTCGTTTCTGCACAAACCTTCAGGCGTATAAAGAATGTTCGTGAACTGGAGGACGGTGCGCATTATGTATTGGCCGGATATTGTGCGGCACATCCAGACTCGTTGTACGTGATGGCATCGCAGGATAAAACCGGTACGGGGAAGAAAAACCGCGCTGCACGCAAGCTTCCCTTAGACAAAAACGGTAGAATCTGCATAGCAGACGGGAAGACTGCCGTTTTTGAATTATCGGTAGATGGGAAGATTTATGCGTTTCGTGATATAGCTTTGGATGCATGGTTGGCGTACTCGACTGGAAGTGTAAGCGGCTCTTCATCGACTGGTTTGTACACATTGACGGATAAAGAATTAAAGGACGCTTCGACATCTACGAAGAAATGGTATAAGACTTTCGAAGTGGGTGATTATTTCGTATCCGGAGGTAAAACGGCTTTATTGACGAAGCAGGCAATCAATACTTCAACAAAGGCTGCGCAGTTCCATTTGGCATTGGATGGATATGGGCCGAATTTTAAATTGTATTGGCGAGTGGATTATGGTGATTCCTTATTTATCTATAAGGAGGTGCAATCACCAACATTGGAAAGAAGGGAAGACAGCGACTGGACTTTCAAAGGAGACTGGCTGGCTGATTCTTTGTTTGCATTGGATTATGCTCAAGCCCGACGGATTGATTTTACCGAAATAGCCCTACCACAAGGGAAAAGTATGGTGGGCGACGGGAAGATGCCCAAAGGATATGTCTGGACTTACGTGCGTAAGGGAGAGGCCGGACGTTTGCCGGAAGGATGGCCCAACGTGGTTGAAATCGACCGGAAAGACGAGGACATACAAGGAAATGCTGTGACTCGGATGGTGGGGTGCGGCAGTTGTACCTTAGGACCTAAATATTCCTTCACGGTACCGGAAGAAACGGGAATCGTGTGGTACAGGAAGGCGGAGAATGATGGAGGGTGGTTGACTGTAGGTTTGCCGTATGCCGTGAAGAAAGTGGCCTGGGAAGATGCGGATGGGGAAACCATAACGTCGGAACGTCTTTGTTTTGAAGAGATAACTGGTGACGGAGCCGTATTCCGGGAAATGGAAGCCGATGAGGCTTGGCAAGCCGGAATGCCGTATCTTTGGAGACCTTCGGAACCTCGTGAATCCGTAGTCTGCTTTTATGGAGAGGACACGGTCGTGCAACCTCAGGAGAGTGACGTGGAAACAACGGACGGTTTTTATGCCGTGTTCGGTCGGTATGATATTAAAGATGACGGGAAGACCGTATTTCTGTTGGATGACAGCGGTACACGTTTTGTGCGGGCTGCTGCTGGAAGTTGGGTGGCACCCGGTAGAGGGTATTTGGTGTATACCGGAACCGCTTTTCACTCTGTGCGTTTGATTGAAAATGAGTTGCCTGCCGGGGCGGAGGGGATAGAGACTCGGATGGGCGGCTGCCTTTTGCCGGTTTATGGAACGGATGGCATAAAGAGGGGAGAGATTTGTCCCGGTGGACATATTCCGGAGGAATGGCCTGAAGGCATGTATATCACTCCGTTCGGGAAAATGATAAAGAAGTAGGGACTTCCGGTTATTATTTACTGAACAGTTCGAAGGTAATTTTATATCCGAAGCCTATTTGTTTGAAGTTTTCCAGAGAGAGGAACAGTCCCATGTCGAACACGAAGGTCCCGATACCGTAACCCAATTCGAAGTAAGGCCCTAAATGGTCCATGGTGAGCATGTTGAGGTATAAACGTTCGTTCTGTACATGGTTGGTATATTTGATAAGATGGCGTAGCACAAGAAACGGGGCTTCGTAAGAGATGTGTCCTCTGACGTAGTAGGGAGATGCGTTATACCATCGGCCGTTTAAGGCCTGGAATACTCCTCCGATTTCGTCGTTCCATCCTTCGGGGAGGTTGCTTTTGCGGAAGTTGACGAAATCTACGAAATAAGTTTCTTCCTGATTGGTGAACAGTCCCATTCCGATACGGTAATACAGGTTGGAGAGGAGGCCCGTACGGATGTGGTGTTGCATGTCGAATTCAATGCGTTCATAAACGCCTGTACTTTTGAATATGTTTCTGAGTCCACGCTCGTAGTCCACGATGAAAGTCGGGAAACGGGACTTCAGGTTGATTTTCTGTCGGCCGTTCATGTAATAGTATTGGCCGGGAGTCCATTCCACCCGAATGCGCGGTGCGAAACTGTTATACTGCGGCCGTATGTTGGCCTGTAAGCCTTCTGCCACGTTTTCTGGAAGTTCCACCTGTCGGAAACTTTCTTCAGGATGCTCGGCCGGTGTACGGCGATGGAACATGAATCCCAGTCCTACGGACAGGCCGTTGGTGATTTCGAGGTGGTTGCTGATTTCAAAATTCAAGTCTTTGAAAAGGTCCAGGTTCAGTTTGTCGAAGTCGATGATGCTGTCCGACGGAATCTTTTTGAGTTCATCGATAATGCGGCTGTTCCCGATGCGGTTGCCGTTTCCGACGTTGATTTTTACCGTTCCCATGTGTTCCGGCCAATATTGGTATTCGGCACCTACATTCCAATAAAATTCGTTGTGAGTGAAGTTATATCCTAAGCGTGTCCCGACGTGAAGGGATTGGCTGTTTCGGAATGTGGTGTTGAACTTCAAATCTTGCCGGTAGGCGATGCCGGTCGTTTTGCTGTAACTGAACATCAGCGGATTGATGAAGGGAGAGTTCTGCAACGTGGCATTGTTGCTTAGTTTCCAGTCACTATCGGTCAGGAAGAAGTCGCCCACCGAGCCCCAGATGTTTTTCTTGAAAGGCTGGGTCGTTTCTTTCTGTATGTATTTCATGGAATCCATCCGTGCCTTGTACCTTTTATATATATACAGTTCGGAGTTGTCCAAAGGAGTGGGCCGCAGAGAGTCGAAACGGGCAAAGTCCTTTGTATAGGCCTGACGGTCGCATTGTAGGGAAAAAGATGCGGTGAGGTTGTAGTTCGGTTTGGAAATGCTGTCTTCCGGTGTGTTGCGACGGTGATGTATTTCCTTATAAGTCAGGCTGGATTCGTAATATCCTTCCATGATATTGAAAGCAAAGGCAAACGATGCGTTGATGTCGTTTTTCACCGGCAGATATTCCGTGTCGGTACCGATGTCTCCCATGGTGATGCGGCAATCGAAAAGCAACAAATCGGCTTGTCCTTTGAATGAAATCTCGCGTACGCTCCATACTCCTTCCGTAATCGTCATTCTTCCGTCCAACAACTGGAAGCTTTTGTTACGGGGGATAAAACGAATGTGGTATTCGATGCGTTGTTGCCGGTCGCACGACACGGAGTCGATGGCGTAGCGGTAGTATTTATTGCTGTTGGGAGCCAAAGGGGAGAGCAGACGTTGCCCCATCAGGTAAGGGGCATAGATGTTGACGTTGAAATAATCCGTAATGCCCGGTATTTCACGAGCCTCGCCCAACGTGCCGGTATAAGCCTTGATTTTCTGGTCGTATATGTTGGGAGCGGTGTAGTGCAGGTCGCTGTATGTCTCTACGATAAAACGGTTGGCGTCTTTCGGAGTTCTGAACAATCCCGGAATGAAACGGAATCCCCTGTTTTTCTTGATGATATCCAGTTGGGCTTTGATGTATAGCTCTGCGCGGTATTCGTGGATGAAGTCCATATATTGTGAAGCGGCATGGTGCATCCGGCTGATGATGGAGTCGGCGGCTTCCAAGCGCGCTTGCATCACCAGAGGAAAGGACAGCATGCATCCCCACAATATATATCGTATGAAACTCACGTTTATCGGTTTTCGAAGTGATACTGGCAAAGATAATAATAAAAATGGATATTGTGTATCGCTGTTTTTTCTTAATTTTGTGCCCAAATTCACATACACGATATTTATGGGCGGTTTTTTCGGCGTCATCTCAAAGACGCAGTGCGTGGCCGATTTGTTTTACGGCACAGATTATAATTCTCATTTAGGTACGCGGCGTGGCGGATTGGCCACTTATAGTAAAGAGCATGGTTTCATCCGCTCGATACATAATTTGGAGAGTACTTATTTCCGGACGAAGTTTGAGGACGAGTTAGGGCAGTTTAAAGGGAACGCCGGTGTCGGTATCATCAGTGATACGGATGCACAGCCTTTGTTGATGAATTCGCATTTGGGGCGTTTTGCGATCGTGACGGTAGCGAAAATCAATAATGCGGAAGACTTGGCCGCAAAGCTTCTGGAGCAGGGCATGCATTTCTCGGAGTTCAGCTCGGGTAAGATTAATCCTACTGAACTGATAGCTTTGCTTATCAACCAAGGACAGACTTTCGTGGAAGGCATCGAACACATGTATAAGGAAATCAAAGGGTCTTGTTCCTTGTTGTTGCTGACGGAAGATGGCATTATAGCCGCAAGAGACAGTTGGGGGCGCACGCCGGTCGTAGTCGGTAAGAAAGAAGGAGCGTATGCCGTAACCGGGGAGTCTACGGCATTTCCCAATTTGGATTACGAGACCGTGTATTACCTTGGTCCCGGCGAGATTGTCCGGTTGCAGGCCGAGGGGATGGAGTGTTTGCACCGTCCGCACAAGCGCATGCAAGTCTGTTCCTTCCTTTGGGTGTATTACGGTTTCCCCACTTCCTGCTATGAGGGTAAGAACGTGGAAGAGTTCCGTTTTGCCTGCGGCAAGAAGATGGGAGAGCGAGACCGGGCGGAAGTGGATTGTGCCTGTGGTATACCGGATTCCGGTATTGGTATGGCTTTGGGGTATGCGGCAGGAAAGGGAGTACCCTATCAGCGTGCCATCTCCAAGTACACTCCTACATGGCCCCGGAGCTTCACGCCGAGCAATCAGGAGATGCGTTCCTTGGTGGCTAAAATGAAACTGATAGCTAACCGCGACATGCTGAAAGACAAGCGTGTGCTTTTCTGCGATGATTCCATCGTGAGGGGGACACAACTGCGCGACAATACGAAAATCTTATTCGACTATGGAGCCAAAGAGGTGCACATGCGTATCGCTTGCCCTCCGTTGATTTACGGTTGCCCGTTTATCAATTTCACGTCGTCGAAAAGCGATATGGAGTTGATTACGCGTCGGCTGATCAAGGAGTTCGAGGGGGATGAGAACAAGAACTTGGAGAAATACGCGCAGACGGGGTCGCCGGAATACCAACGTATGGTGGATACGATAGCCGAACGCCTGAACCTCTCCTCCTTGAAGTTCAACACGCTGGAAGACCTGATAGAAGCCATAGGCTTGCCTAAATGTCAGGTATGTACGCATTGTTTCGACGGGAGCAGCCGCTTTACCTTGGAAGAGGATAATACGGATGAATAGCGCTTGTCCTCCGGGGACGACGGATGAACGTGGTACCGTAAGCAGAAGAGCCGTATGAGTGCATTTTATATCATACTGACAACGGCTCTTTATTTCCTTCTGCTGTTTGCCGTCTCCCGTAAGGCCGGTGGGGCGGGGGACAACGATACGTTTTTCCGGGGCAACAGACGGTCGCCTTGGTGGGTCGTGGCGTTCGGCATGATAGGAGCTTCGTTGTCGGGCGTGAGTTTCGTGTCGGTACCGGGAATGGTACGGGACGTGGATATGACCTACATGCAGATGTGTGTAGGTTTCTTTTTTGGGTATCTCGTAGTGGCTTTCGTATTGTTGCCTTTGTATTATAAGCTGAACCTGACCTCTATTTATACTTATCTGGATGTCCGGTTCGGCAAGACGGCCTATCGCACCGGAGCTTCTTTTTTCTTGTTGTCTAAAATGTTGGGAGCCGCTGCCCGGTTGTATTTAGTGTGCCTGATTTTGCAAAATTATGTGTTCGGAAGCATGGGCGTTCCGTTCGAGATTACGGCGGCCGGAACGGTTTTCCTGATTTGGCTGTACACTTTCAGGGGAGGCATAAAGTCGTTGGTGTGGACCGACGCTTTGCAGACTTTATGTCTGATAACGGCATTGGTATTGATTTTGTACCAACTGTGTCGCTTGAATGATTTTACGGTAACTGAGGCGATACGGCATGTAACGGAAAGCCCTTACGGCCGTTGGATAGAGTGGGACGATTGGACTTCACGGCAGCATTTCGTGAAACAGTTCTTCAGCGGTGTTTTCATTGTGATTGTCATGACGGGACTGGATCAGGACATGATGCAGAAAAACCTCACGTGCAAGAACCTGCGTGATGCGCAGAAAGACATGTGTTCGTACGGTTTTTCGTTCATTCCTTTGAATATGCTGTTTCTGGGGATAGGCATCTTGCTGTTGGCTTTGGCATCGCGCGAGGGCATAGCCTTGCCCGTGAAGGGAGACGACATTCTGCCCTTGTTTTGTGCAGAAGGCTATTTAGGGAATGAAGTGTTGGTGTTGTTTACTATCGGTATTATCGCGGCGGCGTTCAGCAGTGCGGATTCCGCACTGACAGCCTTGACTACCAGTTTTTGTGTGGACATTCTGGACGTGGAGCGGAGGTTTGCCCGTCCGGAGGCGGTAAGAAAGAGGGTACACGGAGTGATAGCTTTGCTCTTTGTCGGCTTTATCCTGTGTTTTGAAGCCGTAAACGATTCCAGTGTCATCGATGCCATTTATGTGGTGGCTTCTTACACTTACGGGCCGTTGTTGGGCTTGTTTGCTTTCGGTATGTTTACCCGGCGCAAACTGTGGCCTGCGGCTGTCCCATGGATTTGTGTCACGGCACCCGTGTGTTGCTACTTGTTAGATATCTGGACCGCTTCGGTCTACGGCTATCGTTTCGGATATGAGTTGCTGATGTTGAACGGATTGTTTACGTTCGTGGGGTTGTATGCTTTTTCCAAGGCTTATTCTCCGGGTATGGACAAACGGTAGTAAAATTTTCTCTGCATTCTGTTTTGCGGATGTTCGCATGTCGGTGAGAATTTGTCCTGAAAATAATGCTCCGGCGGGCACAAAACAACTTTTTTTGTGCCAACCGGAGCAAAATCGTATGCCCAACCAAGATGCCTTTTTGTAAGATCTATTTCAGTTTGGCATATTCTTTTTCGTCCACGGGTTCCAACCATTCGTTGCTGCTATCCTCGCCGGGAACTTCGATGGCAAGATGGGAGAACCAACTGTCGGGCGCGGCCCCGTGCCAATGTTTTACGCCGGCAGGGATGTGGACGGCATCGCCGGGCAGGAGTTCCACCGGGTTCTTGCCCCATTCCTGATAATAACCGCGTCCTCCCACACAGATGAGGGTTTGTCCGCCGCCTTTGGAGGCCTTATGTATGTGCCAGTTGTTGCGGCAGCCCGGTTCGAAGGTCACATTGACCACGGGAACACCGTCCTTCACGATAGAGGCAAGATAGCTTTGGCCCGTGAAATACCGGGCGTATGCGTCGTTGGGTTGTCCCACCGGGAAGAAGATGGTTTGTGCATAGGCTTCGACCGAACCTGCGGCCACGCTTTCGGCATTCCCGTCCCATACCTCTTTTGCCATGCGGAACGCTGCCCATGCCTTAGGCCATCCGGCGTAGAATGCGGCATGGGTGAGGATTTCGGCCATCTCTGTCCGGGTCACCCCGTTCTTTTTGGCCGATTCGAGATGGTACTTGAAAGAGGAATCGGTCAGCCCCTGAGACATGAGGGATACCACCGTGACGATGGAACGGTCGCGGAGCGAAAGCAAGTCGTTGCGGCTCCATACTTCCCCGAAGAGGATGTCGTCGTTCAGGTGTGCGAATTCGGGCGCGAACTCCCCGAGCGCGTCGCGTCCGGCGGTCTGTTGGATTTTTACTTGTGATTTTGCCATGATGGGAAAAATTAAAGTCAGTGATAGGATGAATAAAGTCTTTCTGGTTCTCATGATGATATGTTTTTGGGGTTCGACATTTTACGTTCATCTCCACGACGGGGCTACGCCGTATGCCTCCTTATATATTTTAGAGAAGTGCGACAGGTTTTTGAATCCCACATCGAAACAAGCTTCCGTCACTTTTTTCTTTCCGGATAGTATCAAGTCGCGGGCGGCTTCCAGACGGCGTTTGATAATCCACTTTTGCGGGGTCAGGTCGCTGACCTTGGCAAAGTCCCGTTTGAAAGTGGCCAGGCTGCGCCCCGTGTAGCTTGCGATTTCGTTCATGGAGAGGTCGAGCATGTAGTTTTCGTTCAGGTAATCGAGGATGTCTATCTTCCACGGTTCCACGAAGTCGAACAGGGACGCATAAAGGTTCCGGTCGGTGCGGAGCAATACGTATACCCCCTCGGTCATTTTCAGTTTCAGCATGTCTTCGGAGGGTTTCTCTCCGGCTTCGAAATAAGGAATGACCGATTCGAACAGTGAACGGATGTCCGGGCGGTCGGAGGGGAGGACGCGAAGGCTTGTCTTGTCGCGCTTGGCATTTCCCGGTATGAGCCGGTTGTCGAGCGACCGGTAGAAATCCCTTAGGAAAGGCCGGGAGAATTTCAACACGATGGAGCGGTACGGTTTTCCGTTTTCCACCTTCTTGTGCAGCCACATCCGGTTGTCGCGCCGCATGAAAGCACATTCGCCCGGATGCAAGACGGTTTTCTTCCCCCGTTCCTCTATTTCCAGTTCGCCGGAACATAGATAAATGAGCGTGTGTTCCCTGTTCTCGTGGGCGCATCCCCGGTCGTCGTTGAAGTAACATGCGATAAGTATGTTCGAGCAGTCAAAAACTTCCAAATGTTCCATATCGTCAGCCTTTTGTTGGTGCAAATATAGTGCATTGTACGGGGATGATGTTTGTTGTAAGGCTCAAATTCTCAAAAATACTTTCTTATAGCGCAATCATGAACGACGAACCCAGTGTGAGCATGTTCATGTATTCCCCGCTGTTTTTACTATGCGACGGAAGTAAATCATAGTCGAGGAAAAAGCGGATTCCATAATGTGCTTTGGCCTTGAACGTCAGCGAAATTCCGCTTCCGAAACTGAAACCGTTTCTTGCGGTGACCGGACGGTCGGCCAGTTGCAATAACGGATAATGCACATAACCTCCCAAAAGTTTGCTGCCAATCATCCATCGTGAAGAAAGGGGATAGGAAAAATAACTTCCTCCGTAGAAGGAAATTACGTCGAACGTATTATTCTCAGCCCGGTCGGTGTTGACTATTATCGACGTGTTGGATACGGTGAACCGTCCGCCGGCACCTATGTACGGATTGAAGAAATAGGCTCCTTCCACGCCGGCCGTACTACCGGATGACGTACTGAACTCCGTTTGTTCGTCGATGTCGTAACCGCTCAACGGGATGTTTAATCCGAGGTACAGGCTCAGGAATGAAGGTTTGTCCATCCGGCTGAAAACTTCTTCGTTGGCCAAACGGTTGATTCCCTTTTCTTTGAAAATCAAGTCTGCCAGATAATAACCCAGTTCGGTGGAGAGTATGCCGATGCCTGCGCCGGTCAAGACATCGCTCAGCCAATGCTTGTTGTTGGCCATTCGCATGAGTCCCGTCGCGGTGGCCACGCTGTATGCTCCGATGCCGATCCACGGGTTTTTATGTCCGTATTCTTTATTGAGCATGGTGGCAGTCATAAATGCCGTGGCGGTATGTCCGGACGGAAACGAATGCCGGTTCGAACCATCCGGACGCTCTATGTTTGTGGTCTGTTTCAAGGTGTTTACCGTAGCTCCCATCAGTAGTGTGGAAAAGGCGTCGGAAACAAGTAACTTGCCCCACGAACTGCGACTTTGTACGCCTGAAGCTTTCAGACCGAGCATGGCTACTGCCGGGGCGTACTGCATATAGTCATCCAAGTGTCGATTGAATCGGGGCAAGTATTCGTTGCGCAGGTTCCGGAAATGGTCGTCTTCTCCCTTTACAATCAAACCGCCGACAATTAACGGTACTCCGATATACGTCATCTGGTATAGGCGGGAAGAGGAGAACTTGTCAAGTCTTTGGCCAAAGTTTTTTGCCATAGGAACAGGCAAACCGCCTTCTTTTCCCACCTTTATACTGTCTGACGGGTTTTGGGCCGATGAAAACGTGAGGTGGCAGATGCCGACAATACATAATGCGATTCTTTTCATGCTGTCATGATCTTCTGGATTAGGACAGCAAAGATATCGGATGACTTTGTCGAAATTTGGAAGATTTAATATGCAAGAAAGTTCCACCTACTTCCGATGCAGCATATTTACATCACTGATTGTCAGTGACTATTCATTTTAATCGGTACAACCTCTGTTTTTACAAGTACACAGAATGTAGGGAAAATGCAAATCATTGTATTTTATAGCATTGCATATACGTGTTGTACCGCCTCTTTTCAGCCCTTTTGTGGAATGTCCGCTATCAGATACAACGTGTTGAATGATAGTGGATTTCCGCATGGATGTTACAGAACGCTTGTTGAAT